>Ga0180007_10006176_pt1 | contig 11784 bp, 10 predicted proteins | sample MM_PC_MetaG_FD_121122 | JGI IMG/M metagenome (GOLD analysis project Ga0180007, IMG submission 121122) | Groundwater microbial communities from the Aspo Hard Rock Laboratory (HRL) deep subsurface site, Sweden - MM_PC_MetaG | ecosystem: Environmental > Aquatic > Deep subsurface > Groundwater...
AAAATTCCAATATTCTTATCTTTTTCACCTACAGCCACAAGCTCGGTAATAAAGTTATCTTCCACTTCCGTGTCTTGGTTAAGAATAAGCACGTAATCCGCCATTCTTTCTAGGGAGAACCTAATTCCCACATTAACTCCAGCAGCGAAACCAAGATTTTCCTCATTTTTTATAAAATAAGCCTTGGAAAAATTGCTCCTGGCTGTTTCCAGAGAACCATCTTTAGACCCATTATCCACAACAACCACTGATAAATTTGAATAAGTAACATTAAAAAGGCTGGCTAGGCATTTTTTTATAAACCTGGCGCCATTATAATTCAAAACAACAACAAAAACTTTAGGCTGTTTTTCCTTGTTCATAAAAATCTTCTTTAACAAACAGACTCTTTATTTCCTTAACCGTAATTATTTTTAGTAGCCACAAGAACAATACATATACACTAAGACTACCTAAAACCAAAAGGGAAAAATTCTCCTCTTTAAAAATAAAAAGAAAGAGAGCCATCGCAATCCCTGATAAAATAATTTGAAATCCTTTTTCAAAGCTAGGAATATAGTTAACTTTTCTTGCTACCCAAAAACTTGTCAAGACTACAACTAAAAACTCTGTGGCAACGGAAACATAAGCCGCTCCCAAATAAGACCAAAGGGGAATAATTATCAAGTTTAAGCTGATATTTAAAGCTGCCACAAAAGCCAGAATGATCATGAGTTTTTTTTGCATATTCGAAGCAATTAAAATTGAATTGAAAAAGTTTCCAAAAAAAATCATTGCCAAAGCAAAAACCAAAACTCGTAAAACAGCTGCTGATTCAAGAAAGCCAGCTCCACCAATTAGCTCTATTATTCCCTCTGATAAAAACAAGACTATTACTGTTAGGGGAACAACTATAAGTAAAAATACCTTAAAAGTTTTGTTAGATATGTCTAAAAATCTTTTCCGATCAGAAAAAATACTAAATGACATTATGGGCAAAATCAACCCCATAATCATTGAGGGGAAAAAGGTTATATTTTCAATAACTTTATACGCAGCATTATAAATACCCACTTCAGCGCTGGACTTTATAAGAGACAAGAGAATAGTGTCCATTTTGAAATACAAGAAGGTGATAAAAACAGACACTCCCATAGGCCAAGACTCTCTAAGAAATTCTTTCCAATATTGAGGATCGTATTGCCACTTCAGTTTAATGAATCTTCTAGACCAAAAATGAATAAGCAAAAAACTGACCAACATATTGAAAAACAATGAACCAATAACCCACCCAAATCCAAGTTTATAATAGACAACTGCGATTATTATTAAAACCTGGATAGCTTTTCCGATAAGCTCGGCCAGAGCCACTTTGTCCATAGCCAAGTTCTTTTGAAAGACTCCGTTTAATATTTGGTAGGAAGCATTAAATATAAAAGAAATAGCAATAATGGAAATCCCCATCTTAACTTCTTTGGAGTAGGGAAGAAAAAGTAATATAAGAGGGAGAATAATTAAAACCAGAAAAGAAGAAACTACCCTTAAAGAAAAAACTCTTCCCATAATACTTTCTTCTTGAGCTCCTGGACGAGAAATTTCTCTGGTCGAGATAGCGTTGAGACCTAAATCAAGAATGGCGGCAAAAAAAGAAAGAAAGGCCAATACAGTAGCATAGTCACCGAACCCATCTTTTCCTAAATATCTAGTTATAAAGCCAATAGAAATCAAGGCCAAAACAGTAGAAGCAACTTTGGCGCCACTACTAAAAACAACATTATAAGCAATTTTCCTGGCAAAAGCCATAAAATTTAAACTAAGCCAACCGGCTTTATTATAACCTTTCTATTTTCTCCCTCTCCCATACTCTCAGTAGAAACTTGATTGTTGTCGGCTAACTCCATATGCACCAGTCTTCTCTCATAGGGAGTCATCGGGCGGAGAACCACTGCTCTTTTCTCAACCAAAGCTTTTTCAGCCATGTTTCTGGCTAAAAAAATCACTGACTCATTTTTTTCCTGACGATAAGAATTTATATCCAAAACAAAACGCACTCTTTGTTGAATTTTATTTCTGATTATTAAGCGAGCTAACTGCTCGATAGCTTCTAGATGACCCCCGTATTGACCAATCAAAAAGCCTGATTCGTTAGTTTTGATATTACATAGAATTTTCTCTTCATCATCTTCTTTTTCATTGTGGCTTATTGACACCTCAACCTCAAAACCCATTTTTTCAAAAAGAGTTTTTACATTTTCTAAAACTATTGACTCTATTTCTTGTTTTGACTGATTTTCCATTGGTTTAAAGTTTAATAATAAACTACTTGGCATCTTTTTTAATTATAGCTTTCTGTTGAAAAATCATAAAGACTGTTGAAACCAACCAATAAAGAGCTAGGCCGGCCGGAAATTTAAATCCAATAAATAAAGTCAGGGCTGGACCCAAATAGAGCATTTGTTTTTGCATCATTTCAGCCATTTCACCCTTTTTCTTGTCATTATTACTACTCTTATTCATAAGCATTTTGCTTTGATAAAATTGAGATAAGGCAGCCAGAATGATGATCAGCAGATGAAAAACAGAGCCCAAATTAAAACCACTCCAGCTAAAGCTGGCTGAGAGATTTACCAACCCCAAGAACATAGAGTTAATTTGGCCTGGATTAGCGACAAAAGAATACAAATTAGACCCATCTACTAATAAATGATCATTGGAAATGTTAAAAAGAACTCTATATATAGCAATTAGAAAGATTAATTGAGCAATTAGCGGTAAGCAGCCCGAGAGAGGATTGGCTTTATTTTCTTTATAAAACTCCATTAAAGCCTTGCTCTGCTTTTCTTTATCGTTTTTGTATTTTTCTTGAAGTTCTTTTATTTTTGGCTGAAGCTCTTGAAGCTTTTTTTGAGACTCTATTTGTTTTTTACTTAAGGGATAGAGAGCTAACTTTATTAGAATGGTGACAATAATAATTGCGATGCCAAAATCATGAAAACTTAGATAGTTATAAACAAAAATAAGTAGGTTGTAGATTGGATCATAAATAAAGCTGTTGAATATAAAAGCCATTTAGTTTTTTTTAATATTTATTAATAATTCGGCTTTTTGAGCAGCTTCTTCTAAAGAACTAGCCCATTTAGCCTGATTAAATTTAGTGTTTTCTTTAACTTTTTGAGGAACGACGATCACATCAAAGCCTTTCTTAAAAAGAGCCACTTTTTCCTTTAATATCTCCCTAATCTGTCTTTTAATAGCATTTCTTACCACCGCTTTTTTAGAAAATTTCACCCCAACCGCAACCCCAAATCGAGAGTTATCAGTATTATTCTCTTTAAATTTCAAAAAAACAGGGCCGACTCCAATGCCTCGGCCCCCTTGGAAAACTGTTTCAAAATCTCTTTTTTTTGTTAATCTGTTTTTAAAAGGAAGCATAAGAGGTTTTATTTAGGCTGTAGTTAGCTTTTTTCTTCCCTTTTGTCGTCTGCTTTTTAATATGTTTTTACCACTGCTTGTTTCGTTTCTTTTGCGAAAACCATGTCTTTTCTTTCTTTTTAGGCTTTTTGGCTTATATGTTTGACTCATTGTGATTATATGGTTAGCATTTTTATTTATTAAAAATGACTACAATTAAAACTTAATCAACTTATTTGATAATATTTAGTTTACCAAGAAAAAAACGCCCCGTCAATTAAAAAGACTTTACTAATTCTTGAATTTATAATATATATACCTTATACTAATCAACACTTTATAAACACCTTATAAACGTTTTAGTTTAGACACTTCTTAGCCCAAATGGTATACTTTACTAACAATAATCTTATGAAAAATAACGAGCTTTGGAAATTGGCCTTGGGGGAAATAGAGCTTTCTATATCAAAAGCTAATTTTATTACTTGGTTTAAAAATACCCATATTATTTCCAATGAAGATGGACATATTGTTATTGGTGTACCCAATGGCTTTGCCAAAGAATGGTTAGAAAATAAGTATAAGAGCTACATTTTAAAGGCTCTGCAAAACATTCAAGAAAAGGTTGTCTCTGTTAATTGTAAGATATCAACCGATATCAACAATCGCAAAGAGCCCTCTGTTGATGCTATATTGTCCCCAAAAAAAGCCCTGCCTGCTAAAAGAAATCAGAACACCACCAATCAAGACGCTAACCTGAATCCAAAATATAATTTTCAAAACTTTATTGTTGGTGGCAATAATGAGCTTGCCAGAGCCGCTTGTTATGCTGTTTCACAAAATCCTGGAAAAATATACAACCCGCTTTTTATTTATGGTGGGGTGGGACTAGGAAAAACCCACCTTCTTCAATCAATCGGCAACGAAATTCTTCAGATAAATCCTTCTTTGAAAATAAAGTATATTTCTTCTGAAAGATTTACTAATGAATTAGTTTCTTCTCTTCAAAACAATAAAATCAACACCTTTAAAGAATACTACCAAAAAATAGACCTTCTTATTGTCGACGACATTCAATTCATCTCCGGCAAAGAAAAAACCCAAGAAGAATTCTTTCATATTTTCAATTATTTATATCAACTAAACAAACAAATTGTTCTTAGCAGTGATAGGCCTCCTAAAGCCATTCAGATTTTAGAAGAAAGACTTCGCTCTAGATTTGAAGGGGGTATGATCGCTGACGTTTCTCAGCCAGATCTTGAAACAAGATTGGCTATTTTAAGGAAAAAAGCGGCCGATAAAGAGCTAGAAATAGAGGATTCCGCCATTGCCTTTATAGCTGAAAATATAACCAATAATATTCGCGAATTAGAAGGAGCCCTAAATAGAGTAGCTGTTTCCGCTCAACTAAGCGGGAATAACCTCACACTAGATTATGTATCTTCTGTTTTGTCATCGATTATATCTAGCGGAAAAAAGAAAGGAGTAAACCACAGCGATATTATTAAGTCTGTTTGTGATTTATATGACTTAAAAGAGGCAGATATACTTAATAAAAGCCGTAAAAAAGAAATAGCTAAGCCCAGACAAATTATTATGTATCTCCTAAGAACAGAGCTTAACTATTCCTATCCTGGTATAGGAGAAAAAATTGGCGGAAGAGACCACACAACCGCTCTTCACGCTTGTGAAAAAATAAAAAAAGAGCTTATTCAAAATCCCAAGCTTTCAGAAGAAATAACTTTTCTAAAAGAAAAGATTTATTTAACTTAATTTTCTGTGGATAAGTTGTTTTTTAAACACTTAATAACCCCCTTATAAACCCTGCTTATACCCTTGATTATCGTCTAATTTTAATTAAAAGCCCAAATTAAAAACAAACTAAAAACAACTACTCAGGAAGGTTACTAACTATTTATCAACACATTTTTTAACCCATTTAAAGTGTCCCTAGCACTTATCAACAAAAATATATCAACTAATAATAAATAATAATATAATATATACTTATATTTAAATATATTAAATAAATCTTATGAAATTAATTTGCACTTTAGAAAATTTAAAAAAAGCCATTTTTGATTGTGAAAGAGTTATAGCTAAACAAAACACTCTTCCTATTTTAAATAATATTTTAATAGAAGCTAAAAAAGGAGAATTATTATTTTCTGCTACAAATTTAGAAATAGGGGTAGTGACAAGAATAGGAGTTAAAACAGAAGAAGTTGGAAAAATAACCGTTCCAGTAAAACTTTTAGCTAACTTTATTAATAATCTTCCGCGTGATAATGAGAATATAGAAATAAAAACAAAAAACCAAGAGTTAAAAATAAAAAGTAAAAATTCTAGATCAAATGTGAAGGGCTTGTCGGCAGAAGAGTTTCCTTTAATTCCTCAAAAGAATAGTGATTGGCTTTTTAGAATTGATAGTGAGACCTTTAAAGAATTAAGTAGTAGAATTATTTCTTGTGTAGCTGTTAATGAAATGAGGGTTGAGTTAACTGGTATTAATTTAACTTTTTCAAATAAGGTTCTTTTTTTTGCGGCAACAGACAGTTTTCGTCTAGCTGAGTATATTTTAAAAATAAAAGAAGGCATGATTAATGAGGAAATTTACCAAAAGCTTATTGAGAAAAAAGAGAATATTATTATTCCATCCTCAACCCTAATAGAAATTAATAGAATACTTCAAAACAAGGGCGATGTTGATGTCGAGGTTAGTGTTGATGAGGGTCAAATATTTTTTGAAATAGGGGAAACTAGTGTGGTTTCTCGCTTAATAGAGGGAAAATATCCTGAGTATAAACATATCATGCCAAAAGATTATGGAGTTAGAGTGGTAGTAAAAAAAGATGAATTTCAAAGATTGGTAAAGATATCAGGATTATTTGGAAATAGTAGAAGTTTAGAGGTTATCTTAAAAATTGATTCTAAGGGGTCAAAAATATTTATTGAAGGAGAGAGCGTTGATATGGGTAAAAACGTTTCTGAGATGATAGTAGATGTTTCTGGAGAGTCTTTAGATATAGTTTTAAACCCAAAATATTTAATTGATGGACTTAATAATATTTCTACTTCACAGGTAGCCATCTTACTTAATAATGATAATTCTCCTATCGCCTTAAAAGAGATTGATGAAAAGTCAGGAGAAGTTTTGGATGGCTTTGTTTATATTTTAATGCCAATTAAGAATAATTAAACAAAGAAGTGTTTATTTTGAAAATATAATGAGTTAATAATGAAAACATTAAAAGATTTATTGAACAAGAAAAAAAATAGTCAGCTAGAGATTGATGAAAAAACGGTTATTTTTGTAGCCAATAAAATTATTCAACTAGAATTCGGGGAAGCTGGAAGGGAGAATATTTTCCCTGAAAAGCTTATAGATAAAATTTTAATTGTTAAAACCTCCGGATCTCTTTGGTCTTCTGAGGTTTGGCTCAGGAGAGATAAGATTAAAAATGAAATTAATAAGGAGTTTAGCCAAGAAATCATCAGTAAATTAAAAATATAAAAACCCCATGAGGGGTTTTTATATTTTATTCAATAGATGTTGCAAGGCTAAAAGCTTGGAGTGATGGTTGTTGAGTCTGATACAGAGTTTCCAGTGTCATCTTTGAGAATAACTTTTATTTCTAATTTCTTGCCGTTTTGATCGTCGGTAGCAGTATAGGTATAAGAAAAAGACTCGTCTGATTTAGAGGAAACCTCCTTATCATCAACATAGAGGGTATTTTTATCTACTCCAAATCCAGCGGAACCTTCAATTTTTATATTAATGGATTTTCCGCTAGAAGAAGCCGAAATCTTCACCTCCGGTTTATATTTATCAAAATCATCTGCCTTACATTTGTCTTCTGGGACATCATCAACTTCATAACCCTCTTTATCTGCCCATTTTTGGACAGCTTTTTCCCAGTTTTTATACTGAGGATCATCTTCTGGATCTTCTGGTGCATCTCCTCGAGGATCATCCTTGTTAACATAATAGAGGATGGTGTGGGCATTAAAAAATTTCTTTTTGTCGGTTAATTTATCGGGGCAGGCATCATTAGCTAGACAATATTTATTTTTTTTGCCAGGTATTTCACAAACTTTCAGTTCATCTTTTATTTTTAAATCTCCTTTTAAAATATCTTTTTCTGGCGTATCTTCTTCTTTGTCATAGTCTGGAAATTTTTCAATTGTTTGGTTTTTTAGAGCTTCATCCATAAAATTTCTCCAAATTGGTGTGGCCACATAAGATCCATCAGCTCCCTCGGCCATTTTGGAATTGTTATTATTTCCTGTCCAAACACCTACGGCCAGAGAAGGAGTATACCCCATAGTCCAACCGTCGCGCCATTCATTAGTGGTTCCAGTTTTGGCGGCTACGGGCCTATCAGAAAAAGCTAGTTTATTGTTTTCCCCAAAGACAGAGGCGCGTAGTTCGTTGGTAGATAAAATGTAGTCTAACATAGCCACATATTTTTCCTCTACTACCCGCTCCCCTTCGTTCTCCTTATATTCGTCTAGGATTTTCCCATCAGCACCTTCTATTTTTAAGATGGCCGTCTTTTCTCTGAAAAGCCCTCCGGCTGCTAGTGTAGCGAAGGCGTTAGTGTGGTCTAGAAGCATTACTTCTCCACCACCTAAAACTAAAGACAGGCCATATCTATCAGGATAATTGAGAGTGGTTATTCCTAGAGATTTAGCCAGGTCAACAGAACTGTTAACTCCAGCCAAATAAAGGGTTTTAACGGCCGGAACATTAAGTGACATAGCTAGGGCTTCTTTCATTTTAAGTAGCCCCCTGTTTTCCCCATCGTAGTTTTGAGGATTATATTCTTCTCCGTCGTCTGTTTCAAAGTCAGTATCAACATCCCAGAGCTGAGTTTCTGGAGTGTAGCCTTTAGTGAAAGCATTCAAATAAACAAAGGGTTTAAAAGATGATCCCGGTTGCCTTTCGCGAATAGCCACATTGACTTGTCCATCAATTGATTTATCAAAATAATCTTTAGATCCCACCATAGACAATATTTGACCAGTTTTGGGGTCAATAGCTACCAGAGCAGCATTTTCTGCGTTGTATTTTTCTAAGTTTGCTTCCGCTCCTTCTCTGACCACCTTTTCAGCTATTTGTTGCTTATCCCAATCAAGAGTGGTATAAACTTTAAGACCTCCTTGTTCTAGGGCTTGATTGCCATAATTTTTTTCTAAATATTCTTTAACATACATAACAAAATGAGGGGCAGAAATATTTTCTTTGACCGAACTTACCTTAGCCAAAACATCAACCGCCTTGGCTTCATTCATTTGTTCTTCGGTAATGTAACCTAAATTAAACATTTGTTTGAGAGCCAACTCCTGTCTGGCTTTTAAGTCTTCTGGATGAGAACCAAGAGGAGAATAATAACTAGGAGCTTGGGGGAGAGAGGCTAGAAGGGTGGCTTCATCAAGGGTCAGTTCTCGAGCGTGTTTTTCAAAAAAAGTTTGAGCAGCCGCTTCGATCCCATAGGCGTTGGAACCATAGGGAATTTGATTGAGATACATTTCTAGGATTTCGTTTTTGGAATATTTGGTTTCTAATTCAATTGAGAGAATGACCTCTTTAATCTTTCGGGTAAAAGTTTTTTCGTCGCTTAGCATGGATTTTTTCACGAATTGCTGGGTGATCGTTGATCCTCCTTGAGCCACTCCTCGATGAAGAATGTCTTTAATGGCTGCTCTAATAATCGAAGATATTTTTATCCCGTGATGATTATAAAAATCTTGATCCTCTAGGGCAATAGTGGCATATTTAATGGTATCGGGCATTTCCGAATAGGGAATGAGAGTTCTTTTTTCTTCTCCATGAATGTCATAGAGAAGATGAGTCCCGGTTCGATCATAAATTTTAGTTGATTCGGCCACTTGTCGATCGGTCAATCCATCTGGGCTTGGCAGGTCTTTATAGAAATAGATAAATGTTCCAATGACAAACAAAAAAACAATCAAAGCTAAAATTAACCCGATTTTGGTGAGTTTTTTAATCCAGGAGTCTTTTTTATTGAATTTTAGCCTCCGCAGGGGAGTGATTATTCTTTGCATAATTAAGTGATCTGTTTTTAAGCAAGGCATGTTTTTGGAGAGCATATTTAATTATTGCTTCCGCAGGGTTTATTTTAGTATATTTTTTGAAAGCTTGCCATTGTGGGGAAGAATTAACCTCTAAAACATAAAAAGCATTGTTAGTTTCAATTAAATCAACTCCAGCTATTTCATATTTCATAGCCTCGGCTGCTTTTCTAGCAACTCTTTCTATCCCTGGGGTTATTTTAACTTTCTCTATCTTTGCTCCCAGTGAAGCATTAGACCTGAAGTCATTTTTTATGATATGTCTTTTTATTCCACCTAAAACCTTTTTATTTACAACAAAGATTCTTAAATCATGAGAAATTTCGAAGAATTCTTGTAACAAATATCCTTTCGGATTTTTCTTAAAAAAAGATGTATATTCTTTTTCTGATTCTATTTTAGTTATATCTTGTCCCTTTTGACCATATATCGGCTTTGCTATAAGAGGAAAGCGTACTTTTTCTAAAATTCTTTTCCATGAATTCCAACTAAGCGCTTGATAGGTCTTCGGGTGTTTTAATCCAGAAAAAACAAACTGGCTAGCCTCATTTAATTTACTAGGTATCATTTCTCTTCCAATTGCTTCATCAATAACAGTTTTGCCGTTAGTTAGCAATTCTTTTACTAGGACCTCGGCGAAAACAAAATTTTTATTGTAGGCCCTAAAAATGAATATATCCACACTGTCTAGCAAGTCTCTTTTTTCAAAAAAAATACTTGTCTTTTTTTCTGAAAAAACAACCTCCAAATCTTTAAGCTGAAAAACTATGCAAGAATGTCCATTCTTCAGTATTTCTTTTTCTAGGTCGAGAGTGTTTTCTGTTTCTGGACCAATAATAGCAAAGGTTATTTTTTTCATCTTATCAATTTTATTAAACTAATCTAAGTTCATAAATGCTTTAACCAGGAGCTTGGTGACGTTTACTCCGGGTCCCTGAATAACAGGTCTTTCATGGATATCATAGTCCGGTGCTCCATTAATTTCTATAATAAAATATTTATCTTTTTCACTTTCTGAGGTTATATCTCTTGTCATAATATCAATTCCTGCATAATTTAATCCCAGCGCTGAGGCACTTCTTATTGCGATATCGGAAAATCTTTTGCTTATGTCATTTGTTTTGTCTACAGCTATACCACCAGAGCTAATATTAGCGTTATCCCTCAATATTATTTTCTTCCCCTTTTTGGGTGTAGATTTTAAATTCAACTTATTTTCCTTTAATTTTTTTATCAAGTCTTTATCCTTCTTTATTATATAGGCAGGAGGTCTTTTGGCGTTAAAATCTTCTATTAATTTTTTTATGTTTGATTTCCCATCTCCAAAAATATGAGCAGGGACTCTTTCAACGCAGGCTATAACTCTTCCCTTTAAAACTAAAACTCTAAAATCTCCACCCTCTGCTGTTTCTTCTATCATGAACATTCCTGAAGATTTCAATTTATTTTTTTTAATGGAGCTGGCTACTTTTTTTATAGCTTTTTTTGCTTCCTTTGTGTTTCTTATGCCAATAGACACTCCAACTCCTTTTGCTGCATCGATCGGCTTGATAACTACGGGGTATGAAATCTTATTTTTTTCTAATAGTTCCAGAGATTCTCGATAATTGTCAGAGAAAACTCCTTTAGGAACAGTAAGTTTATTTTTTCTTAAAATAACCTTGGTGAGTTCCTTGTTCTTTGTAAAGAGAGTGCTAGGCTTTTTATTAAGAAAAAAGTTTTCCTTATAAAGCAATTTTGATTTATTATTATTAGTTAGTCTTAAAACTCTGAAATAATCAGAAATTAATTCTACTTTTATTTCCATTTCTTGAGCAGTTCTGAGAAAATTCTTTTTTCGTTCACTGTGGATTGTTTTTAAATATTCTTGCAATTCCATTACTTTTTTTTAATATTTATAATTAGATAAGTCTGGCCCTAGATGAAACTCTTTTATATCACAGAAAAGCATCATTAAAATACTGTTGGTGTGCTCTTTTTTGATAACAAAATTAATATCTCTCAGTCTTTCCAGTTCGGCCTCTTCTAATAAATGTGAAAGGAGTGCTTTATATTTTTCAAAAGCTAACCCCTCTTTTCTGCAAAGCTTAAAGCAAAAAGCTATTTCAGTTTTTATGTCCAACGTCATTTTTTTAATTAACTCTTCCATATTATTTAGAAAGAAGGTTATAATCCAGTCATGCTTATTAACAAATTTATCATAAAAACCGGAGTCGGCTATTATTATGTGCGTTAAGCTGTAAACAAAAGATTTAAATTCGTATTCTGGTAAAATATTTTTTAATCTTCCTTGTTCAT
>Ga0180007_10006177_pt1 | contig 11783 bp, 13 predicted proteins | sample MM_PC_MetaG_FD_121122 | JGI IMG/M metagenome (GOLD analysis project Ga0180007, IMG submission 121122) | Groundwater microbial communities from the Aspo Hard Rock Laboratory (HRL) deep subsurface site, Sweden - MM_PC_MetaG | ecosystem: Environmental > Aquatic > Deep subsurface > Groundwater...
GGCAAAGGAAGGTGAAGAAGCAGCCAGATTACTTGAGCAAGCAATGGCTGAAGGTGAAGCAGGTATGATGAGAAAGGCTGAATCTACTGGAATTCAGATAGGCAGAGCGGAAAGGGAAATCCCAGAGGATGTGCTGGCACAAATAATGGCGAAAAGAAAGAAGGCGGTAAGGGCAGAGCCAACGGAGACAGTTGAAAGGGGAGGTAGGTAATGGATAAACTATCACAAAAGATTTCTAAGCAGATAGATGCAACTTCAGGTGCGTTAGAAAAGATGATACCAGAATTCGATATGACACCTGATATTTCTGACGACAGGCAGATGAGAGCTTGGATGGGTTTAGATGATGCTGCCTTTCAGAGACTAAATCAGCAATTTGGGTATCGAGAAGTAATGAAGGCGAGGCAAGACTTTTTTAGATGGAGGAAGTAAGATGAGTCCTAATGGATGGGGTGAAGAATACTACGAACCGAAACTATCGCCATGGATGATGGCTCAACAGAGAACTAGCGCTCAAGCACTTATTGCTAAAATAAGAGGAGAGCCACCTCCTCCATCGCCTAAGCCACCACCTGAACCGCCTGAAGATGAAGAATTACTATATGAGGAATATAGGCGGACTGGGGGAACTCTTGACCGACAGCCTTGGAGAAGGGCAGGTTCTCCGTTACGCCCAGAATATCAGCAACCAGACTGGACACCTGAATTAAGACCCTTTGAGCAAGTAGTAGGTGAGTGGGGAGAAAAAACGAGGGGTGCGTGGTCTCAAGAACTTGAGAGTGAGATGATGAGAAGTGCAGCTTTAGTTTTATCGGCTGATGAACTTTTGAATTTCAAAAATTATATTCGCACTGGTGGCGCTCCTAACTTAAGAGAATGGCAGCAAGCTGGGAAACCTCTCAGGGCAGAACCTGCTTGGGGGTTGCCTATTACTGGAGTAACCCCTGAAGTAACCCCTGAAGTTGATTTATCTCAATATGAGGAGGTATACGCAGATAAGCCAATGCTCGGCTGGCCAGATGAGGTTGACTTTTCAGAAGGTAATGAAGAGGCTATAGAGCAATGGATGAACGCAGAAGATGCTAAAGGGTTTACTGGGATTGAAAAACTTAACGCTGGTGCTTATGGGAGTATCTATCTTGATGAAGCTGGAAAGGTTGTCTCTGAAGTTGATATTATGCAAATGAATCCAGATGCAGAAGTAACCAAAGTTTGGTTCTTAGGAGGAACATTTAGAGTTGAACAGCCCTTTGCCGTTAGAGATGCCTCAGATATATCGGAATATACGCCAACGCCTCTAACGATGTCCCCAGAGAAAATAGAGTCTTTGAGGGCACAGGGGGTATCCGAAGTAAAAATAAGAGACATGGTAGAGAAATCACGAGAAGTGCAGACTCTTTTAATGAAGGGAGAACAGGAGAGAAGAGTTAGAGAAGAAGCTCCGATTAAGGCAGAAGAGAACAGGATACTTGCTAGTGAAATGAGCTATGACGAAAAGGTGGATGCTCTTACAACTTTATATCAGACAACCCCTCGTGAGATTAGTGGAATGGGGGCAGTAGGAGATGAATATATCCAAGCGGTCAATAAGGTGCAAGCAACCTTATCCCCTGAAGAAATAGAGGAACTAAGAGCAAGACCAAAAGAAATACCGGGGTTTGTAGAACCTACAGCACCAGAAGCAAAGGTAGATGTTGCCGAATTAACCAGTGCCATTTCTCCATACGGAATTACTGTTTCAGATACCTATCCTTACCTTTCGCCTATAACTGAAGCACACCTGAGACGGCTACCTCAACCTACTTTAGAGATGATGGCTCTTTATCTGGCTGAGAAAGGGCTAAACTGGAGAGATTGGATGGCATTATCTGGGGGATTTTATGGTGGGGCAGCACCTAGAATGCCAGCTTGGGACGTTGCAGGAAGGTGGGGATAAAATGAAAGACGGGTTAAAAACATTCCTTATAATAGTAGCGATTATGGTGATGGTATGGATATTTGGGCAAGCCTTTAGCTGTTCAAGTGAAGGGTCAGTTCCCACAGGTATTCAGCATAATCCGTATTACTAATAATCACCCTAGAAGGGAGATAATATGGCTAATGGAACTATAAAATTAAGACTTTATAAGCCAGGTGGATTGCGAGAATTGCCTACAGCACCAACTAGGCAACCGACAGGGCAAGCGGGATGGGATATACCATTACCGAAAGGTATCCTTGAAAAGGAAGCCATTGTAAAACCGACTGGTGAAGTGTTTGCTGCTGGTAAGCAAGTGGGCTGGTATGACAAAGCTACTGGTGGATATGCACCTTACCAAAAAGGTATCGCCGAAGCAGTGGGTGTGAGTAAGTGGTATGAAAAGCCGAAAGAATGGGCTGAAGCAGGAATGGAGGCTATAACGCCAGTAATAAGTAAAGTGCCTGTGTTGCCTGAAGTTATGAAGTGGGCTGCCCCAGCCTTTGAGTTTATCCACGAGAAATTAGAAGACCCCTGGGCTGCTGCCATCACTGCTCCTTTTTCTCCTGCATTGCCTTATTTAGAGGGTGAAAGCTGGATTGAGCATCAGAAAAGGGAATATGAGATGTGGGATGCTCCGACTTATATTAAGGGTGCTGCTGAATTTGCTATGCCTTTGTGGTGGATACCCTGGCTCGGTTGGGCTGGCAAGGGAACGAAAGCTATGGTAGGAGCTTCAAGATTGATGAAGTCTGGTAAACTTATATCTAAGATACCAGAACAGGTATTATTACCAAGTTATGAGAAGATGGGGGAAGCATTTTCCGAAGATATATATAAGAAAATGGCTCTTTGGGCAGAACACACGCCAGTAGTTAATAAGGTTATAGAGGCAGTAGGTGGTCCCGCAGCTTTTATAAAGAGAAACCCGCAAACAGCGGTTGATAAAGGCAGGAGTTATGTTGTCTTTAAGGCAAGACAGTTGGAGATGGGACAGCAGGTTGTTAATGTTAAAATGGATGCTCTCCACGCCTTGCTAGGTAACAAATCAGAAGCACAACTACTTAAAATAACTGAGGAGACTATTGAAGGTCTTAGGCACACTTTAGTAGGTGTAGTTACAGTTACCGCCGAGAAGCCAGGCGTCATGGTGGGTAAGCGGGTTAGTATGGAACTCGATGATGTTATCACACACCCCGACTTATATGCGTGGACTGATGATGCTGCTTATACTTATGTTAAAAAGACACACGAAATAGCGGATTTCCTTGAGAGAATGGCTCTGGCTAATGGGGTTAAAATCCCTAAGCGGTTTTCGTTTAGAAGTAAGGATTTCCATTATATTCCTCGCATTGTTGAGGGCGTGGAAAGAGGAAAAGGTTTAGAATTGGTTAAATATTCTGACCCATTCAAGCGAATAGTTAAAGATACGGCATTTGAGGGCGTTGAGTCTGGTGTTAAATACGGCGCTAATGTTTCTGCCAGGGTAGAACTTATGGGCAACGCTATTGCTAGGAGAATGTCCAATCAAATCTTCGATAACAGAATTAAGGCATTGGGAGAGACTATGCTTCAAAGGGTAGAACGATTTGCTCCTGAAGCGGTAGAGAAATTTACTTATCAGACTAATCGAGTGGGTGTTATGCAAAAAGCTGTGCAAGCCTTGAAATTGGCAAAGCCATTGAAGGGGGGATACAGACCTATTCACGGAACTATGCTAAACACAATCTCCGCTGAGTTTCCTGAACTAGCTTCTAAGATGGCTAATACTCTGTCTATCACTCCATCTAGTGTGATTGACAATATCGGGAAAATGTCCCTATCGGCTCAAAAGGCAATGGGGATGAGTTCTAAACCCCTTGTTGAAGCATTAAAGGCTTTGCCTGAAAAGGCAAGTTTAGATGATGCTCTCAGAACAGTTATGCGATTTACTCAAGACGCACAAAAGGGGACAAGATGGGTAGAGAGTATATACAAACAAAATGCCCGTGCTGAGATTAAGGAATATGGTCGTGTTATAACTGAACTCTTAGATGATACTACTAAAATGCTTTCTGATGAGAAGACATTATTAGCACCACTAAAGACAGAATTATCTGGTCTTAAAAAGCTCTATGGAGAGAAAATACTGGGAAAGTTCGAAGCGAAGTTTCCTTTAAGCATTCATGCTGCTTTCGGAGGTCGCATATTCTCTAAAGAGGTAGTGGATACCTTAATACCTTTACTGGAAACTCAAGGGAATAAATGGGTCAAGGATATGGCTAACCTATCGGCAACCAGCCGATTGTTAGTGGCTACTTTAGACTTATCAGCAGCATTCATTCAAGGGACTCTGCTTTTCGGGAAGAACCCTGTAGTCTGGGCTAAGTCGGTTGGCAAGATGCTTTCAATAGCCAAAAGACCACAAAATCTATACAGAGATTTAGCCCTGCGAGAAGCGTCGAGAATGGATAGAATCTTACACGGCGGATTGAGTTCTTCGATTGATTACTTCGAGGCTATGCCCTTGATAAGGAAATGGGGAAGAAAAATAGCTGGTGTTAAAGGAGAAAAAATAGTTACAACAAGTTACGGACGAGCCGAGGCTGCCTTTATGGGATTCGGTGAGATTGCTAGGGATGAAATGTGGAAGGTCGGCAGGTTTATGATAGGCAAAAAGGGGTTGGCTGCTGAAGCTATGGAGACTCAACTGAATGAACTAGCCAGGGGACTAGACAGAATGACAGGGGTGATGTCTACAAGGGCATTAGGTATTGGACTAAACCAGCAGAATATAGAGTCGGCTTTTGTATTCTTTGCGCCAAGATATACTAGAGCGGGTTTCTCTTATTTTGCTGATATGCTCAAGGGGGGTTTTACTGGGGCTGAAGCCAGAACAGCTATGGCTGGTATGATGTTAGGTGGGATAACAATGTATGAAGGCGTTTGTTCCATCTTGGGCAAGCAACCTAACTATGACCCCACTTCAGCGAAATTTATGACAGCTGAGATTGGTGGTAGAAACATTGGCATTGGTGGGTTTACATACTCTGCTATGCGGGCTATGGCTGATGTAGCAGCAACTGCTGCTACTGAGCCGGGTAAACTTAATCCGCTTAACTTCGATAGAGTAGATAATCCATTTTATAAGTTTATGTTTTCAAAAGCTGCTCCCCTGACTGGAATAACTGTTGGATTAGCGCTAGAGCAAAAGAATTTTCTGGGTGAACCTTTTGAGACACCTGCTGACTATTTTGCTTTCTTAGCAGATAAGGTAACTCCTATTGCTATACAAACAATGATGCCCTGGGAAAAGAGGCTATTTCAAGACCCCAAGCTATTACCAGTTACTTTTGGTGCTGAGATTGCGGGTTTAAGAACCTTCCCACAAAGTGAATGGGATAAGCTGAAAGTAATGAAGAATAGTTACGCGCAGAAAGAGTTCGGCAAGGAATTCGATGAGTTAAATAATGAACAAAGAGACGCCGTCTTTGACAAATATCCTAAATATCAGGAACTTGCCGAGGAAGCCAAAGATAGGATGCTTCTAATCGAAGGCGAGGATTTAGATATAAACTTACGCTTTGCTCGCCAATACTATGATGCTATCTATAATAGCCAGGCTGAGATGGCTGCTAATAGTTTGGTTGAGGGTGTTATAACCTATCGGGACTACTTGGATGAGGAATCTGCCTTGAGGAAGGTTTATAGAGGTAATAAGGCAGCAATCAATTTTATTAAAGAGAGAGCCGACCCAGAAGCACAAAAAAGCCTGCTGAGATATTTGGAAGAGCAAGCACCAGAGGATAAGGCTCTTAATAGTTATAATGACATTTACTCCGACCCTTCTTATAACAGGGAGACGGGTCTTATTGATTGGGATGCCACTGAGAAGCGACTGGATGTGTTTCTAGCCTCACTAGCTCCCGATACAAGGGATTATGTATTGAGGAATAGAGACCGATGGCTACGAGATATAGCTACTGGAAAAAACAGGGAGTTACGAGAGATGCAGGTTCAAGGTAGGGATATTGTCGATGCGTATTATAACCAGCCTGAAGGCAAGGCTAGGGTTGCTTATAGGCGGGCTAATCCGACAGTAGATGCTTGGTTGCTGGCTATGGGTAGAGTAACTTCCCCTCAAACTGCTATGGCAATGCAGACGGCTATTCGTCTATTAAGGGAAAGGGGTATACCTGAAACAATACTAGCGGGGTTGGCTGGAACGATGCCCACTCAACCTGTTCGGGGGCAAGTTCCTGAAGGAAGGAAGATGTTTACTGGTGCTAGGTTTGTTAGGTAACTTGACAACTTGACAAATTTAATATAAGGCGTTAATATAGAAAGAGGATAACTAAAAGGGGGGGAGTAACTTCAACTATGAGGTTGGGGGCTCCCCCCCTTTCCTTTTAGTGAGGTTACTCCCAACATAAATAAGTAGGAGGTTTCAATGGTTAAACAGGTAACGGAAGAACAAGCCAAAGTCCCAACTGAGGAAGGGCAAAGCGCTCCAGTAGTGGAAGAGTCCACAGTGGAAGTCGTAAAGCCTGAAGCAGCAAAGGACAAGGGCAAGGAAGTATCCGAAGAGACTTGGGAGCAAAAGTTCAAAACCTTAGAGGGTATGTATAAGCAGGAGAAGGCTAAAAACACCGGCTTTGAAACATTACTGACTGAGGTAAGGAACATTAGTTCCGAGGTGAAACAGCATGGTGAAGCATTAGAACTGCATACGGAGTTACTTTCTAGCAGTTCAGAGTTAAGTGAGGAAGCTCAAGAGAAGGTAAAGAAATCCCGTGAAGTTCAAGAGACAAAAGCAAAAGCACAACGGGAAGCGGTTGCCAAAGGAACGGATACGCTGAACATCATAAAGAGTATTTATGAGCCGGTAGGGATAACAGAGACCGATGAGGTTCTTAAACCTGCTCAAGATGCGTTCCGACAGGGCAATTTCCCTGAAGCTATCAAGCTCACTGTTATTGCTGCTAAAGGAAAGATGAGTCCTGAAGCAAAAGCTGATGTAAAACCTGCTGAAACGGAGACAAAGGAAAAGAAATCTCTAAAGGTTATGACTAAGCCCTCTGCTCACAGCAAATCGTCCGATGATCTGAGTTCCAGAGAAAAGGTTTTAGCTGGGTTGGAAGAGGCAAAGCGGAAACAAGGATAAAATCTAGTAAGGAGGTAAATATACAATGGCAATGACGCTAACGGAAGCAGCGAAACTTTCTAACGATATTTTGCTTGAAGGTGTGGTTGAGACAATAGTCAAGGAGTCGCCAATTCTGCAAAAGATGCCCTTCATTGAGATTGTCGGTAACGGCTTAACCTATAACAAGGAATTAGCCTTGCCTACCATTGATTTCTATGATGTTGGTGATACCTGGGCTGAATCAACGCCGACCTTTACGCAAGTAACTGCTACCCTTAAAATTATGGGTGGCGATGCCGATGTGGATAATTTTCTCAAGGCAACTCGCTCTAATCTACAAGACCTGGAAGCTGCTGTGATTGAGCTGAAAGCAAAGGCGCTCCGTCACAAGTTCGAGGACAATTTCATTTACGGAAATGCCTCTTCTAATCCCAAGCAGTTTAGCGGGATAGCCAAGCTGATCGACATCTACACGGCTAGTGTTCAGGTGGTTTGTGCAGCTAAGGGGACTGCTACTGGCGGAACTCTTACCCTTTACGACCTGGATGCTCTAATCGATGCGGTGAAGGGTGGCAAACCCGATATGATTTTGTGCAGTAAGAGAACGCTGAGGCAAATCAACGACCTTATCCGAGTCTCTTATGGCTTGGCAGTTCCATCTAAAGACGAGTTTGGTAACTCAGTCCTGGAATGGAATGGCGTGCCTATCTACACGAGTGATGCGATACTCGACACACATAATGTCGCTTCGTCTGTAGATGACACCACTGCCAGCACTGATTCCCACGCTTATGCCTTCGCCTTTGGCGAGGGGGCATTAGCCGGATTGACTGCCCCAGGTCATATCACTGTAGAACCAATCGGCTCACTAGAGACTAAGGATGCTACCAGAACCAGAATAAAGTGGTATGTATCCCTAGCTCTATTCTCGTCTATTAAGGCAGCAGCCTTGATTGGTATATCTGCATAAAAAGAGGCTTTGAGTGTTGAGCCAACCAAGAATCAATGCTCAGGTAAATCTAATAAGGAGGTTTAATAATGGGATACAATCCTAGTAAAACTGTTTACCCATTCGCTGAAATCTTTGAGGTAACGACCAGTAAAGTCGCCGATGCATCCGTTGACATTTGGGACATACCAGCAGGCACTATCATTACGATGGTGTTAGCCAAAATCAAGACGGCAGGGGTTACTACCGGCAATCTCATCATCGGTGACGATGATGACGATGACGGGTATCTTATTGCTGCGGATGCTTGTGCAGCTGTCGATACCATCTACGGCGATATGATTGAGGAAAGAGGCCGATATATCGCTGGTGGTGTTGCTGGAACTCCGGCAGGTGCTAGTTGTTCGCCTGCTTGGAAGGCGTATACCTGTGCTGGGACGGTCGGCACTCCAGTTGCTAAAGAGCTGAAGATAGAGCAGAGCGGGACGCTTACCACAGCAGCAGTCATAGAAGTGTTTGTCTTTGGCTATCGTTACGCTGAGTCTTAAGGTAAAAAGCCATCTAGGGGCTGGGCTTTAACTAGCCCCTAAAGGTTATAAATATATGTCTAACCCAAGTATTTTTGGTGAGAAGGCACATAGTTTCTTGGTCTTAGCAACTGAGAGAGTTGTTGTTATGGCTCTCTGTTTGATTGCCAGGATACTACCTAAGCCGACAAGGAACAATACCAATAAGTTTAATACTCATCTTTTAATTGATTGGAGGGATGAGTTCCTGAGCCACGAAGAGTGTTTTACTAGACGAAAAGCAATCGAGGGTATTCTGAACTATGCAATCTTCAAATATGATTCCAGTAACTTTTACTCAGATAGGGCGGATGTCCTCATAGATAAACTCAAAAAGTCTGATTGGGTTTTAGTGTCTGGAAAGACACCTGACCGGTTCTGGAAGAAAGCTCAGGGGGTGAAGTCCAACAAGGAGCTTCGGCAAAACGCATTAGTAGAGGCACTTAATAATAGGGAGTTCGACAAGGTATTGAACCTGATAGATTGAGGGAATATGAACATAGAAGAAGAGGAAAGGTGCTATTGTGGAGGCGAGGTTGATAAGAGGTATCGTATCCAACAGACACCTCCGATATGGCAGGGTAAGTGTTTCCGCTGTGGACAAACTTTCACAGTAGTCAGTAAGTTAAGGGAGGTAAGAAATGGAAGCAGTAATAGCGCATATCGAACACCCTTTTGCTAAAGGTGATTTAACAGCAACTGGTGTCCAGTATAGCGATGAAGTAACATCTGCTAAGAATGTCTACTCGACAGTAGAAGAGGTTGCAATCAACCCACCACTGTTAGGAAGGGTTATCGAGATTGAGTTTGGAATCACCTGGTCAATGAAAAGCTCAGGAACTACGAATAAGGCTACAGGTCTTGTCCAAGCAAGAAACAAGGGGGGAACTTGGGTAGATTTAATGACGGCTGTAGAAAACACGGCTGCCTCGACTGATGCCCAAGAGCATACCTTTAGCGGTAGGTTTGAGTTAGAGGATGACTTTAATAGATTGCCCTTCGAGCTTCGGGTCAGAGTTAAATCTGCTGGCGCAACCGATAATGCTCTCGGCAAGATGAAGAACACAAGCTATGTCAGGGTAGTATATTCTGGAGCACTGTGAGGTTAGTGTGAAAAGGAATAACATTGTAGGGAGGTATTAGAATGTCTATACCAGAATTCGATTTAGGGTTTGGTCCCATGCACTCACTCCAAATACTAAAAGCTGCCATAGCTGAGACGGCTCTTACTTTGAACTCACCGATTATTCAAGGCACGGTCGACCCTGGCACTGGCTTGACTATGCCTGCCTTTATATCTAGTGGAAATATCACCCTTAGCTATGGTATAGAGATACAAAGTAATGGAGATGCTGATTCTATAAAACTCTGGGGTGGGGCTACTGAAGCTCATAGTGCCATGCTTGAATTGTCTGGCTCTGCTCGTGGTGGGGCGACAGGTAGATTATGGATAGGCACACCAAATGCTGGCGCTACAGCTTGTTTGGCGAGACTTGTAATATCTGGTGTTTTAGCCACCGCCGTTGCTACTTGGAGTGCTGTTACTCATACTGGAATAGTCCTAACAGCTTCCGAAAAGATTAACCCTGTTTCTGGGGTAGCTGGCTTCTCAGTAGTCTCGACTTCACTGACGCTCGGCTCGGCTGGTTCAGTGATTGCTCCTTATGCCAATATGGTAGGAGCAGCCGATGATGCAGCCAGGGATGTTCTAGCTGGTAATGTAGATGGTGCGATAGCGATAGACACAGCAGGTGGTTTCATCTGCTATCGCCGAAATGGACTATGGTATAAAGCTGCTGGGATAGCGATGGTTTAATCATAATGAAGTAATAAGGAGGTTTTAGAAATGACAAAGAGACTATCGAAAGTGGAATTAAATGTAACTGGAGTCCATAATCCCGATAATACTTGGGGAATTACGGCAAGTGCCGACCTCACGATTGGGTTGGAAGAGTATCCAGAATATAATCTTAGAAAGGGTATCCCGATAACCTTAACCCCTACTCAAGAGACTACTATCAAAAACTTCGTTAAGAATGTAGTGTTACCGCAGGCGGAGGCAGCGAAGTGATAGAAATAGATATAGAAAAGGAAAAGGCTCAATATCAGTCTGAGTATGATACCTTTGTCAAACAACTTCAGGAGATAGAAATACAGCGAGCACAGTTACTACAGGCTGTTCAGGAAAGGCGAGGAATACTTGCTTTCCTAAATAGCCTAGACCAGCACAAGGAGGTCTAAATGGCTACACTAGCGAGCCTTTTATTGGGTTTTGGTGCTTTTACGCAGCAGTTGGTTATCCCACGCTCTCAGTTTCTGGGGACGGCAGATACCGATGGAACAACATCAGCCTTAAAAGATACCGAGCTTAATGTCTTCGATGACGACTACTTCAACAATGACTACTGGGTCTATATCACTGCTGGTGGGGCAGGTGGAGGAGGTGCTGGCAGTATAAGAAACATATCTGACTTCACTAAGACTGGTGGAATTGTAGTTCCCGATATTATCTTTTCGGGGATACCTAAAATCGGAGCTACTTACCAGATTTGGAAATGCCATACTCAAGATGTTATAGACGCTCTAAACCAAGCTCTAGTATCCTTGACTAACCGCCCTGACCCTCGGACTGGCAGAAAGTATAAGCTCTACAGGAAGGTAGTTTTTGAGGATTTAGGACATAGCCTCTTAACCTCCAATGCTGCCTCTGGGCAAAAGGATGTGATTGTTGCAGACTCTACCCTCTTCTTTGTTGGGCAAGAGTTGACTCTTAAAGATAGTGCAAGTTCAGAAGATGTTGAAGTAGCTTCTATAGATACTGCTACTGAAACCTTAACAATGGTAGATAATCTGACTAATGCCTACACTACGGCTGCGGATGCTGAGGTCTTTGCCGAGTCGGGTAACTACTTCAATGTCGGAGCTACCCTGGGGAACTCAAGAATAACCGGGCTATTTCAAAAACTAGATGAGACCTCTAGGAGAACAGCTTACCGAGAGTGGAAGGTGGTTTGGACTACTGCTGGCGTGAAGCAAATCTACTTTCCATCCAGCATTTCAGTCGATGACCAGACCTGGATAGTAGAAGCAATCGGTGCTTTAGAAGCTGTATCTGCCGCTACTCCCACTGGCACAGTAACAGTCGATACTGAAAAGGTAAACTTAATATATGCGGAGACGGCATAC
>Ga0180007_10006178_pt1 | contig 11783 bp, 12 predicted proteins | sample MM_PC_MetaG_FD_121122 | JGI IMG/M metagenome (GOLD analysis project Ga0180007, IMG submission 121122) | Groundwater microbial communities from the Aspo Hard Rock Laboratory (HRL) deep subsurface site, Sweden - MM_PC_MetaG | ecosystem: Environmental > Aquatic > Deep subsurface > Groundwater...
GGCAAGCCAAAACCCTCGCAAAACGATGGGAATATATACAAAGCAGCGTTTTTATACAAGTATGGCAGATCATGGTCTGTAACAAAGCCTGTAAATATCACATGCTCTTCCAGGTCCATCAGTTTTACCTCCTTTTTTAAGCGTTTAAAAAAATAGTCATCCTTACCCACCAAAACAAGCTTATAGCCTGATAACTTGTTTAATACTTGTTTAAAAGCAACTAACAAACCTTCAATATTCTTATGCGGATATACATTGCCTACATATAAGATATAAGGTGTTAAAACGTGATACTTCTTTAATACCTCCTCTTGATTTGAAAAATCCTGCCATGTCGGATCAACGGCCTCATAAGTAACAGATATTTTTTCCGGATCTAAGTTAAAGTGACGGACCAATTCTCTTTTTGTGTATTTTGAAACTGCAATTATTTTTTTTGCTCTGCGTACAGCACTTTTTATTATAATTGAATAAGCTATATGCTTGATCTTGTATGAAATCGGACTGAGGGTCGTAGCCCGCCGGGTCGGATATTTGGCTAAAATTAAATCATGGATAGTGACAATAAATTTTTTATAATACAAAAAAGGTACGTTAAAATGCGTAAAGTGCATCAAATCAACACGATACTGCCAGATCTTCAGTGGAAAAAACACCTGCTCGACAAATGAATACCACTTATAATCAGCCAGTACCTTAGTGAATTTTTTGTTAGCCGGCTGGTATGAAGCCCAATTTTCCTTGCGCAGAAAAATATAATAATTATTATTATAATCAATTTTTTCAAGATGTTTGATTAATTTTTCAGTATACCGCCCGAGTCCCTTGCCGAATGAACCGTAAAAACGGGCGTCAATCCCAATTCTCATAATTGTTTTATCTCCTTGAATATATTTAGAGTCGCTAGTGCTGTTTTTTCCCAGGAATAATTTTTAATAAGCTGCTGCCCTTTAGCGATAAGTTTTTTCTGCAAACTAATGTCTGTTTTCAGTATTTCAATTGACCGGGCAACTTCATAATAATTATTCGGGTCAACCAGCAATACTGCCCCCTGGCCGACTTCCGGCAAGGAAGTAGAAAAACTCGTGATAACCGGCAGTCCAGCCGCTAAAGCCTCAATAACCGGCAGACCGAATCCTTCGTAATAAGACGGGTAAATAAACATTCCGGCTGATTTATATAAGATCGGTTTTTCCTGTTCAGGCACGTATCCCAGGTATCTGACATCCGGTTGTCCTTGGTGTAGCTTCTTATCAGCTATTCTCCCGGCTACTACCAGCTCTGTATTGTCTTTTATATCACTTCTAATTTGCTGCCAGGCTTTAAGCAGTCCTTGGATGTTTTTCCGTTTTTCAACATTAGCAAAATATAAAATAAAATTATCAGACAGGTTATATCTTTTTTTATATTCCTCAACCTGCGTCCGGGTTACCTGATTGAACTGATTACAGTCTACACCCAAGGGTATGGTAATAATTTTATTCGGATCAATGCCGTAAGTACTAATTATATCCTGCCTAGTGCTGTCCGAAACTGAAATTATTTTTTTAGCTTGCCTTAATAATTTATTAATCCCGATAAACTTGTGCCATAGATACCCTTTTGGCGAATAAAATGATTTGAATTTATATGATACATCATGTACTGTCAATACTAATTTTGTCTGGCGTGAAACAGCGGCAAAATTATAATTTGGCATAAATAAAATATCCACTCCCCCGAGCAAACGATCAATTTTCGGATAGTTCAAAAAGAAAACTGAAGAATTGAATACTTTGCTGGGATAATGAAATTCCTTAATCTGAACCTGTTTGAACAAAGAACTAGTAGCCGCAGGTAAATAAGCGGCAGAATTATAAAAAAGGAGATATTCATTCTCCTTATCCATGGCCAACAAATACTTAATGATTTGCTTAGTATACTCACTGACTCCCGATGGCCAGGGTTCAATGAGAGACCTAATATCTATACCAATACGCATGCTTAACTTTTAGGTATCTTCTCTTCGTGAATTTATTTGCCAATAAGCAATAAAATAAGAAATGACCAGACTTATTACCAGTCCGCTAGCTAAACCAATAACACCATTCAGCCAGATTACTGGTTTTTTTTCAACAACTACGGGTTTTGAACCAACAACCATAAACAGCGATTTATGATCAGATGTTTGGTTGGATTCAGCAGCCATTTCTTCTACTGTAGTGATAATGGCCTGGGCAATATTCTCAGCTGTCTTCTGGTCACGTTCTTTATAGCGTATTACAATATTCTGCGGTGAGAATTTTTTTGCCTTGAAGCGCGAAGTCAGCTCTTCAATGGTAGATATCTGCGGATCAATACCGGCTAATTCATACATTTCCAACAGAACCGAAGGAGTCATAAACCAGCTCATAACAGTCTGGGAAAAAAGGTCAGAAGCTTGTATAGCGTAATAGCCATCAAACTGGTAATCCTGGGTCTCCTGCTTGTTTACGCGGTTAATGGCGAAAGAAATTGACGTATCATAATAAACCGGCTTGATATATGAAAATACTATAGAGGCTCCTACGGCTACTAAAGTAGCAATAACTATGAACCAGCGGTATTTTTTTACTATATCCATATTTTCTAATTTTTACTATTAACCATTAACTATCAACCATATGCTATCTACCATATACTACATTATTACTTAAATTTAAAGTTTTGCCAAGACTCCTCAACAAAACCCTTAATGCGTTTCTTAAACTGGACTATGTCAAATTGCTCTGCATGCTGGCGGATTTCCTGGGGATTAAACTTACTTACTTCAAAATGGATAACCGTATCAGCCAGTGCTTCCCATGATTGCTCGTCAAATAGCACCCCTGTTTTACCCGGCACTACGGTTTCCAAGGCGCCGCCGGCTTCATATGCAATAACCGGCCTGCCGCAAGCCATGGCCTCAATCGGCGTAATGCCAAAATCCTCCTCTTGGGGATGTATAAATGCCTTGCAGCGTGATAAATACTTAATAACATCGCCATCAGAAACAAAACCCAGGAATTTTATATGCGGGCCGGCCATAGATTTCAGCCGCTCTTCTTCCTGCCCTTCACCAATCACATATAAAGGCAGGCCGAGCTTGTTAAAGGCTTTAATGGCTATATCAACCCTTTTATACGGCCGTAAACGTGAAATTATTAAATAATAATCGCCCCTCTCATTGCTCACTTTAAAACGGCTCAAATCAACCGGCGGATTGATCACTGTACTGTCATGTTGATAATACTTTTTAATGCGGTGGGCTACAAAACGGGAATTAGCGATAAACTTATCTACCCGGTCAGCGGCCATCCTATCCCACATCCTTAAATAACTGCGGTACATCTGCGACAAACGACCGATGATTCTGCGCCTTTCCAATTGGTCAATGATAATATTATGATCACTCCACAAATACCTGGTCGGAGTATGACAATAACAGATATGCAAGGTTTTTGGCGGAGTAATAACGCCTTTTGCTAAGCCAGAGCTATCAGATAAAACCACGTCATAGCCTGACAAGTCATAGCTTTCGGTAGCCGGCACCATCATTGGCAAATACCATCTAAACTTTTTTCTGGCTAGCGGGAATTTCTTGATAAATGATTCTATAATTTTATACTCATCAAATATATGCTGGGTATTTTTGGCATCATAAATCAAAGTATGTATCGGCGCTTCAGGATAAATCTCTGCAAAGGCTTTTAATACCCGTTCCGCCCCTCCTAACTGATTCAAATGATCATGGACTAAGGCAATTTTCATAACTTTATGTAGCTGATTTGCCTGCAATAACCACCCAGGGTGTTTTAAATAATATTTGTAAATCTAATTTTGGGGTCCAATTTTCAATATAATAAATATCCAGCTTAGCTTCGTCTTCAAATTTCAAATCTGATCTTCCTGAAATCTGGGCCAAACCGGTCATGCCGGGTTTTAAGGTCAGCAATTTGCGGTGCCAGCTTTCATAACGCGATACTTCTTCGGGTTCATGGGGGCGCGGCCCTACCAGACTCATCTCTCCCTTTATAACGTTAAATAACTGGGGAAATTCATCCAGGCTAGTCTTTCTAAGGAACCTGCCTACCCGGGTGATGCGGGGATCATTCTTAATTTTAAATAACGGCCCATCCGTGCGTTCATTTAGTTTTACTAAATCCTTTTTTAATAGATGGGCATTTTTTACCATTGAACGAAACTTGTAAAAAGTAAATATTTTACCTTTTTCACCAACTCGTTCAAGTTTGGCAAAAATACCACCTTGCGAATCAATCACAATAAATATAGAAACAATAATGAACATTGGCGACAGGATTATTATTCCGATAAGTGCAAAAATAAAATCAAACACTCTTTTAAAAATTCTGCCCCAGCCGTCCAGTTTTGTACGCTTTACCTGGATAATCGGGATATCAGCGATAGTGTTGATTTCTATATGGGTAGGCTGGACTTCAAATAAATCCGTTGTGTACTTGAAATCCAGGTGGTGTTCATTGCAAAAATCCCTCATAGCCATAACCTGCTCCTTAGCCAGGCTGGTATCAGTCTGTATAATTTCATCAACTCTTAAGGCCTGCAATTTCCCTGTTATATCCTTAACATTTTCTTCATCAAAATTATCATAGCGCGCTACTATGCGATAACCTAAATTAGGATTCCTGTATATCTGCTTAACAATGTCTTCAGTCGTCTTATCGTGGCCGATCATTACTACATTATGCGCGCCTGTGCCTCTTTTTAATAATAAGCGCTGGATGCTGCGAACTAACAAGCGGCCGGCCATAACCATTAATACGGCCAGTATCCAGCCAATTAATACGATAAATCTTGATGAGAATAATTCACGCTGGAAAAATATTATTATAATGACAATAGCAATGCTGGCAGTGCAGGCAATAAAAATTGAAGTCATCTCATCAATCAAACGCCGGGTAATTCTAATTGCATATAATCCGGTTAAAGCGAATATAATCAAAAAAATTGCTGGCACTAATAAGATAAGAGTTAAATACTGCTGGAAAATAATTTCATCAACAACCGGCCTAATTTGAGTAAAAAATGGAACAAAGCGGAGATTGTATGCAAAAATACCCGCTAAAAAGACCATGAAATAGTCTACGGGTAATAATAGTACACTAAAGAATGACTCTGATTTTTTCATAGCGAATCAAGTATTTAAGCTGAAAGTAAGCCTATAAGCCGAATTCTGTCGTCCTGCGCTCTCCGAGCTACGGACGACAAGTTACCAATTGGACTTGTCCGTCGTAGTTCGAACAACGAAGACGGATGATTATCTATCTTGGTTCTGTATTGCTACAGAACTCATGCGACCAACCCACCCCACACCAATTCCTTTTTAATAACCGTATGTAATTTAAATTAGAATTGGTGTGGGGTCTACTTGGTCTTGCACCGGATAGGGTTTTTCACGCCAGCTAGTCACCTAGCCAGCCTGTGAGCTCTTACCTCACCTCTTTTCACCTTTACCCCCACACCTTTCTGCTATATTTTTTCTAAATAATAAACCACTTCGATTTAGCAGAATGGTGTGGGGGCAGTATTGTTTCTGTGACACTATCCCTAAGCTATTAATTTTTAAAAGGCTATAGCCTCTTTCAAAAATAATTCTCGGTCGCCTTTAGCGACTATCCACGACACCTTCGCCAAGGCTTCGGTGTGCAAGCTTCCAATATACTTAATAGTGGTTACTGGGGGCCTGCCCGCCGAAGCTTTAAGCGGAGGCGGGTGTTCGGACTTTCCTCTCCGCCCAGGGCGGAGCAATCATCCAGCTTACTCAAAGCTTAGATAGATCATAGCTAAAAAGGCCATTTTTGTCAATAACTAACCAGGTGTGATATTCTTACCAATAGTTATGAAAAAAATCATTAAAATTGGGCATCGCGGCGCAGCTGGTTATGCGCCAGAAAATACAATTATATCATTTAATAAAGCTATGGAACTAAATGTTGATATGATTGAATTTGACGTCCATGCATGTAAATCAGGTGAAATTGTGGTTATGCACGACAACGCAGTTGATCGCACAACTGATGGTCATGGTAGAATTTCAAATTTATCACTCTTTGAATTAAAACAACTGAAAATAGACAATTCATCCGGCATACCTACGTTGCCTGAAGTAATAGACGCATTAAACCCTAACTATCTTGTTAATATTGAATTAAAGGGAAAAAATACCGCCCTGCCAGTTGCAAAATTCTTACATGAAATTATTATTGAATCTGACTGGGACTTTAATAACTTTTTAATCTCTTCATTCAGATTCAAATCACTGGCAGAATTCAAAAAAAATGTACCGGAAATTGATATTGGAATTAATCATAAACGCTGGACAATATTAGCACGCTGGCAAAGTAAAATTTTAAAACCAAAATCAATTCATTTATCCGCAGAATGCATTAAACAGCATGACATTACCCTGGTACACAAATTAGGCTATCAAGTATATGTTTATAACGTAAATTCAGACGAAGAAATAAAAAAAATACAGTCAATGGATGTAGACGGTATTTTTTCTGATTACCCGGACAAGTTAGCGGCCTAAAACGTATTTATCAAAAAAAGAGGATACCTTATCTTCATAATGGTCTTTTGTAATAGTATACGTATCTTCATGGGCCGCCTGCCTGACCAGCCAAAATTCCTTAAGCCATGGTGCCTGCTTGTATATCTCATAAGCATCAGATAAAGGCACGCGCTTGTCATGAGCCCCATGAATCATCATAAGCGGTCGGGCTTTGAGTTTGGCAATATATTTTATCGGCGTAATCCTTGGATAATATATGCCAGTCCTGTACTTAATGATCCACAGGACAAAATAACCCATAGGAAAAAAAGGTAAACCCCTAAAATACAACTTAAAATTCTGCCAGATAACGCTTTTAAATCTGGCATAGGTTGAACTGATAACAATAGCCTTAATTTGCGGCAAATCCCCTGATTTCATCAACGCCACAGCCCCGCCCATGGAAAACCCCAGTAAACCTATTTTATTCATTTCAACTTCGTGTCTAGCTTTTAAAAACTCAACCGCTCCTTCCAGGTCGTACTGCTCCATCTGGCCAAAAGTAATAAACTTTCCTTCGCTTTCGCCTGAGGCCCGGAAGTCAAACATTAAAATATTATATCCTCTTTTGTTTAAAAAACTTGCCTGCGGCAGCATCTGTTCTTTTGAACGGCCGTATCCGTGCAGTAAAATTATTGTACCTTTATTATTTCCCTTAATAAAAGCGCCAACCAGTTTTAATCCGTCACTTGTTTTGAAAGATATGACTTCAGGCTCTAAACTATAATTTTTCCACTCTTCTTTTTTTATTTCTCTTGGGGAACGACAAATCTGCCTGGCTATAAACCAACTAAAGCCAAAAGAAAAAAATAACAGTATAGCAATGGCTGATAATATGTTGAAAATCATATTTACTCTCCGCTGTCTATTGCCTTGTTAACTAATTTATCTGCCTCTTTATTTTTTTCGCGGGCTATGTGATGAAAATCTACACGCTTAAAGCCAATCATCATATTCCAGGCTTTTACAAACAGCGAGCCTAAATTTTCACTCTTAATCTTTGCTTTCCGGCTCAGCTGGTTAACTACTAATTCACTATCAACATAAATATCAAGCTCCTCAGCTTTTATGCGTTTCGCCTGCCCCAGAGCCAATACTACTGCCTGGTATTCCGCCTGGTTATTGGTTGCCCGCCCAATATATTTTGAATACGTGCCTACTAATTTATTGCCCTGCCAGATAACTACTCCGATGCCGGCTGGGCCAGGATTGCCCCTGGCTCCCCCATCACAATACAATTCGTATTTATTTTTATCCATATATTTATTTACTAATCTTAATATCAACCAGCTTTAATTGCAGCTCCCGATGACCGTTCCATTCATTAACTGATAATTCAAATATTATATCAATGTCATCACCGATTTTTAATTGGTCCCCCCAAGGTTCACCAAAGCCAAAAGCAATTACTTTGCGTGTAGTATTACCTTGCTTAACAACTAATCTTAAATGCTTATTATCCTTGCCTACTTTTTGCAGATCAACTACCTCTAAATTGTTTATATTAAAACTGGGCATCCTATTGCCTTCACCGAATGGTTCAAAACCATCCAGTATCTCAATTAAATCCCAATCTGCCTGATCCAGTTTAATTTCACAATCAACTATAATCCTTTTTACCATATCCTTTTCTTTGATCTTTAGATTGGCTAATTCATTCATTTTCTTTTTAAAGCTTTCCAACTTGGATGGTTTTACGGTAAAGCCGCAGGCTAAAGCATGGCCGCCAAAACGTTCAAGTAAATCACGCGATTCAATCAGGGCATGGGTTATGTCAAATACCGGGATAGACCGTCCTGAACCGACTACCTCATTCTTTTTTTCACCCATAATGATAACCGGCCGCGCGTATAAATCAGTCAACCGCCCGGCTACCAAACCAACCACGCCCACTATCCAGTCTTTCCCGCTGGCAAATAGAATTTTTTGCATGCCTACTTCTCCTATCTGCTTTTTTGATGCTTCAACTATTTTTTCTGTTACCCGCTGCCGCTCCTGATTTGTCTTGTCCAGTTGCTGGGCTACTTCTTGTGCTTCTATCTTATCCTTTGTTATTAGCAATTTATAAGCTGTATTAGCGTGGTCAATACGGCCAGCCGCATTTAGTCTAGGGACAATACCAAAAGAAATGCTGACTGTATCAATTTTATCCAGGCTAAAACGAGTGGACTTAACCAGCTCTTGCAGGCCTAAATGTTTTGTTTTTCTTAAAACCACCATGCCATATTTAACCAAAGACCTGTTTTCTCCGGTTAAAGGCACGCAATCACCTATTGTACCGATAGCCACTAAATCAAGCAGCCATTTTTCAAAACCCTTTTTTATCCTGGCACCTTTGTCTTTTCTTATTAAACCTTGGACTAATTTAAAGGCCACTCCAGATCCGGATAAACTGTGGAACGGATACTTATTATCTTTTACTTGGGGATTGATAATTGCCAAAGCCTGCGGCAAATCCGGCTGCTGTTCATGATGATCAGTGATAATAACATCAATACCTTTTTTGCTAGCTAAAATAACTTCATCCACGCTTGAAATCCCACAATCAACTGTAATAATTAACTGGGTGCCATTTTTTGATAATTCTTCAACTGTATTTTTATTCAATCCATATCCTTCTGACATGCGGTGAGGTATATAAACATCCGCCTCTGCGCCAAGCTCCTTCAAAGTTGTGACTAAAATTACTGAGGCACAGACGCCATCAGCATCATAATCACCATGGACCGTAATTTTTTCTTTTTTCTCAATGGCCTGGAAAATCCTGGTTACTGCCTGGTCCATATGTGAAAATAAAAAAGGATCATGAATATCCTGCCCATAATCCGGATTTAAAAATTCATCAATATCTTCTTGCGTTTTCAAGCCACGGTTAAAAAGAAGCTGTAATATTATCTGGTTAATCTCTGGGAATTGAGCTTTAAATTCTTCGCTGATTTTTTTGGCAATAAGCCATTTTCTTGTCATAGATTGATTTGAATTATAGCATTTCCATGCTGTTTTCACAATATAATAAATAAGGTATACTAAATACTAAGATAAATATTTTAATAAAAAATATGGATGAAAAAAATATTCTGAATTACTTTTTTGAACTCGGCCAGCTAAAAAAAATTGAGCACGAAGGATGGCGCCTGGCTGGCGTTACACATCCGGAAACCGTAGCTGGACATGCTTTGCGCGCCGCGCAAATTGGGTTTGTACTGGCTAAAATGGAAAAATATAAAAACCCTCAAGAAGTATGTACCATGATAGTCTTCCACGATATTGCTGAATGCCGCACTGGAGATATTCATAAGGTAGCTAACCGCTATGTTAAAAAGGATGAACAAAAGGCTGTTAAAGATCAACTAAAAAACATTAATGAAATCGGCGATGATATTTTTAAGCTTTGGCAGCAGGTGGAGCAAAGAAAAACTACTGCCGGAATAATTGCCAAAGACGCTGATCTGCTTGAGCAGGCACTTCTAAGCAAGGAGTATGTTGAACAAGGCTTCAGCACGGCCCAGGACTGGATTGACAATGTTAATGATTATGTCATGACTGATTCAGCAAAAAAAATATTAAAAAAACTTGATGAGGTAAAATCAACCGATTGGTGGCAGGGCTTAAAACAAATTGATTTGCAAAAACCTGAATGAGCAATAAGGGAATTATTTTTGACTGGCGGGGAACTTTATCAGATAATAATAAGCAATTATTAAGCTTTGTGCCTGATTTGCTGAAAAAACTCCATGCAAAATATAAGTTAGGCCTGATCACCAGTCCTTCTGAAAGCATGGAGGAAAGATTAAATGAACTAAAGACCACGGGAATTTTTCATTATTTCACTTCAGTGATCGTGATTAACAAGGAGACAAACCAGAAAAAAAACTCACAAACCTTTTTAACCTGCATGGAGGAACTCGGCTCAAAACCAGATGCGACTTACATAGTTGATGATCGTACTGTTAAAGGGATTAAAATAGGAAATCAAATAGGCTGTCGAACCGTCTGGATTAAGAATGGAAATTTCCCGCATGAGCTGCCGGATGAAAAAACCGGTAAACCGACTTTTATAATCAATACAGCCGAAGAACTCCCTAAAATACTCAACTAATGCCAATTACACTTATTCCTACAATTTCAACTGAGCATCTGGCAAAAAAGATGTCCAAGCACGGGGAATTTAAGGTTTTTTTTCCGGGTAAAAATCGACAAAAAAAGGCACTTCCCTGACGGAGAAGTTTATACGCGCCTTATGCAAATCCACGAACTGGAAAAAAGGGTTATTGTGCTCCATTCCGGCTGTCCAAATCCTAATGCGGGCTTGATTGAACTGGAGATGATCCTGCAGATATTGAAAAACCACACTTCACACAGTGTTGAGGTATTCTTTGCATACTTTGCCTATGGCCAACAGGATAAATTATTCAATCCGGGCGAGATTAATATGGCTTATACTATCTTGGAAAAGCTAGTCAATTATTATAACGTAAAGAAGATATATTCTATAGATGCGCATTTTGCCGGCAATACCTGGGTTAATAATTTCCCATTAGTAAATGTTTCCGCTATGGAAATTTTAAAAGATTACGCTCAAAAAAAATATCCTTCATTAGTTTATACAGCCCCGGACAGCGGCAGCACCAGACGAACCGGCGTGCTAGGCGCCAAGAAAAAACGCATTCATTCTTATAAAACAAAAAACGTATGCGATGGTAATTTCGCACAATCAGTAAAAGGTAAGGATGTCGGCGTAATTGACGACATATTGGAAACCGGCGGAACGCTTGAACACTTTTTCGATGCCTGTAAGAAATGCGGGGCCAATAAAATCATTGCCTTAATTACACATGGTGTACTGCCATCAGGCATAGCTAGAATTAAAAATAAATATGACGGCTTGTACTTAACCAACTCAATAGCCACTCCTGAATCACAAGTTGACGTATCAAAACTTATTATTAAAACAATTTTAAAATCATAAACCGCATATGAAATACGATAAATTAGTTAGAGATAAAATTCCTGAGATAATAAAAAAAGATAATCTTACCCCAGTTACCCATATTGCTGATAAGCAGGAGTATTGGAATAAATTAAAAAAGAAATTACTTGAAGAAACCGGAGAATTCATGGCTACGGAAAAGATTGATGAATTAGCTGATATTATTGAGGTAATAAACGCCCTGGCCAAGACTAAAAATATTAC
>Ga0180007_10006179_pt1 | contig 11782 bp, 12 predicted proteins | sample MM_PC_MetaG_FD_121122 | JGI IMG/M metagenome (GOLD analysis project Ga0180007, IMG submission 121122) | Groundwater microbial communities from the Aspo Hard Rock Laboratory (HRL) deep subsurface site, Sweden - MM_PC_MetaG | ecosystem: Environmental > Aquatic > Deep subsurface > Groundwater...
CCGCGTGAAACAAATCAAACTAGAATCAATTTATTAATGTTTTTACTAATCTATGCTAAAAAAATAAAAATATATGGAAAAAAATTAAGAAAAAAACTATTCTTCTACTTCAACTAACTTACAGCCACCATTTACACATTGTAATTTGTTGTAACCACAATCTAAAGTTCCTGGCTCGCAATTAGCTGTACATAACATGCCTTCACAGTTTGGTGCATAAGCAGAATTGACACCTTCTGTAGCATGGCAACATGTAGCAGCTACACAGTCAGAATCAACTAAACATTGTTTTTCTTCTGGTACTGTTACGCAAGAACTCAACAATAAACTAATGCTCAAGACCATTAAACTAACTAAAAATAATTTTTTCATCTTAACCCTCCACAAAATCTTCTTCAAAAGTCAAACGATTATTAATTTCACCACGTAAGTTCTTAGCTAACATTTTCCGGGCTTCTTCTTTAGGATAATTACCCATTAACCAAGCTAATTTAATGTAAGCTGTTTCAGGTAACATATCTTCACAGAAAATGCAACCAATATCAGCCAGACGACGCAAATTAGTATAAACTGACGGATGAACTCTTCCATAAATACATTGAGAAGTTATAGCTACAACTCCACCACCATTGATAAATTTCTTCAACAATTCATAATTTTTTAGATTATCACCAACATTTGTTGGGGCATGACCCAAACCAGTACCTTCAATTACAAAAGCATCATAATGTTTGGTAAAAAATTCAAACAGTCTAGGATCAGCGTTTGGATAAGTTTTCATTAATCCAACTTTATTATCAAATTTATCTAACAATTTAACTTTATCATTAGATCCCTTTTTTGCATAATTCTTTTTCAAAAACTTAACCTTACGATTGCTATAATCAACTAAAGCAACAGGTGTATCATTGATTGCTTTGAAAGCATCTCTTCTGCTAGTATGCATCTTACGTACTTTAGTTCCGTTAATGATTGCACAAGTATCATCTCCACTGGAATGGTGCATACAAGTTGCTACACCAACAAAATCTGTTTGAGCAATAAATTCTGCTGCACAGACTAAATTCATTGCAGCATCACTGCTACCACGATCAGAGCTGCGCTGCGAACCTACAAGCATTACAGGAATATTCAGTTGTTCAAACATAAATGTTAATGCTGCTGAAGTGTAAGCTAAAGTATCAGTACCATGACCAATAATAATTCCTTTCACACCTTTCTCTGCATATTTTTTAATTGCAGTACCTAACTTTTGATAATTTTCAAAGAACATATCTTCTGACATCATATTTGAAACCAATTCAGTTTCAACGTTAGCAATGGTTTTAAGTTCAGGTACCATCGCAATCAAATCTGAAGCAGAAAACTGTGCAATAACACCACCCGATTTATAATCAACTTTGGAAGCTATCGTTCCACCAGTATGCAAAACTGCAATTGTTGGCAAATTCTTATCAACTTTAATTTTCTTACCAGCAATCTTATCAGAAGCACTTTTTTTCTTTACAACTTTCATTTCAGTGACATCTTTTTGATCAAATCCAATATTGTAACCGTTCTCTAATTTAACAATTACAACTTTGTCATCAGAACTTGGCATCAAGATACCTTCTTCCTGAGCCTTTTTGGTTTTAACTAAAACCCTATCACCAGCCTTTCCTACAATATTTGCCATTGTATAATAGAATTCACAAAAGTTTATATATATTATGCTTAGAAAAATACCTGAATTAAGCTTAAATCTAATTAAAAAAGAGGTATTTGATGATTAAAAATGGATAACGAACAAATAATGGAACAAAATCAAGAACAAAATAATACTAACCCAACACCACAAAATAATGAAAGTATTCTAAATTCCAACACTCCTGATTACAAGGTTAAGGATATCTCATTAGCAGAATGGGGTAAGAAAGAAATAAAGATTGCTGAAAAAGAAATGCCTGGTTTAATGGCATTACAAGAAAAGTATGCTGGACAAAAGCCACTTACTGGAGCAAGAATCATGGGCAGTTTACATATGACTATTCAAACTGCAGTTTTGATTGAAACTTTGGTTAAACTTGGCGCACAAGTTAGATGGGCATCATGTAACATTTTTTCAACACAAGATCATGCTGCAGCCGCAATCGCTGCACAAGGAATTCCTGTATTTGCTTGGAAAGGTGAATCTTTAGCTGAATATTGGTGGTGTACCATGAAAGCCCTCGATTTTGGCGATTGGAAAGGTCCAAATCTAATTGTTGATGATGGTGGTGATGCCACTTTAATGATTCATAAAGGTGTAGAAATTGAAAAAAATCCTAACTTACTCAGTCAAGATTATAGTAAGGAAGGTGAAGATTTCCAGGAATTAATGAAATCATTGAAACAATTGTACGAAAAGAAACAAAATGTTTGGACTAATATTGCTAATGAAGTTAAGGGAGTTTCTGAAGAGACCACTACTGGTGTACACAGATTATATCAGATGGCAAAAGAAAACAAACTTATGTTTCCTGCAATTAATGTAAATGATTCTGTAACTAAATCCAAATTTGATAATCTTTACGGTTGTCGAGAATCTCTGGTTGACGGTATCAAACGGGCAACTGACGTTATGCTGGCTGGGAAAGTTGCAGTAGTTGCTGGTTACGGAGACGTTGGTAAAGGCTGTGCTCAATCTTTGAAAGGTTACGGTTGTCGTGTTATCATTACTGAAATAGATCCAATCAATGCTCTACAAGCAGCAATGGAAGGTTATGAAGTTAAGAAAATGGACAATGCTATTAAGGAAGGTGACATATTTGTAACTACTACTGGCAATTATCATATCATTGTTGATCGGCATTTTCAAGCGATGAAAGATCAGGCAATAGTCTGTAACATTGGCCATTTCGATAATGAGATTGATATGGACTGGTTAAACAACAAGTCCGGTGCAACAAAAGATCAGATTAAACCACAATATGACAAATATACTATGCCTAATGGAAATGAAATTTATGTTTTAGCAGAAGGGCGTCTCATCAACTTAGGTTGTGCTACTGGCCATCCAAGTTTTGTAATGAGCAACTCTTTCACTAACCAAGTTTTGGCCCAGATTGAACTATGGACAAAAGAACATGAAATTAAAGTTTATGTTTTGCCAAAACAATTGGATGAAGAAGTTGCGAGGCTTCATTTGAAAAAGATTGGTGTTGAACTTGACGTTATGACAGATGAGCAGGCAGCTTATTTGGATGTTCCGAAAGAAGGACCTTACAAGGCAGACCATTACCGGTATTGAACAATGAGTTCAGAGAAAACTAATGATGTAATTGGACTTGGAAATACTTTGATGGATATGCTTATTGAAGTTGGCGAAGAAAAATTTCTTGAATTTAACCTTCGTAAAGGAGAGATGCATTTAGTAGATGAAAAAAAAGCTAAAGAAATTCTTGACAAGATTAAATCTGATAATTTAAGTATTAAAAAAGTTCCAGGTGGTTGTTCATCTAATACTTTGAAAGGTATTGCGTTTCTTGGTGGGGGAGCTATCCTTTGTGGTAAGGTTGGCGATGACGAGCATGGTGAAATTTATGTGCAAGAAATTAGCAATCATAAAGTACAGCCGAGAATTAGTAAACACTCCAGTTGTCCAACTGGACATGCCATAACATTCATTACACCAGATACTGAAAGAACTTTCTCAACACATTTGGGTGCAGCAATTGAACTTGCTAAAGAAGATATTTTTGAGGAAGATATTCAAAAAAGTAAAATTTTACATTTAGAAGGTTATCAGATAGAAGGACCTACTAAAGAAACTATCATGCACGCTGTTCAGTTTGCTAAAAAGCATGGTACCTTAATTTCGATAGATCTTGCAGATCCGTTTATTATCAGGAACAATAAAGAGTTTCTTGAAGAATTAGTTATGAACAGTGCCGACATTGTTTTTGTTAATGAGAAAGAAGCTCTGGAATATACTGGCTTGGAAAATGAAGAAGAAGCTGTTAGAGAATTAGGTAAACATGTTAAGATTGCAATTGTAAAATTAGGTGAAAAAGGATCTTTAATATTTAATGAAGGTAAGTTAACTAAAGTAGCTCCTTTCTCAGCAAATGCTGTTGATACTACTGGTGCTGGAGATACTTTTGCAGCAGGATTCCTTTACGGTTATTGTAAAGGCTGGAGTTTAGAAAAGTGTGGAAATTTAGGTGCTTTTATGGCAGCTAAAATTGTTGAGAACATTGGTGTTAGGATAACTGAATTAGATTTGAAAGATATTGAAAATAGATTTTTTGTGGCATAACAAATCCAAGTAAAATTATCAAAGTGTTCATAAACTGTTGATTTTAACAAAATGATAAAAATAGGAATTATTGGTGGGTCTGGATTGGATAATCCTGAAATTTTACTGAACGCTCAAGATCTTGAAGTGAACACTCCGTACGGCAAGCCTTCTTCACCCTTAAAGTCAGGCCAAATTTCTGGAGTTGAGGTTATATTATTGGCAAGGCACGGAAGGGAACATACCATTCCACCAACTCAAATAAATTTTCAAGCTAACATTCAAGCTTTAAAAAATGCTGGCTGTACACATATTTTAGCCACTACTGCTTGTGGGAGTTTAAGGAAAGATATTGGCCGGGGAGATTTTGTAATCTTGGATCAGTTCATTGACTTCACCAGACATCGGAAAGTAAGTTTTCATGAACAGTTTGAACTTGGGAAAATAGTTCATACTCCAATGGCAGAGCCGTTCTCTAACGAGTTAAGAAATATTTTAATCAACACTTGTCAGGAATTAGGATTAAAACATCATCCGCAAGGTACCGTGGTGACAATCGAAGGGCCAAGATTTTCTACAAAAGCAGAAAGTAAAATGTTCAGTGTTTGGGGTGCAGATGTTATCAATATGAGCATTGCTCCAGAAGCAGTTCTGTCTAATGAAGCAGGAATACCTTACGTTGCGGTCGCGATGAGTACAGATTATGATTGCCTTTTTGACGACGTACCTTCTGTTACTTGGGAAGATGTTTTGAAAGTGTTTGAAGAAAATGTTGGTAAAGTAATTCAATTGATTACCAATGCTATTCCAAAAGTTGCTGGTTTTACACCAACAGTTCCATTTCTAGAAGATGAGGAAGAAATAACTTCAGATGATGCTGTAAATTATAATGCAGTGTCAGAAAATGATGTTGATACCCGCGTACAAATCTTAAAATCTAAAATTAAAACTTATCCTAACTGGCCAAAAGAAGGGATAATGTTCAGGGACATAAATTCTTTATTGAGAGATCCAGAAGGATTTAACATTTTGATTGATGTCTTAGTTGAAAGATACAAACATGTTGACTTTGATGTTGTTGCAGGGATTGAATCTCGTGGTTTCATTACTGGGAGTATCTTAGCGCACAAGTTGGGAAAAAGTTTTGTCTTAATCAGAAAACCTGGAAAATTGCCTGGTGAAACAATTTCTCAAGAGTACACTTTAGAGTACGGTACTGATAAAGTTGAAATCCAGAGAGAAGCTATCAAACCCGGGAGTAAAGTTCTGCTAGTAGACGATTTGATTGCAACTGGTGGTACTGCACTTGCATCTGCTCAGTTAATCAGAAATTTAGGTGGAGAAATTGTAGAATGCAGTTTTGTGATTGACCTGCCTGACATTGGCGGAAGAACTAAACTTGTTCAGAACGGATTTAAGGTTTTTAATGTAGTTGAATTTGAAGGTGATTAATATCGTAACCTTTCAATTGCTTTTCTTATTTCTTCCTTTTTATCTTTTGGTGTAAAAGAATTATTATCCTCTTTTTCAGAACTAGAATTTTTACTTTTTGCAATAAGTTTCTTATCACTGATCTTGATAATCTCTGGTTTTGCTATCATATCAACTGTACTGTTCTTTTTATTTTCCTTACTTCCACCATACTTCACGTTCCAAGTTTTATCTTTAATCTTTTTAGCAATCTCATCCAAATCATAACTTGGCTGTTTTGGTTCCCAATTAAGTTTCAAACCATCATCACCCATTCTTGGGATAATGTGAACTTCTAATTTTCCGTTAGGATTATCATCACATTCGCCAGACTTTAGAATAATGTTGGTAGCGTGAACTTTCATACCTTCAAACACGGTAGTTGCTGCAAATGATGCAACATAAAATAAGTGTGCTGCGGATTCTTCAGAAAGATTTTCAAAATATTTTTCTTCTTCTTTACTGTAAACTTTAATATGACCTTCAACAATTGATTCAGAATTTGGATCATTGGCTACTGCCAAAACTTTTTCATCTTCATACAAAACAATTGCATTATCCTTGATTGATTGTAAATAACTTGGAACTTCATCCTCTCTTTTATCGTTTCCATTATTCTCTTTATGCCATTGCGCAGGATTTCTAGCAAAATGATTTTTCATCATGATTGGCAAGTTGTTTGAGAGCATAGAAACAGATTCATCTTTAGTCTTAACCTTTTTCTTAAACCAGAAATTAAAGAAACCATCACCGGGTTCTCTTGGTAAAAAATGGATCAAGAAATGTGGTGCTTGCTGACCTGCAGCACCGCCGTTAGCAATGAAAATATTTATACCCGTTCTAACCATAGCTTTCTTGATAGACTTAGTTAATTGTGCTGTAATTCCAAACAAATGTTTGAACTCGTCAGCTGGCAGATAAGGCATAATTGGATAATGTTCCTTTGGTAAAAGAACGCTATGCCCTTTTAGAATTGGATTAATGTCAAGCACAGAAAGCACAACATTATCTTCAAATACTTTTTTACTTTCAATTTCGCTGGAAATTATTTTACAGAATACGCACTGTTTCTTCTGTTCAGCCAATTGAACTTTCATTTCTGGTGTAAGTTGCATTTTATGTTAAGAATTAGTTTTGATTTTATAATTGTTTTTGATTTTATAAAACAATTATCTCAAATAATCTTAATTACCTTCTTACCCCAAACACTTATCAATCTCTTCAAATATTTTTTCCGCAGCATAATTAAATTTATCTGGAACTTTTTCTAACCTAAACCCACCTTTGTAAACCATTCCACCATCTGCGGTAGGATGTTCTCTGGAACCACCACCAAACTTTCTACAAACTTCATGAACTATTTCCCCCCATTCTGGGATGTGGCTAGAAATAATAACATCATTAGTTGGCCTGTCAAAGATTACAACATGCAAATCTTCATTTGTAAATTCTTCACTCAAATATGCTGGGCCGTGTTTCATGTATAAATATGAACTAGCGAATCCTGCTACCATCACTCTACCATCAGAAAATATGTAATGATCAGCTGTCCTTTTAAGGTTTCTACATTCTTTCTCCCTAATTGCTTCAAACTCTTCAACTTCTGCTTGATAATCACGATTCAAAACAAATCCAAATCCGCCTTTACAAGTTTTGCCAGTAATCAAATCACCAACAAATTCATCTAATGCTTTTTGTGGGTCAGGCTGGTGATTTCTTAAAGTAATAATGGCTTGTAATTGTTTACCAACTTCCAGATTTTCTCATGGAATACTAAAATCATGAGCTTGTGCAACTTTTCCTAAATACCGAGCTAAGTAATCACTACTTCCTGAAAGACTTTCCGCAATCAATTGACTAGTACAATAATCTCCATTAATAAGAACCGTATTACAATAACCGCTAAGAATTCCCTGAGAATTTATTGAACCCATATGATGATCAATATAAGAACATCGAACTTTTCTTTTCTTTAAAAAATGCAACAAATCAATAATTCTTTTATTAGCGTTCATATCTGCAATGTGTAACTTAGAAATTTCTAAACCACCTTGGATAATTGCCCTTAGCGTTTCTTCGAAATTAGGGTAATCTACATAGTGATGTTCAATTTCACAACCAGGATTGGCTTGTCTTTCTAATTTCTCTAATAAAGCATGAGAAACAATACCATCAGTATCAATACCGTGAGCAACAATTTTAATTTTATGGGGGTTTGTCATTTTTGTTCAGTCTTCAATCTCTTGTTTAACATCCAACACCCCAAAATTAGTAAAATAAAAAAAATATTTAGAACTGATATCTATTTCTTTTTATGCTTCTCTACTTCCTTTGAAAGTTTAAGCTTCTTGATAAGTTCCTTGTACCTGTTCCTGATAGTAACTTCAGTTACACCAGCAACGTCAGCAACTTCTCGCTGAGTACGTTTCTCACCATGAATTAAACTAGCAACATAAAGTGCAGCTGCTGCAATTCCAGTTGGACCTCTCCCTGAAGTTAATTCTACATCACGTGCCATGTCAAGAATCTCAACAGATTTACTTTGAGTTTCAGGACTAAGCTTTAATGCAGATGCAAACCTTGGAATATAATCGCTAGGATTACTTGGTTTAATACTAATCTCAAGTTCTCTGGTGATAAATCGGTAAGTTCTACCAATTTCTTTCTTTTCAATACCTGAAGCTTCGCCCATTTCGTCTAAAGTTCTTGGAACCTCATGACGCCTACAAGCAGCGTAAAGTGCACCAGCAACTACAGATTCCATACTTCGGCCACGTACTAAACCACGTTGTACAGCTAATCTATATATTCTCGCAGCTTCTTCTTCAACTTGTTTAGGCAATTTTAAGAAAGAACTTACTCTTTTCAGTTCCGCCAAAGCAACTTTTAAGTTTCTTTCAATTGCAGTACTGATTCTGTACTGCCATTTTCTTAACCTGAAAAATTTATCTTTATCTTTTCCGCCTAATTTGTAATAATCTGATGTGGTGCCTATTTCTGTACCTAAACCTTGATCATAACTAGTTTGAGAACTTGGTGCTCCAGTTCTTCGTTTAGATGCACCGGCATCATCTTCAAAATCACGCCATTCTTGGCTGAAGTCAATCATTCGATCTTCAATAACTAATCCACAGTCTCGACAGACAGTTTCACCTTTTTCAGAATTTTGAAATATGTTCTTACTTGCACAATCAGGACATTCTTTGATTTTTTTCTTCATCATTTTAATCACAACCTTGTATATATCATCTGATATTATCTTATTATCACACCCATCAGAACCTTTTTTTGAATAGTTAAGTTTAAATATCATTTCAATAGGTTATATATAAATGTTTTGATTATTTCTAGTTGATTTAGTTGTTTTTTTAGCCCTGGATTTTAGAGAAACCTTTAAATACCTTGAAAAAATCATTCCTAGCTATGATAATGAACAAAAAAGGGCAATTAGGTATCATTGAACTAAAATTTTTCCTGATCGGTTTAGCAATAGGGCTAGTATTAGCTTTGATCTTAGTAGCATTAATGAATAGTGGAATTATTCCGTTTAAGCTGCCTTTGATTAGTTGCTAAAAAAACTGGACGAAATTTCAATAATTTCTTTTTTACTTATTTGGTTCTATAATTCTGATTTGAAGATACTATATTTACCAGAATAGAAAACAATATAACTGATTAATATAATCTTTTTTCTCAGAATTTGACAAAATTAGCATTAAATCAAAATATTAAATAAAAAAAGGTAGGTGTTTTATAATGGACGTAGAACGAATTCAAAAAATTAATAATCTTGCTCTTGATTTACTTAAACAAGGGTTAGCTTCTAACAGGGACGATGCTATTGCTCAGGCAGAAAAAGTATTTCGTGAAAAGTCAGACGTTTCTTTAAGTGGTGGAGATATGCAAAACAATAGTTTGCAAGTTAATTCTGATGGTAGTGCTTCTGATCGGAATACTAGACAGAGTAAAGAAGTTAGTCAAGTTGACCTTAACCAAAGCCAGATTGAGAAGATTCTAGAGACTAATACTAAATTTCTAGTTAACAAAATTAAAGAATTTCAGGAAAAGGTAGAAAATTTAGAGAAAAATGTATCAGCTTTGAAACGTGAGCTAGTTAAACAACGTGAAGAAAATGGTGCTCGAGCAGCAATGCCTTCAGCTCCAAGTCAAGCTCCAGCTCAACCTGTCGCACCTCGACCAGGTCAACATCCTTCCGGTGGACCAGCAACTGCTGAAAACCCTAGATCTGGAAATTATGAAGATACAGACGTTTCAATCGAGAAATTCTTTTACGCTGGGTCTAAATAATCTCATTTTATTAATTTATTTTTTTCTTTTATTTCTCAAATTATAGTCTAAATTACCCAAATATTTATATAATAACAATAATATTTTTAACTACTCAATAATAATCATAAAACCTTGGGGGTCACAACAAATGAAATATACCTATTTAACACTAGTTTTCTTAATATCTTTGCTATTATTACCTTTAGCATTAGCTGATATTACTGTTGAGGATGAAGATCTTGTCTTCGAAGTAAGTTACGAAAGTCTTGATGGTAGTGATAGTGAAGTTACTGTTACTCATAGTGTAATTTTCAGTAACGATGGAGCAAGTTCTGAAGATGTAACTTTAACCTTAAGTTCTGAAAATACTGATTATACGATAAATTTTGTAGATTCCGGCGATCAAGCATTTACAGTTGCAGCTGGAGCAAGCAAAACTGTAAGTTTTGAAATTGTTCAAGACATTTCAGGTACTGACGAAGGTCTTGAAGAAGAAGTTGCAAGTGTTTTAGTGGAAACCGTTTCTGGACAAAGCACAACTTTTTACTTAGATGCTAATATCACTTCCATGATCGAACTTAAGGGGATTGAATTTTACCTTAATGGACATTCTGATACTGGTGTTGATGATGGCGATGTTAATGATGACGATGTTGACGTTGATGTTGAACCCGGCGATACTGTAGAAATGTATTTTCAGTTTGAGAACTTGTTTGACAAAGATTATCAAAATGGTGACATTGACATCACAGTTAATGTTGATCTTGAAGATAACGACTTTGGTGATGATATTAATGAAGATTTTGATTATACTTTAGATTCTGGCGATAAAACTGATGATGACGATGACGATCTGAAAATTGAATTTGATGTACCCTCTGACGCTGAAGATAATGATGATTATGAACTTGTCGTAACTGTAGAAGCTGAAGATGAGAATAATGTCAAATATGAAATGGAATGGATCATTATCCTGGAAGTTATCCGGGAAGATGATGATGTTAGGATTGATGATGTTACTGTCTCTCCAAGCAGTCCCTCATGTGGTGACGCCGTTACTCTTACTGTTGAAGCCGTAAATTATGGTACTGATGACCAAGATGAAGCTTTGATTACAGTTGAAAGTTCAGAATTAGGCATTGACCTGTACGATGAATTCTCATTAGATGCTGGATCAAGCGGTGACAATTCAGAAAATGTAAGATTTACTTTTGATATCCCTGACGATACCCTTGGTGGAACATACGAACTTGACATTAGAGTATATTACGACACAAGTAAATTAACCTATACTGAAAAGTATGATCTTGTGATAGGTTCATGCAGTACTGAAGACTCAAGCAGTTCTGATAGTGACAGTGATAGCGATTCTAATCCTGAAAATGATGTTGTAGAATTAGTTACTGTTGCTTTAAGTGGTGATAGTGGTGATGATTCTTCAAGCAGTAGTACCAGCAGTTCTTCAGGAACAGTTAACACTGTTGAGAAATCTTTCATGAAAGATGAATACATTATTGCTATGATGATCATAACTATCTTGGCAGTATTAGGTTTACTTTTCATGGTACTGTTCTTGGCTTTGAAGAAGTAATTTTTTACTCTTTTTATTTTACTTTTTTCTTAACCTTTTTCTTTTTGTCATAATTTACTTATTCTTTAACTTTAGGCTCTGTAGAAAATCTCGTAAGATTAAAATAACCCTGTAGAATCTCTTCTACAGGGGGTGGTGAATATTAGAGGTATTCACCATATGAAGAAAGAAAAAAG
>Ga0180007_10006181_pt1 | contig 11781 bp, 15 predicted proteins | sample MM_PC_MetaG_FD_121122 | JGI IMG/M metagenome (GOLD analysis project Ga0180007, IMG submission 121122) | Groundwater microbial communities from the Aspo Hard Rock Laboratory (HRL) deep subsurface site, Sweden - MM_PC_MetaG | ecosystem: Environmental > Aquatic > Deep subsurface > Groundwater...
AGTTGCCGCCTTAAAGTTTGAAGCAGATGAAAAGAATCTTGAAATTAAGGTCTTATTTTCCGATAGCGCGATAAGCGTGTACGCGGATTCGGATAAAATGACTCAGATTTTTACTAATTTAATCAGTAACGCGATCAAATTTACTCCGGACCAGGGCAAGATTATAGTTGAGGTTAAAGAGACAGAAGAAGAGATAGCGTGCAGCGTAACCGATACAGGCAAAGGTATCGGCGCGGATGATATGAGCAAGTTATTCACGAAGTTTCAGCAATTTGGCCGTATAGCGGGCGGCGGGGCAAAAGGGACAGGTTTGGGATTGGCCATAAGTAAAGAGCTGGTAGAAGCGCACCATGGCAGAATTTGGGGCGAATCAAAAATTGATAAGGGGAGTAAATTTGTTTTTACTCTGCCTAAGTGTACTCCTGAGTCTCTTTTTGCGGAATATGCCGACACCGGGATAAAAGAAGCAGCAGAGAGTAATTCTAAAATGTCTGTTGTTATGGTGTCTTTACTTGATTTTGAAAAATTGAAACAGGGGTTGTCTGTCGAAAAAATCCAATCGATACTCAATGGTATGGAAGACGCGCTTAATACGGGCCTGCACCGGCAAGGTGATAGGGCATTTAAGGGCTCCTGCGGGATTATTGTTATTTTACCCGCCTGCGATAAGGAAGGCGTTTTAAAGGTTGAAGGCCGGTTAGAACAGGTTTTAGAAGATCATTTAATCGTTCAAAAATTAGATAAAAAAATAAAATTGCGGTTTGGCCGCGCAACATATCCGGATGACAGCCGCAGTTCGGAAGAGTTGATCAAAAAAGCGAAGAGGGCGTAGTTAGCGGGACGAAAACGAGGAGGTCGCGGTGAACAAAAAGATATTGGTGATTGACGACGAGCCGGAATTAGTTAAAGCTCTTAAAATACGGCTTGAAACGAAAGGATATGAAGTAATCACGGCTTTTAACGGCGAAGAAGGAATGAAAAAAGTACAAGAAGAAAAATCGCATTTGATAATCCTGGATGTGCAGATGCCCGCGATGGATGGCTATAGGTTTGTGCGGGAATTAAAGAAAAGGTTGGATCCTATCCCGCCGATCATCGTTCTTACCGCCAAGGATAAACTGCAGGATCTTTTCGAACTGGAAGGAGTTACGGATTACATAATAAAACCCTTTGAGCATCAGGAGCTTTTGGATAGGGTCTCGAAACTGCTTGGGCAGGATTGATGAGGTTGGAAAAATGCTCTATGGTTTGCAAAGAAAACTTAATCCTTAGAGCGAACAAAGTGAGCGTCTTAATCCTTACAACTGGACATTGGAGAAAGAGGTGAAAGAAGGTGAAAAAAAATAGGATATTGGTAGTTGATGACGAAACTAATCTTGTCAAGGCGATAGAGATCAGGCTCAAACAAGCCAACTACGAAGTTTTAACTGCCGGTGACGGCATTGAAGGATTAGAGAAGGCGAAAAAAGAAAGACCTGACCTTATTCTTCTGGATGTTCTTATGCCCGGGATGGACGGATACCAGACGCTTGTTGAATTAAAAGCGCTGGACGAAACGAAATCTATTCCCGTTGTGATGCTCACGGCAAAAGGCCAGGTCGAGGATGTGGTCACGGCGCAAGGGATGGGTGCCGACGATTATGTTGTCAAACCGTACAATTTCATAATATTGCTGGAGAAAATACGAAATCTGTTGAATACAAAAAAGAGGTGAACCGTGTCGGAAGATAAAAAAGATCTCGGCAGTAAAGGGTTTGTCGACACTGAGGACACTGCCCGGGCGCTGGCAAAACAGCTGGGGATGCCGTATGTCAAACTTGCCGGAGAGAAAATAGACCCGCAAGTGATAAAAATGATCCCGGAAGATGTTTCCAGGAGATATAAAGCCGTACCGGTCAAACTGGAGGCGGACAGTTTGTATGTCGCTTTTGTCACGCCATTGAACCTGCCTGCCAGAGACGAGATAAAACACATTACCGGATACAATATACGGCCTATGGTCGCCTCAGAAAAAGGGATAAAGCGGGCCATCAATCAGTATTACAAAGTCGAGGAAACAAGCAGGCAGGCCCTGATAGATATGCGCATGCAAAAACTCAAAGAGGTTAAAAATAAAAAGATCGTCACGATCGAAGAGGAAATAGGCAGGGTCGAGGATCTTCCCATCGTAAGGCTTGTAAATGATATTATCGCCGGCGCGATCAACGAGAAAGCGAGCGATATACATTTCGAGCCGCAAGACCCTGAAATGGTAGTGCGCTACAGGGTTGACGGGATACTGCGCGATATCATGACCGTGCCGAAACACGTGGAATTATCTGTTATCTCCAGGATAAAAATACTTTCGGACCTGGATATTACCGAGAGGCGGCTGCCTCAGGACGGCCATATTTCGTTCAAAAAAGATGTCAAGGATTATGACCTGAGGGTTTCTACTTTAAAAACGGTCGTGGGGGAAAAAGCGGTTTTGAGGGTGCTCGATAAAGATTCTATGTTGATAGGTCTTGAAAAACTGGGATTCACAAAACATGACGAGGACATATTCAAGTCTCTTATTGCTAAGCCTTATGGGATGATACTGGTTACCGGCCCCACCGGAAGCGGCAAAACCACTACCCTATACGCGGTTCTCAGCCAGATGGACGCCGTAACAGATAATATCGTTACCATTGAAAACCCCGTAGAATATATGTTGAACCGGATCAACCAGATCCAGGTCGATCCTACAACAAAGATAACATTCGCGACAGGCCTCCGGACGATCCTGCGGTAGGACCCTGACAAGATAATGGTAGGGGAGATCAGGGATAGAGAGACCGCTGAGGTGGCTGTTCAGGCCGCGTTAACGGGGCACCTTGTATTGAGCACGCTTCATACCAACGACGCGGCCGGCGCGGTAACACGCGCGATCGATATGGGGATAGAACCGTTCCTGATATCATCGACCGTTATAGGCACTTTGGCCCAGAGGCTTTACAGGACAATATGTTCGGAGTGCAAAGAAGAATATGTGCCGTCCGAAAAGGAGATCGAGAGTATCGGTTTGGAACTTCCGTCCGGCCAGTCATTGGCGAGAGGGCGGGGCTGTGATTACTGCTATGGCTCGGGTTTCAGAGGACGCGGCGCGATATTCGAGATCATGAAGATGAGCGACGGCCTCAGGGAACTCATATTGAATAGAGCGCCCCTTTTGAAGATAAAGGAGCTGGCGCGGGAAGAAGGAATGAAGACTTTGAGGGAGAACGGTATCCAGAAGGTATTGGATAAAGCTTCAACCATCGAGGAGATAAAAAGAGTGATCTATCTGGATTAAAGCTGTTATAGTCGATATCTAAGAGTAATGCGAAATGAGTTTTGACGGTGTCTTTGCGAGGAGCGATAGCGACGAAGCAATCTTTCTTAGGATTGCCGCGCCCCTTCGGGGCTCGCAATGACATCAGCGAAGTGACGAAGCGATCCTGAAACGGTCGGATTAAAAGATAAAGGAATCGAGGAATCTTAAAAGATGAAAAAGATAAAAGAGATCATATCGGGAACAGGCCAAAGAAGGATCGGTATCGATGATATCGTAGTATTCACCGAGCAGCTTTCCGCTATGATCAGCGCGGGGATATCCATAATCAGATGCTTAACCACCCTTGCCAGGCAGGCAGAGAAACCGGAACTGAAGAAAATACTTTACGAAATATGCCTTAATATTGAAGGCGGGGGAACGTTCTCAGCCGCGTTGGCAAAGTATCCAAAAGTTTTTTCCAGTTTTTATGTAAATATGGTCAGGGCGGGCGAGTCCGGGGGTATCCTCGACGAGATCCTGAAAAAAACCGCGGGAAATCTGTCCAAAGAGCAGGATCTGAAACGAAAGATAAAAAAAGCGTTCGCGTATCCCGTTATAGTTTTGGGCGCGATTGTAGTGGTAGTGACATTTCTGGTGATATTTATCGTGCCTATTTTCGGCAAAGTCTATCTCAAAATGAGAGTAGCGCTTCCCATGCCCACGGTGATGCTTATGGCGGCCAGCAGGATAACGATTCATTACTGGTGGGCCGTTCTGGGGGCGATGGCGATGGCAGTGTTTGGATATAAAAAATTTTATGCCACAGATAAAGGAAGATCATTCATTGACCGGATCAAACTGGATTTTCCCATATTCGGGACACTAAACCGTAAAGTAGCCGTTTCCCGTTTTATTCGCACCCTGGGCTCTCTCCTCACAAGCGGGGTCCCGATCCTGGAGGCGTTAAACGTATCCAGGGAAATAACCGGGAACAGGGTGATAACCGATATTGTGGACGATATCACCGGCCACGTTAAAGAAGGCAAAACCATATCGGAACCGCTTCTGGAAGAAAAACTGTTCCCGCCCGTGGTCACACAGATGATGGCTTCGGGAGAAGAAGCCGGAGTATTGGATATAATGCTTGAGAAAAGCGCGGATTTTCTTGATAAAGATATTGATTACGCGGTTGATAAATTGGTTGTTCGGCTGGAACCGGTGCTTACTGTGTTCATGGCGGTCGTCGTATGTTTCATAGCTCTCGCGATATATCTGCCGATGTTCGATCTGATAAAAGTCGCGTCCAAATGAAAAAAGGAGGGTATCAAACGGTTAAAGCGTCATCGGCCGATGACGCTCGCTATTGTTCATAGTGGTAGTCGTGTGTTTCGTAGTTTTTGCGATATATCTGCCGGTGTTCGGTCTGATAGAAGTCGCGTATAGATAGGAAAAGGGAGGTCAAAATGTTTATCGCGTTGAGAAACCTGAGGGGACAAAGAGGATTTACGCTGGTAGAGATCCTGTTTGTTGTAGTTGTTATCGGTATCCTGGCAGCCATAGTGATACCAAGATTGACTACTACCGCTAAAACGGCGAAAATAGCCGCCTGTGACGCGAATGTCGCGTCCATGAATAACGCGCTGGAAAGATACTATTTTCACGAGGGGTCATATCCTACTTTGCTTGTGATAGGGGCCGACGCGGACTATTTCCCGGACGGTTTGCCGGCTTGTCCATACGCGGACGCGTATGTGCTGGACGCCGACAACCGTGTTACCGCGCATGATCATAGCGGTGAATAAACGCGGGGCGCATATGGGGAACTGGAACTGATCTGCCACAAGAGATGGCAAACATGAAAAAGGCAAAAGGGTTTACCGTGATCGAGGTCCTGCTGGCCGTTGTTATTATGGCTATATTGGCGGTTGTTTTACTGCCGAGGCTGAACAAGGCCGATCTTTACGGCAAGTATCTTGTTTACACAACGGCCCATCAGGTTGCCGCCGACGCGAGATTAGCCAGGCGCTTCGCTGTTACTACAGGGGACGACCATCGACTCAGATGTTATGAGGATGGGGGGTATGATCGGTATAAGATAGAGAGAAACTCGGGCGGTACATGGCAAGACGCGAGCGCCCAAAAAACTATACCCGAAGATATTACGGTTAAAGGAAACAGCGAGGTTGTTTTTGAACCCCTGGGATCAGCGACGCATAGCAGGACTTTTCGGTATGAGATAGGGGATCATAAGTACAGGGTAAATGTCGAGAAATCGACGGGCAGGGTTATACTGGAGGCATATTAGGTGTTCAGTAAAAGGGGTTTCACCCTGGTAGAGGTCGTGGCAGCCATAGCCGTCCTGGCGCTTGGGCTTGTTGTGGTACTTCGCCTTCTGCCTGAAGGAGTCCGCTCAGCGCGCGACGTGGAGAGATCAACGAGGGGCGTTTTGTTGGCGCAGTATAAGGTGGATGAGATCCGCAGCCAGATATTGGGCGGTAACCCCGGTTTTGATAAACCGGGAGGATACGGAGAAACAGGTGAGGTTTTCCCCGATGATCCGGACTACTATTACACCGTTACCGACGACGAAGCAAGCGGCATAAAGGAATTGGGTGTGACGGTATGGTTTGACGAAGATGGAGACGGAATTCAGGATGAAGATGAAAGACCTATACAGTTGGATACGAAGATCGCGAACAGGGGATAAAGCCGGCGGCGGGTTCACTACACTGGAGATAGTCCTTGTCGTGGCTCTTTTCGCCCTGATAGTAACGACGGTTGTGCCTCTTTTCAAAAACCTTGTTGGAACATGGGAAGCGCAGGACCGGAAACTTGAGGCCGTTCAGATCAGCCGGGTAGGTTTGGATAAGATGATAAGGGAACTTAAGACAGCGACCGCGTTTACGACAGCGGAACCCGACAAGGTGGAGTTCAAGGACTGGGATGATGAAGATATTGAATATGAATTGGATGGAACCGAGTTAAAAAGAGAAGGGGATGTCCTGGTGGGACCCGTGGACAACCTCCATTTCACCTATTACGATAACGACGGCAATGAGACCACGGACGCGTTATGTGTTTATTCCGTAAAAGTTACCATGGCGGTTTCCGATGCTGAAGGCAAACTGTCCGAACCGGTCACTTTTACGTCCCGGGTAACAATGAGAAAAGACCCAACCGGTTCTTTCGCGCTCGCTATTACTGAGATCAATTATAACCCGCCGGATTTTCTCAAAGGAAAGAAGCCTGTAGCCGAGCAAAAAGTTGAATGGATAGAAGTTTATAATTACGGCGACACTGAAATAGATATGGAGGATTGGACGATAGAAGACATGAATGATAGTGATACGATAAAAAAAGCTGTCGGGACATTCATAATACCGGCCGGCGGATATGGCCTTATTGCCGCGAAAAACCATGAGGTTGATACTTACTATACTGTTGATCCGGGAGCGGCCAGGTTGGAACTGGACGATCAGGCGATAGGCGACGAATTAGACGACGCTGGAGATACCCTGACGATAAAAGACGCCGACGGCAGGGATGTTGCTTCTGTTACTTATGAAGGGGGCTGGTCAACCAAGGGTAACACCATAGAAAGGATCGATCCGGAGTCGGATCCCAGCGAAGAAACCAACTGGGAAGCGAGTGATGCTCATCTCACATATACACCGGGAGATGAGAATACTGTTTAGTTCGGAGTTGGGAGTTATGAGTTCGGAGTTGGGAGATAAGTTCTCCGAACTCCGAACTAAAATGGAGTTGGGAGATAAGTTCTCCGAACTCCGAACTCATAACTCCAAACTAAAAACTATGAACAATAAACAACGAACAACGAACAACGAACAGAGCGGCGTAGCCTTGATCCTGGCGCTTTTCAGCTTATTGTTTGTATCCTTACTGGTTGTCGCGCTTGTAGATACCATAACCATAGACCAGCAGATATCCACGAATCACATAAGGGACACGCAAGCCGGTTTTTTAGCTGACGCGGGAGTGGAATATGCCGTGTACAAATTGAAAGACGATAGTTCGTACGATACCGACGACAACCTTGACGGGGACGTTTATCCGGATGACCCCGATGATTACGATACGGTTACTTTAGGATCGGGTAGTTGCAAGGTGGGGATCCCTGTGGGAGCGGCGCTGCCGAAAACCATTACCAGCACAGGTTTTGCGGGGAATTTTAGCCGAAGCGTTCAAGCGGTGATCTCAGGGTCCGGTTCTTCTGTACAAGTAAACAATTGGAGAGAGCTTGAGGAGGGTGTTTAGATGTTTGATCCCGAAAAGGGCATAGTGGGGATATCAATAGGTCCCAGAATGATCTTTATAACCCGGCTTAAACGTGCGGCAGAAACGGCGGGAGCGGTCAAAACAGTATCTGTCGAAGTTGAAGAAGGGATGGTCCAAAATGGACTTATTGTTGACGTGGAAGGCCTTGCCCGGATATTGAAGAATGCTTTCCGGGATAATAATATCAAAGCAAAACGTGTATTCGCGTGCGTTTCCGACTCCGGGGAGATCATACGCGCGGTTACGTTACCTAAAATGCTAAAAAAACATACGGCGGAAGCGCTCAAGGGTGAGGTAGACAAATATATGCTCACAGGAGAAGAATCCGTGATCGATCATTATCCTTTGGACAAAGAAAAACTTTTACTCATAGCCATAAAAAAGGATATAGCCGTTACCCTCCTCAAGGTTATGGAAAAAGCGGGCCTGGATCTGGTGGGGGTAGACATTTTTCCGTTAGCGGTCCTGCGTGCCTTAAGCCGCGGAAATATCGACTTAACCTCGAAAAAGACAACGGTCTTGATCCTGGTCGGAGACGAAAAAACGGATATATGCGTTGTTACGAACGGCAGGTTATCATATTTCCGGAACATTGGCGTAACCGGGATAGCGGAATTGATAAGAGAAGTTACGGATACGATTTCCTACTGGACAGAACTATCACCTGATTCCGCCGTGGAAAAGATAATCATTTCAGGGGATACGGCAAAGGCCAGGGATCTTCATGTCGAATTACACGAGGAATTAGGGGCCGTAGAGCAGGGGAAATGCCCCGGGCTGACATCCGCTGGTTTTGATCTTTCCCGGACCGCGAGCATAGGTTCGGCGATGAGGGTTTTTGGGGAGGATCGGGTTTTTGATATCAACCTGCTTCCCCCCGAGAAATTCAAGAAAATGAAACTTGAAAAATTATCTTTAACTATTTTCACTTTGTTTTCAGCTATCCTGCTCGGCATTTTTATGACAAGTTTCATTTTTTCCGTCATGTGCAAAAGGCACACAAAGAAACTGGAGCTGGTTGAACAGAAGCTTGCCGAATCGTCAAACACAATAACCGAAGCGAGAAAAATAGGAAAAGAAAGACTGCGCGCGATCGACATGGTGAACAAGATAGAGGTGTTTATTGCCGGGGTAGAGGTCATTCCATGGCCTGGTATTTTAAGGGAGATCAAGGATCGTATTCCCCCGGAAGTATGGCTCACACGGATATTAACGACAGGAGAGGCCGCGTTGACACTTCAAGGGGAATCGTTTTCCCAGGAGGGTGTACATGAATATTTAAATTTATTAAAATCTTCCGATTATTTTGAGGGACCGGAATTATTGCATATGCGTAAGCAGGAAGAGGATAGTGAAATAGTTACATTTGGAATAACCTGTCTCTTGGCCGTCGGAAGGGAGAAAGAAACATGAAGGTAAGCAAAACAGGATTTTTAGTATCCGCGATCTTGTTTATAGTAACGATCTTTTTATTCAACCTTTTTGTGGCTCCTCACTGGCAGCAATTGAAAGCCGCCCGGGCCCGGCATATATCCGGGACAAAGCTTCTTGATGTCCGGAAAAATGCGACGGAAGGGCTGGGGGATCTGAGAGATAAAAACAGGGAATGGCGGAGCAAGTTAGCCGCTCGCGAGGCAAGATTTTTTAGTGAAAACACGCTTCACTCGTTTTTAAAAGACCTGACCCGTTTGGCCGCTGAAACAGGAAATGAATTAAACGCGATCGATCCCCAGGAAACAAAGGTATTTCCCGACCCGGATATCGAACAAAGGGTCGTTATGGTGACCATAATCGGAAGGTATACAGCCATAATAAATTTTCTGGAAAAACTCATGAATGACGGAAAATTATTAAGCATCAGCGAGCTCGAAATAAAAAAGGCGAACGACGAGACAATGGACCTGAATGCGTCATTTAGATTATCTTCATTTATTAACAGAGCCGAGGGTTTATGATGATGAAGCTCCCCGATCTCATAAAATTTACTGATCTGAACAAAACTACAAAGATCAAATTAGCGCTTCTTATATTGGCTTCACTGGTTTTGGCGGCCATTCTGTTATCCGGCCGTAAAGGCGCCCATAAACCCGAACGTGTTAAAAATCCCGTTGCAACAGCAAAAACCGTTACCGGAAAGACGGAAAAACTTAAGCCAGGAAAGACAAGAGAAAAAGATCCCGCCGAAATGAAAGAATTATTACGCGGAGTCGGACGAAGCGATCCGTTTCTTCGGCCGGACGAGAGATCTGTGTCCGGAGGTTTATCCCGCTTGGGATTAAAACTATCCGGCATTGTGAAAGACGGGAATAGGACATTAGCCATTATCAATGGCGCGTTCATCGGCGAGGGAGAAACGATAGACGGCAAAAAAATAATTAGGATCGAAGAAAAAAGTGTTTTAGTATCAGAAAGCGGGAAAGAATATACGATAAGAATGGGATGGGGGGAAGGAAAATAAAACCTCAAAAAGGAGATGATCAATATGTGGTACGGCATAATCGGCGTAATATCCCTGGTCTTAAGTTTTCTCTATTTTTTCAAGCCTGAAGCGGTAAAAAAAATAGACAAGATCGGATCAAAACCTGTGTTTGGCTCGGAAAAGATGCTTCAGTGGAAAAAACTGGTGGCTTTTTTTTATCTCATCGGAGGAATAGTACTGATCTACATCGAGGTTTACGGAATTAAATAGGCCCAGACACTATTTATGCAAAATACGCTCCAAATTTTGGTGGAAACCATCTGAAAAATCTCTACGACGTTTTTCAGATCAAAATCAGGAGTGCTATCAAAAAGTGATCGGAAAACTTTTTGATAGCAGGGGAGGATATTATGTCGTTTAAAGTTGATGTAGAAGAGCAGGGAGAAGGGGTATACACAATTGTGATCGAAGGACGGCTTGACGCAGAAACATATCAGTCTTTCGACGAGAAGATAAAACCGCTGCTTAACGCGGCCACTAAGGTTTTGGTATTTGACATGGGCAAATTAGAGTACATAAGCAGTATCGGAATGGGTGTAATATTCAAGGCCAGAAAGATCGTGGAAATGAATAAAGGGAAAATAGTCATGGCCAAACTTCAGCCGCAGATAGAGAAGGTCTTTGCCCTGGTGAAACTTCTCCCCAGAGATGGCATTTTTGAGAGCATGGAAGAGGTCGACAAATATCTGGATGCCGTGCAAAAAAGGGAAATAGAAAAAAAGAAAGATCCTCCCCGGAAATAATCGAAAAAAACGTGAAAGAAACGTGAAATTTGAGGCGGGTAAGATAAAAAGGGCAAAGGCCGGTAAAAGGCATATTTTTACGAAAAAGAGTTTAGAGAGGGTTTGACTCTAAACTTTCAGCTCTAAATCATAGATCATAAATTAAGCGCGGTTTGTATTTTTCTTAAGTCGCGCGAAGCGCTTAATTTCTTGGAGGACAAGATCAGGCCTTGAAGTTGATTTCATACTCGGGAGAGGAAAGATCGCCATAGAAGTCAAGGGAACCAGCCGCGTAGACAGAATGGATGTTAAAGGATTATCTGTATTCAAGGAAGAGTATTCTCCCAAAAAAAGCGATCATTGTTTGTAATGAGAAAGAGAAAAGGATCCATGGCGGGGTAGAAATAATGCCATGGAAATTTTTCCTGAGCGAATTATGGCAAGGGAGTATATTGTAGTCCTTTTCTGTCATCTGAGGAGCGGAACGACGAAGAATCTATGCGGAGCATACTTTGTTTGACAATATTAAACTTATAGAGTAACATTTTGATAAGATAACTGTTAATGCTGAAAGTGAGCCGTTCTCGCGGAAATCGCGACAAAAAGATACTATGATGCCATTTTAACTTGAATGGACACGATTAGAGCCAAGGGTCAAGAAATTAGAAGCAAGAGGCGCGTGGGTAAAACCGGCACAAAGGCACAAAGGCACAAAGGCACAAAGGCACAGAGGGGCAAAGGCACAAAGGCACAGAGGGGCAAAGGCACAAAGGCACAAAGGCACAAAGGCACAAAGGCACAAAGGCACAAAGGCACAAAGGCACAGAGGGGCAAGGGACCAGGGTCAAGACGTATAGGCAGGTATGGAGAGTTATGCGCAAAATCAAGCAAGACGGTTTTGATTAAAATGGTATATGAATTGGGAAGAAGGTAAAAATGCCTGTCAAATCATCGAAAGAGACCAAATTAAAAAAGCAGATCCTGGAAATAATATTCAAATATATTTCGCG
>Ga0180007_10006182_pt1 | contig 11780 bp, 11 predicted proteins | sample MM_PC_MetaG_FD_121122 | JGI IMG/M metagenome (GOLD analysis project Ga0180007, IMG submission 121122) | Groundwater microbial communities from the Aspo Hard Rock Laboratory (HRL) deep subsurface site, Sweden - MM_PC_MetaG | ecosystem: Environmental > Aquatic > Deep subsurface > Groundwater...
CTGGACGATTTAAAAACTGGTTCAGTTGAAATGGTAAGCAATTTTCGCGAAATGCAGACTCTTGGGATGTCTGGCCAAGTAGTAAATATTTGTCATGGCGGAGAAAATGATCTGGATTCCTGTGCTGAAGATACTGATTGTCCAAATGGTGTTTGCGGTTTAGTGCCGGCTGGAGGATTTGGTATTTCGATTGGACCTGTTAACGAAGGTGATGATGGTGAAGTGCACTGTTATGATGCAGGGGCGAGTAAACCTTGTCGAACCAACTATACACTGTTTGCTGATACGGTAAGTCTTTTTGGAATCAACGGAAGATTTGAAAAAAATAATGATATTACCTTGGACGTTTATGATCTGCCGAATAATGTACGAATCAGAGATTTTCATGTTGTTTGTTCCTGGAAAGATGAACCAGAGTACACACCATGTCCACCTGCTAGTCCTTTTGGAATTGATGTTTCTTTCCGTCCTCCCAGACCAACTCCCTTCCTTCATTCGGCCTATGGTGGATTTCCAGGTACAACATATTCGGAACTGAGCGTTAAAATTTTAATAGAACATATCAGTGCGGGAAAATGCCGCATGGTAACAATTAACGGCATATCCGGTCAGGTAAGTGAGAATCCAGATCCTGATTGTCATATATAATAGATCAATAGTTTCATGTTATCCAAAAGAATACTAAAGAATAATAAGGGACAAAATCTGATAGAACTAGTTGTTGCTATCAGCATTATTCTGATTGGTGTTGTAAGTACACTCGTTCTAACTATGGCAACAATCAGAGGAGGAAAGGCAAGTGAAATGCAGACAATAGCCAGTAATCTTGCCCGAGAAGGAATAGAGGCAGCAAAGCAGCAAAGGTATAACAATTGGTTAAGAATTGAATCGAATGATCTTTCGTTTATAGACTGGGACGATGGACTATACAGTATTGATAATTCATCAAATATTGCAAGGGCCGATTTTAATCCTGCAAGTTCTCCTAATTGGGAAATAAATTTTGCAGTTGATGCAAGCGCTTCCGACATCTGTATTTCAAATGAAGAATGTTTACTATATTTCCAAAATGGAATATATTCTCATAATTCTTCTGGCGTTCCCTCCTCTTTCTACCGGGTTATTACTATTAATCCTATCTGCATAAAAAGTGGAATAGAAATAATTAGAACTGACTCTGCCCAATGTATAATTTCTGATGGTGAAGAAAAAATTGGTTTACAGGTAATTTCTGATGTGCGCTGGCGGATAAGAAATAGTTGGAACTCAGTTGTATTCGAAGATCATTTATACAACTGGAAATAATGAAATATACAATGAACGGGAAAAAAGAGAATTTGATATCAAAGCAAGACGGATTTTCCCTCATGGAGATGGTAGTCGTTTTGGCTGTTTTTTCAATGACTGCGTTAATGGCTGTCGATTTGTTTGTTACTATAACAAATGTTCAAAGACAGGTACGCAATCTTCAAGCAGTACAAAGTGATGCCCGATTCGCTATGGAATCAATGGTAAGAGAAGTAAAGACAGGGACGATAGATTATGAATTTTATAGGGGTTATTGTAGGGGAGGAAGTGAGGAGGATGGTAATGACTATTCCCTTTGTACCAGCGATTTCGATTGCACAGTCGGCGGGGAATGCCTAGTAGTTGATTTATCTGATGGGCCTACTGATATTTTGGTCACAAGAGACCATGAGAATAACCAAATTTTATACAGATTAAACGGGGACGCTATAGAAGTGTGTTCCAATAGATCGCTCTATCGAGCTCGATGTGCATATGGCGCTAACTGGCAAACTGTGACCCCAGAAAAGGTGAAGATGACGGAAATGGCTATGTATATTTTCCCGTTTTCTGACCCATATTCAACTAAGACAAGTTGTACTGTTCATGAGGATTGTGATTCCGGAATTTGCGATACTGATACAAATTTTTGCGAAATACCAGACTTTCAACCAATGGTTACAATTGTATTAGAAAGTGAAGCAGGGAAAGATGAAGATCAAGAGAAAATAAATCTTCAAACAACTGCAACCTCAATGATATACCGACGATAAATGAAAATATTTATTCAAAAATTAGAAACAAATCTGCCCGGAAAAAAAGACGAATCCGGGCAAGCGTTATTGCTTTCATTGTTGATCATGGCAACTATTACTGCTGCGGGTATTGGGTTTGCCACTCTTATTATCAGCCAAATTAGGGCAGCGGAAAACATTGACAATGCTATTACGGCTACATATGGTGCTGAGAGTGGACTGGAAAAAGCCCTGCATATTGTGAAAACAAATCGTCTTAGCGGTGCATCATTATCAGGTACTATTACAGAAATAGAAGGGCTTACAGATTCACCGGCGTTTTCCAAAAATGGTTTGAGTGTTGAATTTGATGAAGATGCTATTTCAAGTACGGAACTAAACAATAAATTTTCACTTTCGCAAGACAAATCAAAACAAATAGACTTTTACAATCCCGATGATCCTTTTGGTGCAACAACAGGTATCAATGCTTTATATTTATCCTGGGACAATAATCCACTTCCAACTAATGATTTGAATTATGCATCCGGATACGGGACAGGTTCTGAATGGGTGGAAGTAACCTGGACTGGATGGAACGCAGACGGAGATTCATTCGAGAATGTTGAGAAAGTTTTACTTTCGAGTGGTGACCTAGCTTTTGATAATCCAGGTGGTTTGTGTCCTGCAGATTCATATATTCAGTGCACTACTATTCAGCTAGATCCTGTGGGTGGAGCTGAGTTATTGTATTATCAGGTGAGAATAAAAGCACTCCATGCAGATATAGACGATATCGAAATAAAAGCGCTTAATGCGGCTGATGAATTGGTGAATATCCCTTCACGCGTTTATATTAAAACTATAGGAAAATACGGGCGTACTCAGCAAGCGTTAAATGCATCCTTACCGTGGAAAATTTCTGCCTCGGGGTTATTTGATTACGTAATATTTTCCGAAGAGCAAATCGACAAAGCTCCTGAGACAAACTATCAGACCTCAGGAACGATTGAGATAGAAAGAGGGATTGCGATCAGCGAAGCAAATACCTCATGTGGATGCAGTGCCGATTTTGATAATTGTTCTCGATATCCCACTTGTTTTGGTTCACCAAACTGCACCGGCCCACTGGGCTTAGGTTTTGAGGCGGAATATTGGCAGTCGTCACTTGCTTGTAACAAAAACATACTCGCCGATCTTGGAAGTGATATTCGACCCAGCGGTTGGGGTACTTGCAATTTATATTATCTTCCAGGAGCATGCAGTAGTGGTGAAGAATACGCACAAATAAAAAAATTAATTACTGCTGATGATTTGCCATACAATGAAGGGGATTACTATGTTTCAATGAGAGCCTTATATAATTCTAACCAAAATTCAGAGGAATTTTCAGTAATTATTGATGATGGCAGCTGTAATCCGGATACAACCTGTCAGAGGATAGATGTAAGAGATTTATATGCTACAATGGCTAATCCGGCTGTCACTGAGTACAAAACATGTATTTCTCAAACAAAATTGCATATTGAACCGAACGATACAATTATTTTTGAATATAGAAATGGTGACGAAAACAACAGTGTTGATTTAGACTGGTATCAATTTTCAAGCGGCATCCCGCCGGGAGTTTCAGAAAGATGTGATTCTGATTTCACTCCGTTAAAGATCCAAATGGAAAACGGTATTGAAAGAAATAAAATAATTAATGATCAGTGTACGTGCATTGACTCCACATGCAAAGAGATAGGGAGTGATTGTCTAAAAATTGGTTGGAATCCCGGTACCTTTGATGATTTAGAATCACCCGTTGTGCAATGTTATAGATATTCTAACGAAACCGAATTCCCGTCTTCTGGTGTTGGTAAGTGGGATGTTGAGAATCGCGCAAATGGTTGGGGGGCATGTCTATTTAACAGTGACCGATGGATGAGATATGTAGTCCCTAAGGGTGTTAGTTCTGGACCATATTTTATTTCAATACGAGCTGGGTTTACAGAAGATACGGGAAACATAGTAAAGGTTGAAGTATATGATGGTCCTGCGCCAAAAGGAAAAATAGTAGATACATTTATATCAAATGATTTGTGGGGATCTGCAAATACGCCGGCAAATGCATTCGTAGAGTGCACCTTCCCTAATCATGTAGTTTTGAAGTTCGGATATGAAATAAAATTATCAGTAACTAATAGTGATACATATATTGATTGGTTTGAAATTTCTGATACTCCTCCCGGCTATCACAGCTGTTTTGGTTCTGCAATTCCATATGGTGTAACACCATGATATAAAGAGTGGCCTTGGTAAAAATGAATAAAAAAGACGCAAAAGCGCGCATAGCAAAACTAAAAATAGAAATTAATCATCACCGGTATTTGTATCACGTTTTAGATAAGCCGGTGATTTCTGATGCTGCTCTGGATTCACTTAAACATGAATTGGACAAACTTGAAAAAGAGTACCCCGAATACATTACGCCAGATTCTCCGACACAGCGCGTAAGCGGAAAGGCACTAAATAAGTTTGAAAAGGTTATTCATAAAACTAAAATGGTTTCTTTGAATGACGCGTTTTCAAATTCTGAAATTAGAGAATGGGAAGAAAGAAATAATAGGCTATTACCAGACAACGTAGATTTAAACTATTACACAGAAATCAAGATGGATGGATTGGCAATATCCTTGATATATAAAAATGGGAAGTTAGAAAAGGGTGTAACCAGGGGAGATGGTAGAATTGGTGAAAACGTTACGAACAACATCAGAACAATTGATGCAATACCATTGAAATTGAAAACTGATAAACTGAAGCAGAACACTACCGATGAGATAGAAGTAAGAGGGGAGGTTTATATGGAAACAAAAGTTTTTGAAGAGTTGAATGAAATTCAGAAAAAGAATAATCAACCGGAGTTTGCAAATCCCAGAAATGCTGCAGCGGGTTCTATTAGGCAACTGGATCCCAAGGTTGTCAGGGAAAGAAAACTGGATTTCATGGCATATGATTTAATCACTGATCTGGGACAAAAAACCCATGAAGAATCTCATGATTTACTTGAAAAATTAGGATTTGCTGCCAAACTGCTACACGAGAGAAGTATGAAGTGTAAATCTCTTGATGAGGTTTATAAACAGTTCGAGTGGATAGAGAAAAGAAGAAATAGTCTTCCATTTTGGATTGATGGGGTAGTGATAACTGTTAATGAAATAGAAACATACAAAAAACTAGGCATTGTTGGTAAGGCCCCGCGAGGTTCAGTCGCTTATAAGTTTCCGGCAGAGCAGGCCACAACTATTGTCGAGGATATTCAGGTTCAAATAGGAAGGACGGGAGCGCTTACTCCTGTAGCGCATCTTAGGCCGGTCCGAGTTGCAGGTAGTATTGTTTCCAGAGCTACTCTTCATAATGAAGATGAAATAAAAAGATTGGATTTGCGGATAGGTGATACAGTTATCATTCAAAAAGCAGGTGATATCATCCCGGATATAGTTGAAGTTCTCCCCAAAATGAGAACAGGAAAAGAAAAAAAATTCAACATGCCAAAATTATGTCCCATGTGTAAATCAAAAGTATTAAGAAAAGAAGGAGAAGTTGCGCATTATTGTACGAGTAATAATTGCTTTGCTGTTCAAAGAGAGAAAATATACCACTTTGTTTCAAAGAAAGCATTTGATATTGAAGGGCTTGGACCTAAGATAATTGATCAGTTGTATGAAAATGGTCTGATAAAAAATGTAGTGGATATTTTTGATCTTACTTTTGATGAATTGAAATCATTAGAGCGTTTTGCAGAGAAGTCTGCCGAAAATACAATAAAGGCGATTGAGAATTCCAAAAGCATTACCCTGTCTCGCTTTGTTTATGCATTAGGAATTCGCCACGTTGGAGAGGAAACTGCAATTGATTTGGCAGACAATTTTGGTAGCATTAATAAATTGCAAAAAGTTGACAGAAATACTCTCAATACTGTACACGAAATTGGCGACATAATGGCAGAATCTATTACAAAATTTTTTAAAGAAACAAACAATAGAAATATAATCAATGGTCTTATCAAAAGAGGAGTTACAATTATTGATCCAAAAAAAAAGAAAAAAACAGCAATTACGGGTAAAAGCATAGTAGTAACAGGGACGCTCAATTCCTTGTCTCGCGAAGAAGCAAAAAAGAGGATAAGAGAAACAGGCGGTAATGTTTCTAGTTCAGTAAGCAAGCAAACTGATTTTGTAGTTTGTGGTGATAATCCTGGGTCAAAATATGATAAGGCGAAAAAGCTTAATATTACTACTGTTTCCGAAACAAAATTCCTTGCCTTGCTGAAGCAAAAAATGATAGAATAGACAAACATGGCAATAACAAAAGAAGAGGTTAAACATTTAGCAAAGCTCGCTCGAATTGGGCTTTCCAAGGAAGAGGTTGATAGATTTCAAAAACAAATCACCTCTATTTTAGATTATGTTGATATGCTAAAGAAGGTTACTGTTGAGAAAGGGGAAAAGATTGTCATGTCAGACGTTGAGAATATTTTAAGAGATGATGTAGTAAAACAATCAAAGAATCAAGAAAAACTTATTGAACAAGCACCTGATCAAAAAAACGGCCATATTAAGGTAAAAACAATTTTGAAAAAAAATGAAACTATCTGAGCTTTCACTTAAAGAAGCATCACAGAAAATTCAGGCTCGAGAAATCTCTTCTTTGGAGTTAACACGCGAATATTTAAATAATATTGAGAAGGTTGAACCGAAGGTTTCTGCCTACCTTGAAGTGACTAGTGATTTGGCAATCAAAGGAGCGAAGGTGGCTGATAAAAAAGTAAAAGAGGGGAATTATAACTCTCCTCTCTTGGGTATTCCTGCTGCGCTGAAAGATAATATGTTGGCTTTGGGAACACGCTCTACAGCTGCTTCTAGAATTCTGCAAGAATATCAGTCAGCGTATGATTCAACAGTAGCCGCAAAATTAAGTTCAGAGGGAATGGTGCTGATGGGCAAAACAAATTTAGATGAATTTGCGATGGGTTCTTCAACAGAAAACTCAGCATTTCAGAAAACAAAAAACCCTTGGAATTTAGAAAAGGTTCCGGGCGGCTCCTCTGGCGGTTCAGCAGCTGCGGTGGCGGCAGGGGAATGTGTATATGCGCTAGGATCCGATACAGGCGGGTCAATTCGACAGCCAGCAGCGTTTTGTGGAGTTGTTGGACTTAAACCAACGTATGGAAGAGTATCACGTTACGGATTAATAGCGTTGGCATCTTCCTTGGATCAAATAGGCCCTCTAACTAAAACTGTAGAGGATTCAGCACTGATTCTAAATGGGATTGCTGGGCAAGATCAAAATGATTCAACAACTGCCCCAGTGCCTGTGGAAGATTATACAAAAAATCTTTCAAAAAGTATTAAAGGTCTAAGAATCGGTATTCCCAAGGAATATTTTGTAGGTGGAATCAACAAAGATGTAGAAAAGACTGTTCGACAATCAATAACACAATTAGAGGATTTGGGCGCAAGTATAAAAGAAGTTAGTCTTCCATTTACCGACTATGCTTTGGCAGTTTATTATATTATTTTACCTGCCGAGGCTAGCGCCAATCTTTCACGATATGATGGTGTTCGGTATGGGTATTCTATTATTAAGGACGACAAAAAAATAAAGGACCTCTTTTCCGTATATAGTGAATCACGTGCAAAAGGATTTGGTGACGAGGTTAAGCGAAGAATAATGATTGGTACCTATAGCCTTTCAAGTGGGTTTTATGATGCATATTATCGTAGAGCTCAGAAAGTTCGTGAACTTGTTAAAAATGATTTTGCTGAAGTTTTTACTGATGTGGATGTTTTGGCTACTCCAACTACTCCAACTACTGCTTTTGGGTTGGATGAAATGATGGATGATCCGCTTACCATGTATCTTTCAGATATATTTACAGTTTCTGCTAATATTAGTGGCATTCCAGCTATTTCAGTACCTTGTGGATTTTCAGACGGTCTTCCGGTTGGACTTCAATTCATGGCGAAACCGTATGCAGAAAGCCTGCTTTTACAGGTTGCACATCAATTTGAACAGAATAATAGTTGGTACAAAGAAAAGGCGGTAATATAAGAGCGTATTGCAAATTCTATAACTTTATGTTATAGGTAAGAGAGAGAAATCAATTCATAAAACTAATAATTACAATTCAATATCATATATGAGTACTAAACAAAAAATCCTCCTAATTGAAGATGACAAGATGTTACTTGAGATGTATACAGCTAAGTTTACTAGAGAGGGATTCGATATTAAAACTGCAGAAAATGGGTCAGATGGGCTTAAAGCGGCTCGTGAAATGAAACCAGACATGGTTTTGCTGGATATCATTATGCCGAAGCTTGACGGGTTTGCTACCTTGAAAGAAATACGAAAAGACGAAAATATAAAGGATGTGCCGGTAATATTACTAACTAACTTGGGTCAGGACCAAGACATTCAAAAGGGAAAAGATCTTGGTGCCGATGATTATTTTGTAAAAGCAAATCATACCCCGACTGAAATAGTCGAAAAAGTTCAGGAATTACTTAAGAAAAAAGGAGTAGGAAAATAATGAAACAAAGAACATTAGTTATTATCAAGCCTGATACATTACAAAGAAATCTATTAGGTGAGGTGATTTCCCGTTTTGAAAGAAAGGGTTTAAAAATCTTAGCGATGAAAATGATTTCTATAGATGATGCGTTAATTGCGGAGCATTATGAACACCATAAAGACAAACCATTTTTTAGTGATTTAAAAAGATTTATGCAATCAGCTCCTGTGGTGGTGATGGTCTTGCAGGGGTATGGTGCAGTGGAGGCTGTTCGTCTGATTGTCGGGCCAACATCAGGGAGAGAAGCCGATGCAGGAAGTATTAGAGGCGATCTTTCTATGAGTAAGGGGCATAATATTATACATGCGTCTGATTCAAAGAAAAATGCGGAAATAGAAATATACAGATTCTTTAATGAAGATGAATTATTCAACTACAAGAAAATTGATTTTTCAGCCATTTATGATGGCGAAGAATTAAAGGAAATGGAGAAATAACTTGACAGTATAATCCTGTTGGTTTATTATTCAGTCTAACGATAAAGAGATGCAAAACATTATTTCAAAAATTAAACTAATTATTTCCAGAACCTCTGGCTAGTTTTGCATTAAATAGATATCAATGAAACTAGCCGAAAGGCTAGTTTTTTGAAACTCATGAACTACAAATCAAATCTCATTATTAATAACATTGCTATCATCATCTATTGTAGATGAGAGGTTTGGTTATAAATTCAGCAGAAAACATTTCAACAAACCAGCCTCTCAAAAGCTGGTTCTTTGTTTATCCGAGGAAGTTTGATGATTGATTAGAGAATTCAAATTTTGAATTATCCAACGAGTTATCAAAAAAGACTCGAATTTTGTACCTTAAATTGCCAGAAGCAATCCTCTCTGGCGTAACTACCTACTTCAACAAGCGAGAAACAATAAAGCAAGGACATTGTCATCGCAAAAAGTGTCTAGCTTGTCCTAATCAGTTCAAAAAAAAGGGGGGGGGTGATTGATGTGCGATCAAGTCAAGCTGATGATGGAGTAAAACGGGGACAGATAAACCATGATGAACGCATTTGTCCTGAGACACTATTCGGTGCTTTCTATGACATTGAGTGTGAACGTTGGAGATGTTGTAAATGCAGGCTGTCATTGAGCAACTGCGTTTGTCTTGAGCTTGTTGCTCAAAAGGATCAACTCGAAGACTTGGGAGGGAATGAGAATGAACGAGACAGCAGTTAACCTGAATCATCAGGATGTTCTTTGTCCGAATGGCGTTATGCTAATGGACAGTGGACAATGCAAGTGTGTTGATTGTGGATTGCAACCCAGCATTTGCTGTTGTCCGCTGAAGCCTGAAATCACTGTGATCGAACTGGATGGGGAGTTCGATATGACCGGTGGAGGCTATACTGCTATTGACGGCTGGGGTTACAGCAGAAAGCCGCGTGTAGGCTTGGTCTGCCAAAACGGCGTAGTCATCCAAGACGGTGAACCGCGCTGTATTGACTGCGAACTTACTCCCGATACCTGCTGTTGTCCTGACAAACCCATTGTGACTTTCGTGGACATCGGTGATCATTACCTCATGACTCCCAATTTTCACGCTGGCGATGACATAGCTATGTAATGCCAGCATATTTGCATCTTTAGCCCAAGATTAAATCAAATCAAGGGCTTTTTTTATTATATTTGACGTAATTTTTTTCTGTGGTACTATTAAATATAATTATGAAATACACAATTAACCACAGTTCAATAATCCAAAAGACCGTTGCCACGGGTAGCTTTGGTTTCTTTTTTGGTTATTTTAACCCTCGAACTGATGGCTGATTAGTGCATTTCTAAATATATCACTTCAAGTATAAGCCATCAGTAAGATGGTTTTTTTGATATATTTATAGCTCTTTATTATCAAAATCAATCAATAGTAGACTACTTCATTCCCCAACCAAGGACAAAGGAGAGGATAATGCAGAAAAAGAATCCTAACCAAGGAACAAACGGATCTGATCAGGACAATGAACAGCAAGGAAAGAAGCCTGTGTTTCGGCAGTCACGGCGCCAACGGCCCAGAAAAGAGTATCGTCCCTATTTTGTGAGAAGTCCCGGCCTGCCCACTGTACAAACAGAGGGCTCAGAAGAAACGGAATAGTGTTCTTCCATCAGGAGGCAAGACCATGTTTGGAGAGGCTCCAAAAGGAGATACAGTAAAGAGGAAAACGCAAGTGAATAAAACGGGTCAGAAGGATTTGCAAATTGGCAAATATGCTCTGGCCGTTACGGGATGCGGAATGGTATTTGTCGAAAAAAAAGCAGAACCCAAGAAGTAGCGTACACAATGATTTTGGCTAAGGCTCCATAATATCCAGGGGCCTTTTTTTATTACAACATATTAATAACTTGCCAAAAAATATATCGAAGGGATATACTTAAAGTGCTCTACTGTTAGGGTCTAGCTTAATCCAGTTCTACAGGATTATCGCATTGAGAGCCCTAAATTACTATTTTCTGAGGAATCTAGTTGCGGGCACCAAATTTTATATGGGAGCTATGCGATTATCTAGTCCTTACTGGTAGGGCATTCAATATTTACTCATCATTTGTGATATCTGACGATGAGATATAAAAAACATTTACAATAAGAGAAAAGGAAAACAATATTATCCATTTCTTGATACTTAGTGAGTGTTCAGAAAGCAAGAAATGTGATATAATAAAATCAATCTTAGTATTAGTGATTCACCTTATGCTTTACAAAGATGAACTTCTAAATGCAATAAAAGCATCTGTCGAATTTGAGGACAACTTCATAGTCTCCTTTAGTAATTTTATGAATTCTGAAATAAATGCAGTAGATTTTGATCCTAAAACAAAGAAAGAGGTCATAAAAATATTTCAGTATCTAAAAGATGATTCATCAAAGCACAAAAAAATTCTTGAAGAGGTTGAAGAATTGATAATTAATAATCAGAAAGATGAATACTAATATTGTTAAAGTCATTCAGAGGACATTTACCTTTCAAAGACTAGAGAAAGATGCGGAAAAAATGTATTTTGATATAGTCTCACAGATAAGCGATGAGAAAATTATTTCTACTCTGACTAGTATTATGCAAGATGAGCAAAAACATTATAAAGCTTGCTCAAAAATTCTAGAGATTTTTAAACAGGAGTATCCTGAAGAATACATGGAAGCGAAAA
>Ga0180007_10006183_pt1 | contig 11780 bp, 17 predicted proteins | sample MM_PC_MetaG_FD_121122 | JGI IMG/M metagenome (GOLD analysis project Ga0180007, IMG submission 121122) | Groundwater microbial communities from the Aspo Hard Rock Laboratory (HRL) deep subsurface site, Sweden - MM_PC_MetaG | ecosystem: Environmental > Aquatic > Deep subsurface > Groundwater...
ATGAACTATCAAATATAGATTGAGCGTCGGTTTTATAATCATCATAACTTGTAGAATAAGCATTAAAAGGAAGCAACAAGCCTAAACAAAGAATAACCGCGATATGTCGTGAAGATTTTCCAATTAGTCTGAAACCTATCGTAATCATTCCACGATTTTGTAAAAACCTATCGTAATCATTCATAGATTTATAATTTTTGAATTTATTTATCATCAACAGCCACCTCCTTAATTGAAAGTAATTTATCTTTTTGTTCAACAATGGCAGGGATTTTTTGTATATTAAGTTTTTTTATTATTGCCCCGTTCTGATCAAAATAAAATCTCACTTTATATTGTTTCATAAGGTCTATGATTGAACCTTTAAGAAGAATTATTTTTGGTTTTTTGTACTCGCTAGTTTCTTTGTTATATTCTTTTAAAGCTAATTCAATATGACTTTTCTTATCCCCGTCAATGAAGATAAGCTTTTCTCTAAGTGAAACTTTGTCTAAAGGATTAACCTTTGTACCTTTCAAAAATAAAATTTTGCCAGTTGTTGGGTGAACAATATTTTTATCTAAAATAAATGTTGGGTCGTAAGTGTATTCCTTATCCTCTGTAACATATTGAATACCTTTTACAGATTTAGGCCTATTTATAGATTTTAAAGCCTTCTTCTTCATATTATTTTGTAGTTGTTTAAGCTCACCTGAACTTTCCATAGCACTAAGTCTTTGGTTGATATACTCTAATATATCCTGCTCTTGTATCTCGTATGTATTTCCATGTACCCCTAAATCTGCCGAATAACCGACAGACACATTAAAAAATAGGAGTAGCAGTACCAATAATTTCATTTTCATTTATTAAACCTATTTCTTCATAACGTGAGTCATAACTATCTTTATGACTCGTATAAACAAAGTAATTCTTTGCGGGAATAACCCCTTCAAATTCAATAACTTCTAAAACATCTCCACGAAGAGACTTTTCTTTTGCTTTAAGAAGAGGCCCTTTATTAATGGACAAATTTCTATTTGAATATTTTTCAAGGTTATCTTTAGGCATTCCACCAACTATCTTTACAAAGGTTTTACCTTTGTAATATCTGTTATTCTTTGGCTTAAAAGCAATATAATCGCCCCTATTTTTTGGAAGGCTTCCTTTTTTAATTAAAAAGAATTTATTAGGTAAAGACTCTGTTTGATTTAAATATAATGTATAATTTGCACTAAGTATTAGCACAATTATGTAAAATATACCAAAACCTATAACAATAGGATTTTTAATAAATTTGAATATATTTTCTTTTAAAGTTAAATTTCTATAAATTGGTTTTTGCATTGCCTACCCCTACAATTTGTTTGTCATTTAAATAAACTTCAATACTTTTTGTTATATCTTTTGTACCTGCAATAGAAGCTTGAGAAGGAATAATTATTAAATTATTAGTCTCTGCTATTTCTTTTAGTAAAGTTTCTAAACTATTAGAAAAATCTTTAATTGAGTTAATCAATTCTTGATCCTTTTTGTCTGTCTTGGCCATACTAATAGTGAAGTCCTTTAGTATTCCAGTTAGGTTAATAGAAACTATTTCTTTATTTTTAAGTTGGTTTTTTGAAATTAATCTTTTTGAAATGGCCGTAGAAATTAAAACAGTTATTAAGATTATTGTTACAACCTTAAGTAATTCTTTTTGAGTATTATTTATATTTTTAATATTAATAATGTTTAAAATGTTTTTTATATATTTTTTCATTGTTGTTCCTTTATTATTGTTATCATTTTTATCTAACATTTTCTTCTCCTTTCATATGTTCTTTTAAAATTTTATATTCTTGTTCAAGAAGGTTTTCTTTTTTTAAGAACTGTATGTATTGGGATTTGAGGTCTATATAAAGCTTAAAAGTATCAGTCCAATCTTTAACTCCCGCAATAGCAACCTTAGAAGGAATAATTATTATGTTTCTGCTCTCTGCTATTTCTTTTAAGTGATATTCTAGGAGTGTTGCAAAGTATTTAATCTCTAAATCAAACTCTCCATCTTTTTTATCTGTCTTAGCCAAATTAATAGAAAAGTCATTTAGTATTTTATTTAGGTTGATAGAAACTATTTCTTTATTTTGAAGTTGAGATTTTAAGATCAATCTTTTTGAAACTGTTGTTGAAATTCCAACTGCACATATTAATGCTACTACAATCGTTATTAAAATATTCCTAGTAACTTTTTTCTGAAATTCATTCCAAAAAAATTCACAAAAATCTTCATTCCAATATTCTTTAAAATCTTTAAACCAATTTTTCCAAAATTTTTGTTTATTTACTAATTTTTTCTTTGTTGGTTTCTTTTTTAACTTCATTTTATTTTTATCATTCATAATTTTTTTCTTATTATTCTTTTTATCTAACATTTTCTGCTACCCTTTCTATTGCGTCCTCTAATAAATAACCTTCTTGGTCTTGTAGTTGTTGTATTCTTCTAAAATCTTCTGCTTTTGAAGAATATACAGCCAAAGAATATCTGTCTAAAATAAGCCTCCCTATTGCCCATCCCTTAGGCCCATAAACCATAACTTCCGAATATTCTTTATCTTGCATTTTGAGGGACTCTAAGGCTTTTTTCATGGTGTTATTCATAACTACTTTTTTAGAAGTTTCTAAATCTGCTATTGACTCTTTCTTTTGAGAAAGTAGGCACATAAAATCAGAATTTTCAATGCAGGCTTTTGAGGCTGGATTTTTAAAATAATCATTAACAGATTGAGTTCCAGTGATAATATTTCCACCATATTTTCTAGCTCTTCTTGCTAAACCTTCTATAAATTTACCAATAGCCTCTCCACCTTGCAACAAATCCCAAGCCTCATCAATTATTAAAGAAATAGGAGTTTGTCTATCGCCTAGATACATCTTCTCAGAAATAATAAACATTAGGATCATCATCACAATTCCCTGTAAATCCTTTTTATTTTTTAACTCCGCAAGCTCAAAAACCATAAAAGGATTGTCCGTCTCAAGATTACACTTTCCTTCAAAATAAGTCTCATATTTACCACCTTTCGCAAAGGAACTTATCATAATTGATAAATCTCTAGCACGTTTATCGGTATGACTGGCAAAGTATTGTTTTAAATGAGTTATCGTGGCGTCTGTTTTGTGTAAATCCCAAATTGCAATTACTGCCTCTTCAATTATTTTTTGTTCAAGTGGTGATATTCCTCCGCTTGAATAACACATCTGCTCAACAAGAAGCGAAATAAGATTTATTATATCTGCTCTATAATCAGCTCTTTTTTCAAAATCTTCTTTATTAATTAAAGAGAATGGATTTAAACAGATAGGATTTTTACTATCAAATGCTACAAAGTTTCCACCTTGTAATAGACAAGTTCTCATAAAAGAACGACCATCATCTATTACATATATCTTTCCACCTGCCCCCCTGAAAGAAGTCACTATTTCCTGCATAAAAACTGATTTTCCACTTCCACTTTTACCAATCACCGCAACGTTATAGTTTCCTTCATCATTATCAAATGGGTTCCAAAAAAACGGTTGACCACGTCTTCCTATCAACATTAAGGATGGGCTAGGCATTCCTTTCCATTCGCCTTGAAGAGGGGCTATATTTGCACAAGTCCAAGTTACCATTGTTTTATAACGGTTCATTCTTTCTAAGTCCTTACTCAAACCTTCACTTTGCGTGAAAGGTAAATTTGAAATAAAGGATTGAAGCTGAATATACTTCTCTCTAGCTATCATCCAACCATTAGATTTATAAATTGAAATTAGCTTTTGTTCTGCGTCATCCACTTTGTCCGCAGGAGAAAAGATTGTTATATTATAAAAAGATTTTACAATCTTTTGACCTGCATTGAGCTTGTCCATTACAAATTTCCAATCTCTTTCTTTCTTCTTAATATCAGGCACGTACTTTGCCATTTCTGTGCCAGCTTGTTGAGCAGAGCGGGCAGATTTCATACTTGCTTTAGAACGCATTTTTGACTCATCAGGGACAGTAAAAGAAAAACTTGTCATAAATGGACATTCCATTCTTAAAAAATCATCCATAAACGAACCTATAAGATCACCATTTTCCCACTGGGCCCATAATTCAGGATAACTACGGACAGAATAAGAACGAGCTACTATATCTGTATCTGTAAAATTAATTCCATCAGGCGTTATATTTATTTGAGTTTCAGGACTAGCTACTTGTACATGAATAGGATTTAAATTATTGTACGTTAATTCTTCTTTTTTAAATTTATTACTAGGATTTATAATTTCATTTAAAAATTTGATTAACATAACAGGCTCAACATCTACCTTTTGTTTATGGTGTATCATATTTATAGACTTCAAAGTAGATTTAAGAGAGTCTTTAAATTTTAATAATTCTTTTATAGCTTTCTTTCCGGACTTTGCAGGTATAGAAGCAGAAACAAATAATCTAAAATCTTTTACCGTAAACTCAGAAGATGGAAGCAAAGACTCAAAAGCACCTTTTTTAAGAAATTCTGCTCTTTTTTGTGCTAATTTTTTATATATACCACCAGCTTTCTTTCTAGGTTTTACCCAACTATCTATAATATAGTCTATATCAGGACTAGCCCAGTTTGTAAATTGAACTGTGCAATCTTTAGGAACTCCATTTGTTATCATAGATGTAAGAATATTTACTATTTTCTTATCAGCACCTGTGAGTGGAGCGGTTTCTAAAATAAAACCAATAGAGTTTTTATTTATGTAAAGCTTATTGGTTTCATCATAAACTCTATATGGGAGTAGTTCTGATATTGTGTGAACTTCGCCAAAATCATATGAATTTATTGAAGACTCTATAGAGTCGTTTGAATGAAATAAATTATTGATAAGCTTTTGAGATTTAGTTTTAAGATTATTATAATTTTTTAATGCGCTTAATTTTAAATTATTATTTTTCATCTTTACTCCTTAAAATTTCCGTTATATCTTTTTTTATTTCTACAAATATTGAAATAGGCCAAGTATTATCTTCAATTTCACTTAAAGCCTCATTTAAATCATTTACTGTATTCACTCCATCTAAATTTACGAGGAATGGACTTAAAAGTTTTTCTATCTTTTCTATTTTTTGTTTACTTATTGCAATTTTACCCATTTTTTTCTCTTTTTATTTTATCCAACTAGTTTGCTCATCTACATAATAAACAATACTTGGCTCATGTTTATTTCCGTTAGAGTCTATAAAATCTGAAAACATTACACGACTTACTTTTTCGGAAGAGCGAAGATTAATATCTAATGAAGAGGTCATATTATTTGAAGTCTGATTTAAAGTAAGATTTTCTTTTTTCTTTAAATTTTTGATTAAAATTTTTTTGTGCTTTTTACAACTCTTTCCACATTTATTTGAATTGTGATTATCTGAATTTAAGCTAGAATTATCTGCTCCATTGATATTTACGCAACCTACACCCTTCTGTCTTGGACAATCCCAAGAAGAAGATGTTGTTGATGAAGCGCATGCTGATATAGAAGATAAACATAATAAAAAGAAGATTTTATTTTTGAATTTTAACATTATAGCTCTCCATTATTGATATAAACTAACGATTGTTTTTGTTCTTGTGGTGTTTTAATTTCTCTTCCATCTAAATAAACGCCCGAATGAAATACCAACTCTACGTCAATCCCAGCAGGGATTGAAATTACAGGTTGGTATTGTTCTGCTCTATCTATTAAATATTCTGACAATCTATCACTTGATTTACTTACTCCATCTGAAAGCCCTTGTTTGAGTATATCCCTGCTTGAAACTTGTTCTGTTGCTATTCCTGAATTTATTTCTAGGGTTGGATTTAAAGCTTTAGAAGACATATTGCCCATACCGCCAATAACTCCAGCAAAGAAGGATTTTGTAAGAAGATTACCCTCTCGAGAAACAACTTGCCCCCTTATACCAGCTTTGCCAATAGCCGTAGCATATCCTTTTACTTCTGTTTCTATAACGGTATCTTTGCTTTTACTACAGGTCATTTTAAGCAATCTAACAAAGACTTTTTCGGAGGAAAGGTCTCCCGAAGCCGCACCAGTAACGATACAACCTTTTAAATCTGTTTTTAATTGCTTATTTTTAAATAATGATGAAATTGCCTTTCCTGTAATTCTAAAAAGTACTGGACGAGGATCAGAGGAAGAAGACAACCCTACACTTGCGTCTACTCCTGAAATTACTTTCGCAGAAACATAAGAACCAGCTGGAAGATAATCTTTTATATTGTGAATATTCTCGTTATTGTCTTCCTCTGTCTCAAGATCAAAACTTACTGTTTCAATAGTTTTTGCAATAGGAATAGCCCCATAAAGATTATTTGTTTCGTCTTCCAAATAAGAATTATTTCCACCACTCTTTTTAATATTTTCAATTTCTTGTTCTAGTGTCTGAATTTGAAAGCTACTGCTTTCTGCCACCATCATATCATTAGCATATTTTTGCGACATTTCATCTATGGCTTTTTCTAAAAGCTGAAGTTTTTCTTGTTGCTGGTGGTTTAATTCTTCAAGGGCCTGAACTTTTTCTTCTGATATTTCTAACCATCTGTCTTCTGCCGAAGCACCCTTGCTTAAATCTGAAAGTACAATTTTATTATTATCTGAATTTAAAATAAGTTGTTTCTTTTCTGTGTCATCTTCTGTAGAAAAAATAAAAATAGAACATAGTATAATTATGGTTCCAAACATACTAATAAAAACCAAGGTTTGTTTTCTTTTAATTTGAGACGGGGTTAAAGTTTTTGTTTTGTTTTCATTAAACATTTTATTTATTACCTCCGATTAAATACAAGTTAGTAATCTCGTCAGGCTTTAAATTTAAATTATCAAATTTTACTGCTAATATTCCCCTTTTAAGAAAATCTTCTTCTTTTAAAATTACTTCTTCGTTTGTAATATTTTTTACTGAAAAAATTTCTCCTGTAAGGTTTGAAAGATTGTTTTCATTATTTCTATGATTGCTCATATAAGAAGTCTCCCATTTAATCTTTAAACCTTTCTTAAATCTAATTCTATCCCCTTCCCTATCAACAATATAAAAACCATTAACATTATCTCTAAATGTCATGGCCTTCACTAAATCAATAATTCCTGATTTATACGAGTCCTCAAATTTTATTTCTATAGGGGTGTCATTATTATATGAATATTTTTCTCCTTCTTTAGAAACATAATAATTTTTATTATTTTTTATAAAAATTTGTTCTGAAGGAATATCTTTTAGTGTCAAAAGCAATTTATAAACAAAGCCTTTTTCTGAAGTTATAAATAAATTAATATTTTTCTTACTAAAATTAGAAGCTCTTAAATAAACATCTCCTAACTTTTGATTTTGGTTTATGATTAAATCGCCATTATTGTAATTTAATAATTTAATTCTGTCATTAATAAGCTTAATTCTATTTAAGTCATTTTTAGAAATGATAACACTAACCTGATCATCACCAGTCATTGTTTTTATTTGTTCTGCATTTGCGTTATTTAATGTTAAAAAAATAAAAATGGCAGATAAGTAGCTTGCTAAAATATATTTTTTATTATTCATTTTTTTTCTCCTAAGTTTTTGTTTTCATAAAAATTTACTACTGTCAATTTGCCAGCGGAGTAATTATACCCTATGTGATAAGAAGTTTTTTTACGGTTTACTTCTTTCTTGCCTAAAAGAGTTCTAAGCTCCCCTTCAATTTCTGCTGTTAAGTTGCTTGAATTTGTGATAATTTGTGTTGGATAAAAAACTGTTGATACTTTACGTTTTTTTATATCTTGTTTTAATACTTCAAATTGTTCTTTGATTTTACCATAAGAAGAAGAATGTATAAGAGTGAGTATGCTATCTTGTGCATAGCTTATATTATCAGGAGTAATATTAAGTATGGTTAATATTACGTCTCTGCTCATTGCTTCTAAATAACCATCTGAAACTTTTTTATTAGAAAGCTTTAATTCTGTGCTAAAGAAATTAGGCACTAATACCACAGTGGTCTCTTGCTTAAAAACTTTAATTGTTAAAAGGAATATTATTATAAACATAAACACACTTACAAAAAACAAAATGTTTCTTTGTAAAGTAATTAAAGATAATACTCTAGTATGCACCTTTTTATTCATTTTAAAAAGCGTTGTTTAATAAATTTAGTTATTTGTCTTTTTTCAATTAACTCCTTAAGGGCTTATATCATTAGTATTTATTTAATTTTTTTTCCCTATCCTATATAAGTTCTAATATAGGATGGCGGGGTTGCTTTTAGGCCCGATAACCATTTTGGGAAATACCAATAGATTAAATATTGAATTAAATTATCAGCCCCTGTACTTTTAAATTTTTTATAGAGAAGATATAAAGTAATGCTCATCACTATACCAATTAAATAAAAATCCATCATCACTCCTAAAAAAAATGGAGCAATCAAGATTAAAGCTTCGTCTACTGTCCAAAAAAGCCATCTTTCGGGATCATCTAAATGTTTAGGTATGTAAAATGCGTCTATATCACTCATAATAAATTTTATTAAATTAAAGCAGTAACGCTAGCGTCTATAAAACCCGAAACTACAGGAATAGCAATTCCAATTCCAGCTGTGGAAAAAACTGCACTAGGATTAAATTTCATAAGTGATCCCATTATTGCCCAAGTTCCACTTACTGCCATCATTATTTTACCGCCAGTACCTTGCAAAAGCCCCATAATCTTATCATAGGCTCCCGTAAGTTCTGAACCACCCGTGCCAGCATAGGATAAGTTAATAAAAGAAACTGTAAAAAATACAGTCAAATATAATATCTTTGTGGTTTCTGAGTTTATAATTTTTTTAGTTAGTTTTTTCATACTTTTAGTTTTTTTATTTATCATTTCATTCCTTTTTAATTAGTTTTTTTGTTAATATTATTTTTAATAATCTCATCAAATGCCCTACTCCCTTCTATTTCAAATAAAAGACAAGAATTTTTTTCTACAGAAAATAAACCCGTCTTTTTGTCTTTTTCAATAAAAGATTTTTTAATTAAAGATTTTATATATTTTTTATTTTTATTATTAAAATCAGATATACAAAAATTACTATTATTTTGAATTAATCTGATAAGAATTTCCTGTTCTTTTTTTGTTATTTCTACTGAATTTTTTTTATTATCTTCTTTTAATCCATTCGAGCTTAAAGCTAACAAATCATTCTTATTTATTATATCGTTATTATTTTTTTGTTTTTCGTCGCTTAATAAATTTTTTGTTATGTTAATTATAGTTTTACGAGAAAGAGGATTTTTTATATTTGAAAAATATTTATTTAATTTTTTTAAGTCAGGAACAATTTGTAAACTTATATCTTCTTGTAATTGTTTATCAAAATCATCTTTATTATTTAAAACTCCCTCCAGCCCGTCAAAAAAATAAGTTATTGGAACGCAAAGAAGTTTAGAAATTTTGTATAGCGATGAGGAGGCAATTCTATTTTCACCTTTTTCATACTTTTGAATTTGTTGAAAACTTACATTTAAACATTGCCCTAATTTAGTTTGGCTTATTCCTAAGAAAACCCTCCTAAATCTTAGCTTGTCCCCTATAAATTTGTCTTCTATTGTTACTTGCATTGTTTTTTCTAATAGTTGATTTTTAAATAAAAAACCTTACACTTATATAAAGACCTCTTAAAAGGTATTTTACATTTCTAATGTAAAACTTTTAATCTTAATTATGATACTAATAATATCAGAATTAAAACTATTAAGTCAAGAGTAATTTTATAAAAAAGAAAAAAATGATAGGTAGAAAACACATAAAATCGGCTAGAGCTTTATTAGATTTAAATCAACCGCAACTTGCAGAATTATGCGGAATCAGTTTTTCAACTCTAAAGAGAATAGAGGGGCCTAGCGAAAAAGGTATCAATCTTCAAAATTTAATTAAAATAGAAAGTACTCTTATAAAAAATGGAATAAGATTTGTTGAAAACGAAAGAGAAATTGGAGTAACTTTACTCAAATAATAAATAAATATTTTATTTATATCCTAATTTTTTACTCAACTTTCTTTCAAAATGTTTTATATTTTCTATAAAATTTTCTAAGTCATAAAGCACTTCATTTCCTAAGTCCTTTGTCTTTTTTGTATGAGATTTATCAAGAAGTTTAAGCATATTATTTAAATAAGTAGGTAGAGTTGTTGTTTGTTTAAAAAATTTATTAGTTTTTTTTTGTAATAAATCATCTAAATGAATTATTTTAAGGTTAGGAATTTTTTTATCAAATAAATCTTTTTTATTTGACTCTTTACATATATTCATTGCTTTCACTTTATAAAATTAAACAACAAAAAGTTTCCATAGTAACCCCTCCTAGCCAAAAAACCTTTTTTTAAAAAATAAATTTAAAATTGAATATTAAATTAATAAACCAAACTAGACTGTCTATTCTTTAAATTCACATCATAATGTGAATGTATCTTAAAGATAGGTTAAGTACTTTATCAGCATATATATATTCTTTTAAACTATTTATATTTTTAATAAACAACTTAAGGTGTCTTGACTTATAATTTTCAATTGTACAACCAAAAGATTTTAATTTCAAGAAAATATTATAAGTTTTCATTTTTTTTTTAAAAACCAACTATTTTCAATAAAATATTGAAAAATATAGTAGATATTTATATAATTTATAAAAAAGCTTATTATAAAAAAAATTATATATAAAATATACATGTCTCATTTTGAACCAATAGAACCTAAATCTAAAGAAGATATTAGAGCCGCAAGGGCTTTTTTAGGGTGGACGCAACAAAAATTAGCTTCTAAAATTGATTGTAACACCGCTACAATCAATAATTTAGAGAAAGGAACTCACATAGCAACTAAAAATATTGTGAAAAAACTAGCTAAAGTTTTTTCACAAGAAGGAATAAAATTTAATCCAAAGGGCGGATTTTTAATAGAAGAAAACTTAATTCAAATGTATGAAGGAGATGAATGCTATTTAAAATTACAAGATGATATTTTAAACTTAGTTGGAGAAAATGACGAAGTTTTATACTTGGGAGTTGAAGACAAAAAAAGTTCTGAAGAAATTATCAAAAAACATCAAAAGCTTTACAAAAAAGGTATTTATCCAAAATATATGATAAACAAAAATGATAATTTTATTCAAGGACCTTTAGAAGACTACAAACAAATAGATAATTTATTTTTTGTACCAATGGATTTAACAGTTCTTTTTAAAGGAAGAGTTGCTATTGATCTATATAGAGAAGGGGAGCAAACAAAAAAATTATTGTTTTAAATGATAAAGAAATCTATAATAGAATGTATAAATATTTTTACAGTTTATGGGAAAAAGGAACAAAACCAACCCATTCAGAAACTAAACAAATTTTCATAAAAAAATAAGGTGAAAGACAACCAATTCAATTATAAAAATCTAGAAAAATATATTATTTGTAACAAAAAAACAATTATTTATTTATTAATAAGTCTTGAAAAACCAAATTATTCTGGAGAGAATTTATTTCTTTTATTAAAAGATTTAAAAAATAAAATAAAACAATCCATTCCGATAGCAGAAACTCTCAAAATAGAGGTTGGGGATACTGTAAATCGTCATAATTGGTACTATAGATATTGTGAAGAATATATGTTAAAAAACAATCTAACCGAAGAAAAACAAATTCCTCAAAAAATTCAGAATGAATTTAATAAAAAAGCATACAACAAAGGTAGGGAACAAGGAAAAGAGTGGTTTAAAAACAATCTAACTGCGATAAATCAACTAAT
>Ga0180007_10006184_pt1 | contig 11780 bp, 11 predicted proteins | sample MM_PC_MetaG_FD_121122 | JGI IMG/M metagenome (GOLD analysis project Ga0180007, IMG submission 121122) | Groundwater microbial communities from the Aspo Hard Rock Laboratory (HRL) deep subsurface site, Sweden - MM_PC_MetaG | ecosystem: Environmental > Aquatic > Deep subsurface > Groundwater...
TCATTCCAATTTCATGAACTCTAACTAATGTTATATCCTTAACTTGATCGGCAAATGAAACTGAAAAAAGTTTAAAGCCAAATATTACTGCAATTACAACAACAAAAACGCTTATTGCAATTAATAATAATTGTTTAGTTCCCATTTTATTTATCCATTTCTATTTAATAAATATTTTGTTTTTCTCTAATCATCACTTCTCATTAGTAAATCACTAATAATAAACTTTAGTAAATCATGTTTTGTTTTTTCTGATAATGATTCTGTTTTATCAAATTCTTTAACTAAATCAAATAAAAGAATTTGGTCAAGCTTTTTAAGAATTAATTTTATTTTTGCCGAATCTGAGATAGAAAGTAAATGCCATAATGTAAGTGCATCTCTTCCTCGTGCATTATTAATGATATAACGCAATGAACTTTCATCAGTTGGAATCTTTGAAAGTTGATTAATGGCAATTATAAATTCCTCGGAAGCCGATATATTGTAAGGCAAAACTAAGGAGTACGAGTTATCATATTTTATATTGTAGTTATTTACACAGAAAATTGGATGATTGTATTTTTTCATTGTTAGTTTTAACCACCCTTTATTCATAACCAAATAAAATCCTGAAGCTGCATTTAGCGATAAAGAAAACATTGATTTTTTTGTGGATATTTCGGAATTATCAAACATTATCTTGTAATTATTGCCATCTTGTTCATATTCCTCTGTTGATTCAAATGCGGAATTAAATTTAATTGCTCCAGATTTTAACTCAAAAATATTTTCGGAACTTGTAACTTTACTAAGCAATAAATCAGAATTCTCTAGTATTTTCAATGACGCTTTTTTATCACAAAGTATTTCCGTTGTTCTTGAAGATGCAGTTGTTATTTTATCACCTTCTTTAAGTTCGTTTGTTTTTGCATTTTTACCATTTAGGATAACCAATGCAATTTCATCCGAAATCTTCCATGATTCTGGAAGATTTGAAATGAAAAAATACGCAGCTGATAAAACAAAAATTATTACAAAAAATCCAATAATTTTGATAAACGTCTTTTTACTAAATGTTCTTTGCTTATCATATTTATAATTAATTTTTTCTTTTTTAGGCTTTTTTATTGCTCCCAAATCTTGAAAATTTTTGTCAATCACATTTCTCTTAGAATCTTCAATAAAAATAAAATCGCGAAGATTCTCTATTATTTTTTGATCTGGAATAAGATGCCTAAGTAAATCTTGCATAATTTCAATAGAACAAGCTTCATAATTTGAAACCAGCTTTATAAGATTATCATCTATTTCCAACGTTTCTTCACTTAGTGTAGTTTTTAAATATAAATTTATTTTACTCCATTGTTCGTCATTAAATTTGGTATAAATTTCTGATGGAAATTTTCTAATTAGCTTTTGTCTAGTGTTATTTAACGTTTCTAATATTTCATTTAATTCTTTCTCTTTGTACAGCCTCGAAACAAAATCGATATTTAGCCCAACTTGATCAACCAAAACAACACAAATTCTTTCAAAAGTGTTTAATTTAAATATTTCTCTTTCAATTGGTAAAATTGGGATATTCAGTTCACTGCTTAAATTGTTTATCAAATCATCATTAAGTAATTCAATGTTGTTTTTTGATAAAAAATTAACACATTTTAGAATAACTGTTCTTTCCAAGGAATTAATGAACCCATTTAAGTCCTCTATTTTTCCAAGTCCAAACCACATTTCGGATAAAACATCTGATGATATATTAACAGCCTGTTCTTTTATTGGAATTAATTCAAAAGTTAATGAAAATATTTTGTGAAGATAAATAGTAGCTAAGTTTATATATGAATTATTCCTGCCTCTTTTAGCTTCCTGTAGTAAAAGTGAATCGTATTTTGAATTTCTACTCATAAACTTACAATTATTGTTTTCTTAAATAAACATCAAATTAAATAATCGAAAATATTTTGATAATGTTAAATAATTTAAAAAACATGTAGCTTAATAATTTTATATAGTTCAAGATTTCAACTATATTCAAAGAAATTACATATTTTGCTAATATGATTTTCTTGTTTTCTACTAAAATATATGAAATATTTTTTTGAATAGTGAAAATTAAACTTAATCACTAATAGTTATTACTGATAGACTGGAGTACTCATTGACTAAGAAAGCAAATTCCATTTTTTCAACTGAAATTATTGTAAGACCTGATGACATAGATTTGAATAATCATGTTCATTTTACAAAATATTTAGATTATTTTTTGGCTGCTCGTTACGACCAAATGTCGCGCTGCTACAAAGTTTCAATGGAAGAATTTATTGGAATGGGATATAATTGGGTTGCATCGCAAATGACGATAAATTATAAACGTTCTTTGCTACTTGGTGATGTTGCTATTGTAAAAACTCAATGGGATTCATTTAACGGTGCACAAGTAAATGTAAATTTTTGGATTTATAGTAAAAAAACAAACAAACTAATTTCTGATGGATTTGGAGTTTTTACTCTAATAAAATCTGATAGTTTGCGCCCAGTAAGAATTCCACAAGAAATTGTTGAAAAATATTTAATCTAATTCTTAATATATTATTTCTTATTTACTAATCAATATAATTGAAAGTTCATTGTGAAAATAAAACTACAAATAATTGTCCAGGTTTTTTTATTAACCATATCGGTTGCTCAAAATAATAATGTTGATTTGGATTCTAACCATACCAATAAAATTGAATATGCCTTTTACCCAATGGCATTTTATACACCCGAAACCCAATTTGCCTTTGGTGCAGGGGGAATTGTCTTTACAAAATTTGGGTTAGAAAAAAACATTAGCCCATCAAAAATTCAAATCTCAAGTTATTACACAACAAATAGCCAATATTTATTTTCAGCTATGCCTACTCTGTATTTTAGCGGAAGTGCGGAAATAATTAGTAATTCAAAATTTGTTTATAGTAGAGAATTATCTAAATTTTATGGAGTTGGAAATAATACAGGGAATATCAAAAATCCAGATTACGAAATTGGACTTTTTAGGTTTTATACTGAATTAAGTTATGGAACTGGAATTATTGAGAATCTTCATTTAGGACTTATCTATGAGTTCACTTCTAATAAGATTTTGGATAAGCAAAAAAATTACGAATTAATAACAAACAAAGTAATAGGTAGTAACGGTGGAAACACCTCAGGTCTGGGAATAATTTTAAGTGTTGATTCTCGAAAGAATATTTTTTTCCCTACAGAAAGCATTTATTGCAAACTTCGAATGATTTTTATGGGAAGAGATTGGGGAAGCGATTTTGAATACAATAGGCAAGTGTTCGATTTTAGAAAATATTTTAATTTGGGAAAAGAGAATGTTCTTGCTAGTCAAGTTTATATTGAATCTACTTCTGGCGATGTCCCATTTTTTATGTTGCCTACTCTTGGAGGCTCTGAAAAAATGCGGGGATATTTTCTGGGTCGTTTTAGAGATGAAATCTATTTAACTTGGCAAATTGAATATCGAAAAATATTTTGGAAACGGTTTGGCGGTGTTGCATTTTTAGGTATGGGTGATGTTGCTAGTAAGTTTAATCAACTTGATTTAGCACAATTTAAATATGCTTATGGTTTTGGACTTAGGTATGTGTTTGATGAAAAGGAAAAATTAAATTTAAGAATGGATTTAGGATTTGGGAAAAGTACTAGCGGAATTTATTTTGCATTAGAAGAAGCATTTTAACTAAAACGTCTCAAATATTATTGCAAATTCCATCTGGCGTATCTCTATTGTAAACGTATGTGCGCAAGTTTAACTTTTCTATTTTGTATATTTTTTCCGCACGTTCAATAAATTCCGATTCTGGACTGTAATTTACAACCTTAAATCCATTGAGCTTATGAAAAACTTCTGCTTTCCCAAATAAAGTTCCTCCAAGAATGCATTCGTCTAAATGGATGTTTTTTGATAAATTATATTTGTCTTTCACAAACTCATTTCCAATAATTTTTGCTGGGCTATGGAGCAAGTCAATATTTTTATTTTCAGATAAATATTCCAAACGAAGTTCCAAATGATTTGGTAAATATTCATCATCACTTCCAAGAAATGTGATAAAATCACCTTTACAACTTTCCATTCCCACATTCATGGCATAAGCTGCTCCCCTATTTTTATGAAAGAAATATCTAATATTTGTATGTTGATTTATATATTTTTTTACAAGCGATAAAGTATCATCCTCACTACCATCATCAACAATTAACAATTCCCAATTATTTATAGTTTGATTTAAAACTGAATTTATAGCTACCTGCAAATATTTTTCACGATTAAATGTTGGAATTATTATTGAAATTAAATTATTGGCACTATTTTCCTTAGACATCTAAATACTCACTTTCTAAAAAACAGACTAACTGAGCTCTAATTTTTATATATTTTAGTTTGTAATTATTTGTTACTCAACAAATAATTTGAATATAAAAATAGTGATTAATAACATTTTATATTTATACTTTTTGATTTATTTAAGCTAAAAATTAAGATTCAACAGAAAGAGGAATTTTAAAATATATGAAAATACTTGCAACAAATTGGCGATGCATTAAAAATCCCGAAATGGGCGGAGCCGAAGTTCACTTTCACGAAATTTTCAGATTAATTGTAAAAATGGGACACGAAGTAACCCTTGTTGTGCATTCATTTCCCAATGCAAAAAAAGAAGAAATTATTGATGGAATTAAGATTTATAGAATTGGTAGCAAATATACTTTCAAATGGGCGTTTGGAATTTTTTACAAAATGAAATTGGCAAAAAATAATTATGATTTAATTGTTGATGATATTTCCAAAATTCCTATGGATATTCCGCGATATATAAAAAAACCAATTGTTGGAATTTTGCACCACATTCACGGACATACGCTTTACAAAGAAATTCCCACATATATGGCTTATTATATTGAACGATGCGAAAAAGCAATTCCAAAATATTATTCAAAAACGCCAATATTTACAGTTTCACCAAGTACACAAGACGAGTTAGTACAATTAGGTCAGCCAAAAGAGAAAACTGATTTGCTCTATAATGCAATAAATCAAGAGCTTTTTGAAAAAACGGAAGTAGTAAAATCAGAAACTCCGCTACTTGTTTATATTGGAAGAATAAAAAAATACAAACAAATTGAATTGGTAATTGATGCAATTCCAGAATTGCAAAAAAAACATCCTCAAATTGAGTTACATATTGGTGGAACTGGTGATTATCTTGATGAATTGAAACAATATGCAAAATCGAAAAATGTATTAGAGCGAGTAAAATTTTTGGGTTTTCTCTCGGAAGAAGAAAAAGCCAAATTACTCGGTCGCGCTTGGTTATTTGTTACTATGGCAATGAAGGAAGGCTGGGGAATTACAGTAATAGAAGCTAACGCAATGAACACACCGGTAATTGGTTCCGATGTTCCTGGACTTAGAGATTCAATCAAAAATGGTGAAACTGGATATTTAGTTAAAGCTGGAAATGAATTGGTTGATAAAATTTCCGAATTGATTGATGATAAAATCAAACTAAATGAATTTTCTAAAAATGCTAAAGAGTGGTCATTAAATTTTTCGTGGCAAACTTCTGCAGAACACTTTGTTAAAAAAGTGTATGAGTGGTATCCTGATTTGGACAAATAATTTCGAATCGGAAATAAATAGTATTAAACCAGAGAATAGCATATGAAAAAAGTAAATTTATTAGTTCTGTTTTTAAGTCTGATTTCATTTTCTGGATGCCATTCATTTTTTAAGATTGACAAAAATGAACTGCAAGAATTAGCGCTAAAGATGAAGCTCAAATCAAGTTTATAAATGGGAATACGCTGAATATTACAAATATTCAATACCTCAACATCACAAACAATCAAGAATTAGAAATTATAAAATATAGTTCAACTGAATATAAAATTGATTCGGTGCGGACTATTTTTTCAATAAATGACATTAAAGAAATCAAAGTTGAAAAATTTGACGTACAAAAACCATATTTTCTACTTTCTGGATTACTATAGGGACAGCCCTATTATTAATTATTAAATTATTCCCGAATGGTATGACGTTTGTATAATAGTACAACTGCTTTTGTCCAGCAATTTGCAAACTACTTTAAATCATTCAATTGAATTTAACCACCTTTTTCAATATTTTGATTTATAAAAAATATTTATAAATAGAATAATGAGGATATAATGTTTGATGAAAATTATCAATTTTCGGTAGTTGACCGATTTATTAAATACGCAAAAATTGACACAAGAAGTGACGAAGAATCTGAAGTAACTCCAAGTACTGCAAAGCAATTCGATTTATCAAAAGTTTTAGTTGAGGAACTAAAAGAGCTTGGCTTAACTGATGCAGAAATGGATGATAAGTGTTACATAATGGCAACTCTTCCTTCAAACACTGATAAAGATGTTGCAGTAATTGGATTTGTTTCACACGTTGATACTTCTCCAGCTGTAACTGGGACAAATGTAAATCCACAAATACACAAAAATTATCAAGGCGGCGATATTGAAATTGGTGATGGTAAAACTATTGATGCCGCTAATAATCCAGAACTTAAAGATATGATTGGAATGGATATAATTACAACTGATGGAACAACATTACTTGGCGCTGATGACAAAGCTGGTATTGCAGAAATTATGGATGCCCTTCAATATCTTAAGGCACATCCAGAAGTTAAGCACGGAACAATTAAAATTGGGTACACTCCAGATGAAGAAATTGGACGAGGTGCCGACCATTTTGATGTTGCAAAATTTGGAGCAAAATTTGCATACACAATTGATGGCTCAACACGTGGCGAAGTTGAAACAGAAACATTTAGTGCAGACGCACTTGAAATAATATTTAATGGAATTAATGTTCATCCAGGTTATGCAAAAGGCAAAATGGTAAACTCATTAAAAGTATCTGCCCATTTTCTTGAATCACTTCCAAAAGAAGGTATGTCACCTGAAACGACAAGCGAACGAGAAGGTTATGTTCATCCAGTTTCTGTTAATGGAAATGAAGAGAAAACAATCGTGAAAATGATTATCCGCGATTTTATTGATGCAAAACTTGAAGAATACGAAAATATATTAGAAGAACTTTGTAAAGCAACTGTTTCTGTTTATCCTGGCTCAACATATGAATTTAAAGTTATTAAACAATACAGAAATATGAAGAACATTTTGGACAAACATCCAGAAGTTGAAAACAATGCTCTTGAATCGTTAAAACGGCTTGGAATTACTCCAATTCAATCCGCAATTAGAGGTGGTACAGATGGTTCTCGCCTAAGTTTTATGGGCTTGCCTACTCCAAATTTATTTGCTGGCGGTCATAATTTCCACGCATACACTGAGTACGTTGCAATTCAAGACATGGAAGCATCAGTTAAAAATATTGTTACTCTTATCCAAGTTTGGGAAGAGAACGCTTAAAAATACAAATGTGAAATTTTAAACGTGAAATTGTGCTGCTAGTTTTTTTGCTTTTCACTTTTATTATTAGGCTGTCATTTATTGGCAGCCTTTATTTTTATGGATTATAAATGCAAGAAAGACACACAGACAGAAAAAGATATTTTAACGAACAAGTTATTACAACTGAAAAATATGTAATTCCTTTTCTTAATGAATTTATAAAAATAGATTCAAATCTTTCAGTTTTGGAAATTGGTTGTGGTGAAGGTGGAAATTTAAAGCCTTTTTTGGATTTGGGTTGCACTGTTACTGGAGTTGATTTATCGGAAGGCAAAATAGAAAATGGCAAAATATATTTTGCTGACCATCCAAACAATAAGAATATTAATTTTTTAGCTGAAGACATATATGATTCTAAAAACCTTGGTCAATACGATTTAATAATAATGCGCGATGTAATTGAGCACATTCATGACCAAAATAGATTTATGAATTATGTAAAAAAGTTCCTCAAACCAAATGGAAAATTCTTTTTAGCATTTCCACCCTGGTATAATCCTTTTGGTGGACATCAGCAAATTTGCGAAAGCCGTGTATTATCAATGCTTCCGTATTACCATATTCTTCCGTCACCTATTTACAAAGGCATTTTAAAATTATTTGGCGAAAGCATAGCTAAAATTGATGGTTTGATGGAAGTAAAATCAACAGGTATATCGCTTGAACGTTTTGAAAAAATACTAAAAATTAATAAATATAATATTGATAGGAAGTCAAATTATTTTATAAATCCAAATTATGAGATTAAATTCGGTTTAAAACCACGAAAACAAATTCCAATAATTTCATTAATACCATTTGTAAAAAATTTTATAATTACTTCCAGTTACTATTTAATTTCAGTAAAAATTTAATTCTAGCCTGAGTGCTTTATGATACTAAAAGAGATAACTGAATTTTCACAACAACTTCTTCTTGAGATTAACTCACTTTTATCTCAACTAACCGAGCACAAAATAAATTTTAAGGAAAGCAATTTATTATCTATCATAAATTCTGAAAACTCAATTTTGTTGGGAGCCTTTTACGGCACTAAACTTATAGGAATTTTAACGCTCATTATTTATCAAATTCCGACTGCATTTTGCGGAAGGATTGAGGACGTGGTTGTTGACACAAAATTTAGAGGGAACGGGATTGGGAAAATGCTCTCACTTGAAGCTATTAAAAGAGGAAAAGAACTAAATCTTGATAAAATATTTTTAACATCCAACCCAAATAGAATTGTTGCAAATCAACTTTATCAAAAAATTGGCTTTCAACTTGGTCAAACAAATTCTTATTTTTATACATATAAGAAATAGGAGAAAATAAAATGTTAAAAAAATATACACTTGACGAAGTATTAAATCAAAGTGCAGTGAAGTATGCTAACAACCTGGCTTTGTCTTCTATTGATGGCTATAAGCTTAACTACAAAGAGTTAAAAGAAAAAGTTAAATCGGTTTCTGCATTTTTAAAAGAGTCTGGAATTTTACCTGGCGATAAAGTTGCAATCCTAAGTGAGAATAGTGTTAACTGGGCAATATCTTATTTTGCAATTACTACAATGGGTGCTATTGGTGTGCCAATAATGACTGAATTTAAATCTACTGAAATTAAGCACATATTAAAACATTCAGAATCAAAGGCAATATTTGTTTCATCAAAGCAGTTTGAAAAAATTGAAGAGTGTGACCATGATGAACTTGGAATTAGAATTTTATTGGATGATTTTTCAATTATTCCTAGTGATACAAAAACTGATATAATAAAATCCGCATTAGCTGAAGGGTTAAAAGAATTTCAAAAAATTAAATTTGCTGCCTTAAAATTAGTTGGATTAACTGATGAAACAATTAGTGAGGATGATATAGCCCTTATTTTATATACCTCTGGAACAACTGGTCATTCAAAAGGAGTTATGTTAACTCATAAAAATATAACTTATGATGCAGTAGAAACAATTAAATTAGTCAATTTCGTTTCAACTGATATTACTCTTTCAATTTTACCTTTGTACCATACATACGAAGCGACTCTTGGTTTAGTAACTCCAATTCTTGCTGGTGCATCTGTTTACTATTTGAATAAACCTCCTACGCCAGCAGTGCTTTTGCCAGCAATGAAAAAGGTAAAGCCAACTGTTATGCTTTCAGTTCCGTTAGTAATTGAAAAAATTTATCGTAATCGCGTTCTTCCAGAAATAAACAAAAAATCAATTACTAGAAATCTTTATAAATTAACTTTGCTCAGAAAAAAAATGAATGCTGTTGCTGGAAAGAAATTGAAAGAAACATTTGGTGGTAATTTAAGACTTTTCTGTATTGGTGGTTCAGCCCTTGCCGCTGATGTTGAACAATTTTTGCAGGAAGCAAAATTTCCTTATTCAATGGGTTATGGTTTAACTGAAACTTCCCCATTAGTAACTGGCACAGATAATTTTAGAGTTCGTTTTAGGTCAGCTGGATATCTTTTGGGAGGAATGGATATTAAAATAGACAAACCTGATAGTGAAACTGGAGAAGGTGAAGTTTTAATAAAAGGACCAAACGTGATGAAGGGATATTTCAAAGACCCTGAAAAAACTTCTGAAGTATTTACTGAGGATGGTTGGTTTCGTTCTGGCGATTTGGGAGTTATGGATAAGGATGGATATCTGTTTTTGAAAGGTCGCTCTAAGAATGTAATAATCGGTTCAAATGGAAAGAACATTTATCCAGAAGAGGTTGAAGCAATAATTAACGAACAAAGATTTGTTGCAGAATCTTTGGTACTTGATAGAGATGGAAAACTTGAAGCTCGTATTTATTTAAACTATGAGCAAATTGATGAAGTATTTCAAATTGCTAAATTAAACGAAACGCAGGCTCGTAAAATTACGGATGAAATATTAAAAGATATTTTTACTAAATCGAATGAGCGTTTAAATAGCTTTTCCAAGCTAATTAAATATGTAGAACAAGTTGAGCCGTTTGAAAAAACCCCTACGCAAAAAGTAAAACGCTTTTTATATTCTTAATAAAAAGCTTTGGATTTTATTTGTTAGAATTAAATCCAAAGCTTTTATGTTTTTTTAAGTTTTTGTGATACTCTAAAATGAATAGAATAATTATCTAATTACATTCATGATTTGTTGAGCTTGAACCATATTGTATTCAAAAGCAATTTTTTTATGGTTAATCATATCTACAATGGTTCCAATGGCACAAAGACCACCAGTTAGTAAGTAAAGAATTCCCATACCTATTTGATCAACAAGAAATCTTTGAATGCCAGCTAAACCTAGAAATCCCACCAAAGCAACTAACAATATTGTCTGTGGATCTTTTCGTCTAGCTCTATAAGCATGAGCAAATTGTTGAGCCTTTTCATTATCCATTTCACGAATAATTCCAGCAACATAGGCTTGTTCCTCACCCATTAACTCCGGTAAATATTCCAATACATTAGCCATTTAGAACCTCCATTTGTTTTGTTAGATTAATTTTATTTTTTATTAATTTATAAATTCTCTTCAATATTATTAATAATGCCGGTATGCCAAGAGGATGAGCGTTAAATGAGGCAACAAAATCACCATGGAAAATCATTGAAATTGATTTGCCCAATCCACAGCCTGGACAGTTTTCAATTCCAACCAAACTGAACAAGCAAAAATCCAAATGTTTTGGTGTATATGGATTGATAAAAGTAAGGTATGCCATCGCAAGAAGCCAGAAGATAGCTTCATAATCATATTTCTTTAAATATTGTATTGCTTTTACAAACACGCTTTGCTCATATTTTTTTAGAGTTGTTTTTTAGACGAACATCTTAATAATTAGTTCACAATTGCAAAATAACAATATACTTTAATTTGTTGTTAAATAATTTGAGAAAAAAATTAAAATTTAATTCTAATATCTACAGCATGCAATTTATTTTTGTCATCAACAATAATTGGATTAAAATCAAATTCTACTATTCCTTCATTTTCAATAAGCATTTTTGCAACACTTTGAATTAAATTAATAGTTTCATCCAAGTTAATAGACTCTTCACCTCTAACTCCAGCAAGTATTTTTCCCATGGAAGTTGATAAAATCATCTCTTCAATTTCTTCTCTCGAAATAAATGCAGAGCGAATTGCTGTATCGTTAAATACCTCAACATATATCCCACCACTTCCAAACATTATTATTGGGCCAAATGATTTATCACGATAACCGCCAAGCAATAGTTCGTGTTTTGTGGCAATAAATTGCTGAATTTGGAATTCCTCAACCTCAAAACCATTTTTTCGGAAATTGTTTTTTATTTCA
>Ga0180007_10006185_pt1 | contig 11780 bp, 15 predicted proteins | sample MM_PC_MetaG_FD_121122 | JGI IMG/M metagenome (GOLD analysis project Ga0180007, IMG submission 121122) | Groundwater microbial communities from the Aspo Hard Rock Laboratory (HRL) deep subsurface site, Sweden - MM_PC_MetaG | ecosystem: Environmental > Aquatic > Deep subsurface > Groundwater...
AACCCGACGATTCCGGAGTACGGGATTCACAGTTTTTACCTGAAAAGCGACCAGAAGGTCTGGATGACGAAGTGCGGGGGGTGCGGGGTTTGGACGTGTTTGGAGGAGGAGTTTCCTGCGAGCCTTGTGTGGAATCATAAGGAAAAGCGGGCTGTCAGGGTATGTGTGAAATGCGGGAAGGAGGTTGACCCGAACTTCGGGGAGTGGGTGGCGAAGATTCCGGACAGGAGCGGTGATTTTTCGGGGTACTGGATAGGGCACTTGTCGTGTCCTATAGGGAACGTCAACCGGATTTTGGAGGAATGGGAGACTCCTGATTTGAGGATGGGGAACTTCTACAACATGCGGTTGGGGCTCCCGTATATTGCGGCGGAGGACAGGCTCCAGAAGCCCGACATTTATAACCTGTGCGGGATAGAGGCTATGCCCCATCGACACCCGGGGCCTTGCGCTATGGGGATTGACGTGCAGGGGGAGAGGAAGGGGTTTCATGTGGTCATAGGGTGCAGGTCCACCCAGACCACCAAGAAACTCACGAAGGTGTGCCGGGTGAATAGCCTGAACGACCTGCACGACCTTATTCAAAGGTACAACGTGAAGTGCGTGGTGGTGGACATTGAACCCGAGACCAGACTGATGAAGGAGTTTGCCGAGAACGCCGGGATAGAGGTTTTCCTGTGCAAATATAAGCCGAAGCAGATCCGGTATCCCGACTTCGTGACGGGGGAGCATCTGGTGACGATCAACCGGACCGAGATTTGCGATGCCACGAACAATATGATCAGGAAGGCGATGGTGGCGCTCCCGAGAAGGAACGAGGAATTGGAGCGGTATGCGGAACAGATGGTCAACACGGCCAAGGTACTCCTTGAGGACAAGGAAACCGGGAAGATGGAATACACTTACAGGAGGCTAGTAGGACAGGACGACTACTATCACGCCACAAACTATTTTATCCTGGCCTGCGACCGAATAGGGGTGAGCCGGGAGGAAGAGGACCGTGTAAAGCCGAAGGATGCGTGGGACAAAGTGGACAAAAATGCCCACTCACAAGCGGGGTTCATGGGAGCTTAGAATGCCGGAAGAAACCAACATAGAATCAGGGACAGGCCCGAAGATCCTGAGACAAGCCCAGAAACGGTACTCCGACCTGAAGGACTCGAAGTCCGAGAAGTCTTTCAGGGACCGGGCTATTGAGGAACTGAAGTATTTTACCGGGGAGGACCAGGGCTGGGACAAGGACGGGTCTAGGGCCAAGCTGAAGGAGGAAAAGCGGCCGGCCGTTACCCTGAACAGGGTGGCCCCTATCATTCGCCTTATTTGCGGTGCCAGGCCCCAAACGGAAGCCAAATTTTTCGCCTCGGAAGACGGGGATGTGACGACGGCGGCGACCCTGAATTCCTGCAAGGTCCACATCGAGGACGTGAACAAGTGGGAGTTTGAGGCGGCTGATTGGTTTTTGAGGGGGATCGTGATTAATCGGTGGGCCACGGAGATCAGGCCGAATTACCGATGGGACCCGAGGGGAGAGATAGAGTACCGCACCCGGGACGGGTTTGAGTTTTACTTGTCGGACAGCAAACGCAAAGACCGATCGGACATGGACGACATGATCGAGATCCAGACCGTGATGTTAAATGAGGCCAAGAGAGCCTTTCCCGACAAAAAGAAGGAATTGGAAGAACTTGTCGGGTACGTGGACAAGGGAGAATCCACGGAGAGCAGGGACTCCGGGAGCCCCGACGAATACACAGACAGCAGGGCCAACTATTTCGATAAAGTGACGGGGATGATCACCATCCCCCGGTACTGGTACAAGGACTATGAGAAGCGGACCAAGATTATCGACCTGACGGATGGGGAGGTTTGGGACTCCCCCAAGAGCGTCAAGGAACTTGAGAAGGAAATAGGGGATATCTCCACGGCCCCTGAACGCTTTCACTACATGGAATACGAGAAGGTGACGATCCGTTACATCACCTGGCTGTACGATGTTGTGCTCGAAGAGGGTGTGAGTCCATGGGAAAGGGAGGACGGCCAACCCACCAATCTTTCTGAGAACTTCCCGTTCGTCATATTTGAGCCGGACAGACTTTCGGTGGGGGGAAGGGATGAACTTATTTCCCTGATCAATCCCCTGGAAGATGCCCAACTGTTCCACAATAAACTTGCCTCTGCCATCCTGGAAATCATAGGCACGAGTCCCAAAGAGGGGATTGACTACGAGAAGGGGGCGGTCACTCCTGAACAGCGTGAGATTCTGAAGAAGCAGGGCGCGAGGGCGGGGGCCGCAATCGAGTGGGAAGATGGCGCCATCACGGGCAGTAAGTTCAAGTACCGGGACCACAAGGCCAACCCGCAGGCCGAAATCGTGGAAGCCAAGGAAATGGCAGATGCCCTCCTGAATATCTCGGGCGTGGAATCCTTGGTGTCCACCAAGGAACTCGGGAAGAGCGCATCAGGGGTGGCAATCGACCTGAAACAACGGCAGGGCGGGAACATCATTTCGTGGGTGTACGTCTCCTTCAGGTTCTTCCAGCACATCCTGGCTCAGTACACCCTGGACGCCATCCAGGTTCTTTACGATTACAATAAGATCATCCGGATACGGGGGGCCAAACCCAAGTACGTCGAAATCAACCAACCCGTGTATGACGAAAACGGGGAGATCACTCAGATGTTGAATGACGTAACCGTTGGGAAGTTTGACGTTTCCATATCCGACAAGGAATTGATGCCTTCCATGCGACTTGAGAGGTTCAGGTCTTTCACGGAACTGGTGAAGAGCGGGTCTTTTCCTCTGCCGCCTGAAGTTCTCACGAAGGTCGTGCTCCACCTCATGGACGACCCTGAATTGAAGGACATCGTGGAAGAGGAAATGGAGACCTTTCAGGCCGCAATGATGCAACAACAAGGGGGGGCTCAGGGAGGAATCCCCGGACAACAACCGATTCAAGGAGGAATGTAATGAAAAAGTATTTAGCCGCATTGGTTTTGCTCGTTTTCCTGCCCTTCATTGCGGTAGCCGCCCCGGTCATTACGGAAAGCGGCGCGATTATTGAAGTGTCGGATATAGATGCCGACTTTACCTACACGTCAAGCTGCACATTGACCGGCCCGGACGGAATGGGCGCCAGGATGGACTGGATCATGTTCATTCCGGGAGTCGGATGGGGAACCGGGACGCTGGAGTGTTATGTGGTTATCAAGGACGGTTCGGATTCAGGACCCATCCTGTATTACAGCCAGGCTTGCGACCTTGGAACCGACTGGTCTCCGCAGCCCGTTTATTACCAGGGGGCGAGGGTGAGGCCCGTGATTGATTTCTCGGTATCCTCGGTGGGACACGACTCTAGTAAGGTCATTTTCAAACTCTGGACGGGGAAGTAACTATGCCGCACTGGTCAATCATAGCACTCGCTGGCCCGAAGGCTGAAATCTGGAATATCAAGAAGACTTTCGAGCGGGATAAGATGTTCGATGAAATTGTGCTTGTGAATGTGCCGGATGATTTTGGAGAATTCCCCGACACCACGGGCTACACTGAGGAACATTGGGAAAGCATTGTGCTTGATCAGGAAGACGGGAACCTCTACGGCTACATGACGAAGTGCATGGATGCCTGCCTGGAATTCACGAACAAAAGGGCGGACCAAGCGGACAATTTGGGGATGATCGATATTAACAAAGCCGTTCACTGGCCGAAGTTCGGGGGGACCGTATTTGCCGTGACAGGCCATGTAACGGCCATGCCTCCCGTTCCCAATATGGTTTTTCCAGGGGTAAGTCTGAATTGAAAAAGGTGTCCGTTATAGTTGCTTGCAGGAACGAAGAGGAGTTCATAGGACCATGCCTTGAGTCCCTTATGTCGCAGGATTACCCACAGGAACTCATAGAGATCATCGTGGTTGACGGAATAAGCACGGACAGGACCCTTGAAATAGTCAATCGGCTTAAAAAAAAACGGCCGGATATGAAGATCTTGATGAACCCGAAAGGATACAAATACCCCGGACTGAATCAAGCATTGAAACGGGCAACGGGAAACCCCATTGCTGTCGCTGACGCTCATTCTCTATATCCGAGGGATTATATCTCAAGGTCGGTTCTTGCGCTTGCTGCATCCGACGCAGACAATGTAGGTGGGGGTTTGGTAATCTATCCAAGGACAAAAGGCCTTCTCGCAAAAGCCATCACATTTGCCCTCACAAAGCCATTCGGTCTTTGTACTTGATCAGGATATTGAGAAATCCAAGCAAGGTTGCAGTCTCAGGCTGGAACCTGGGGATAAGAGTATCTTCCGGGGACCTCATTATTATAGCGGGGGCTCATTCGATCTACCCATCAGACTACGTGAGGAAATGCGTTGAGAATTCAGACAAGGCCGATAACGTAGGCGGAGGTTATGTGCGTGTAGCTATGGATATTTCAGTATTATCCCGCGCTTTCAACGTCACTAGAGATGATTCTTTCGGTGTTGGTAAGGCGGTATTCAGGAAAAATGCGGAGACCCCAATGTATGTGGACACGGTATTCGGAGGTTGTTACAGGAGGGAAGTGTTCGAGAAGATCGGATACTTCAACGAGAAACTTCACAGATCGGGGGACCTTGAATTCAATCTCAGGATGAAGGCGGCAGGACTGAAGACCCTTTATAGTCCCGAGATAAAAAGTGCGTACTACGCGAGGACGGGGTTATGGGATTTTGTGAAGCACAATTTCAAGGACGGGATGTGGTCCTTGCTCATGATGAGGAAAAGCAGGGTAAGGTTCGGCCTTAGAAGGTTGGTCCCTATGGCGTTCGTGATGACCATGCCGGTGTCGATATGGCCGTATGCACTATTATGTTTCATAAGGTCTTGCCAGGTAGCATACAGGGAGAGGGATTGGCGATTGCTTTTTACTATGCCTATCGCCTTCTTCTCCTTGCATGTTTCCTACGGTCTCGGGAGCGTTTGGGCGATACCGGAATATCTAAAGGGAGATAGTTTTGAATAGAATCCTGATCCTTGCACCTCATACCGATGATGGCGAGTTTGGTTGCGGGGGTAGCGTTGCCCGATTTATTGATGAGGGGAAAGAGGTTTATTACGTTGCCTTCTCTATTACGGAGGAATCCGTACCGGAACCTTGGCCGAAAGACATTTTGAAAACTGAAGTCAAGGAAGCCACGAAGCGACTGGGCATATCACAAGATCACCTGATTGTTTATAATTTCAAGGTAAGGGAGTTCAGTTACCATCGACAGGAAATCCTAGAAGCGTTAGTGAAAATCAAGAAAGACATTTGCCCTGATCTTGTTTTTCTACCATCCCCGAACGACTTGCATCAGGATCATTCAACCGTTTCCATGGAAGGAATCAGGGCATTTAAGAATGTGACTATTCTCGGGTATGAAATACCCTGGAACAATATAGAATTTAAAACACAGAATTTCATTGTCTTATCCGAGGCTCATATCGAAAAGAAGTTTTTTGCGTTAGATGCCTATGATTCTCAGAAATTCAGAGGCAAAATAAGTGAAGAATATATAAAAAGCCTTGCAAGATTTCGGGGCATTCAGATTGGTAGGGAATATGCAGAGAGCTTTGAAGCGATCCGTTGGATCTTGTAGGGCATCAGATATCGCAAGATTCCTGGGGACAGAGTTGCACGGAAATGATTTGGAAATAATGGGGGCATCACCGTTAGATGCTCCATGTGAAAACAGTCTTGTTTTCTCTAAAGTGAAATTGATTGACGAAAGCTTTTATAGGGTTTGCTTCATAGTCCCTGAACCTCCTGAAGTAATGGGCACAAACGCTTTCATCGTTGTCAAGAATCCAAGATTGGCATTCGCAAAAGCATTGCAGGAATTCTTGGTTGAAAAGAAGAAAGGTGGGAATATAAGTCAGTCTTCGGTGATCGATCCTTCAGCATTTATCCCCGCCTCTGTCATGATAGGGAGTGGATGCGTTATCGGCAGGGATGTAGAAATCGGAGAGAATACAGAGATCAGGCACCATGTAGTTATTGCCGATGGTGTGAAGATAGGTCGGGATTGCCTCATCAGATCCCATTGCGTTATTGGGGAAGAGGGATTTGGGTTTGATTACGAAGAAGATGGGACGCCGATACGGGTGCCTCACCTGGGAAGTGTCGAGATCGGAGATTGTGTTGAGCTTGGTAATTTCACGGCGATTGCGAGAGGCACACTAGGGAATACCGTTATTCGATCAAATGTGAAAACAGATAACCTTATCCATATAGCGCACAACTGCATTATCGGTGAGAATTCACTGTTCGCGGCCTGCGCTGAAGTGAGTGGAAGTATCGTTATCGGGAAAAATTGTTGGGTAGGTCCTGGGGCTTCAATAAAACAAAAATTAAACATTGGAGAGAACTCTGTCATTGGTGTAGGCGCGGTTGTCGTAAAAGATGTTTTGCCAAGAGCGGTGATGGCAGGGAATCCCGCAAGATTTCTAAGATTCAGGGAAGGTGATTATGGAGTGTAAGATTTGCAGTCGGTGTGTGATGGACACCACGGACCCCGACATTGTGTTTGACGAGGCTGGAGTCTGCAACCATTGTCACGAATACAAGGCCCGGGCAGGAGCAGAACTTTACTATGACGATATAGGCCAGCTTCGCCTTGAAGCCATCATCGAGCAGATGAGGCTTGACGGGAAAGGGAAGGCCCATGACTGCGTGATAGGTCTGAGCGGTGGACTGGATAGCTCGTTTGTGGCCTACAACATTGTAAGGTTGGGACTCAGGCCCCTTGCCGTGAGCCTTGACAACGAATGGGACATGCCTGTTGCCAAGGAGAATGTAAAGAATATTGTCCGGAAACTCAACATTGATTGGGAACACCACTCCGTTGACAAGAAACAGTACCAGGACTTGCAGATGTCCTTTCTGAAGGCAGGGGTCATCAACGTGGAAGCCCCCACGGACCATGCCATTTCGTCCTTCCTGTGCCAAAAGGCGGTCAAGGAAGGCTTACGATACATCGTCCATGGTGGGAACATTGTTACCGAGGCCATCATGCCAAAGGCTTGGGGATATGACGCAAAGGACTGGAAGCACATCAAGGCCATTCACAAGAAATTCGGGAAGGAATCCCTGAAAGGCTTTTCGCACATGACCCTTGGACACTGGGTTTACTATACGTTTTTCAAGGGTATCAAGTGGTTTCCAATTTTGAACTACGTGGAGTACGTCCCCGACAGGGCCAAACAGGTCTTGGCTGAGGCTGTCGGCTGGAAGGACTACGGAGGGAAGCACCTGGAATCAGAGTGGACGGCTTTCTTTCAGAGGTACATCCTTCCCCGGAAGTTCGGGATTGACAAGAGGAAGGCGCACCTTTCGACCCTGATCAACTCAGGGTTTATGACCAGGGAAGAGGCGTTGAAGGAATTGGAACAGGACTCCAATATCTTCAGCCCGATTGATGTGCAGAGGATTCTTCGGAAGTTCGGGATGTCACTTTTTGAATTTCAGCTTTACATGGCCGCAACTCCCGTACACCACTCGGAATATGTCTCCAACGAGCGGTGGTTTCAGAGGTTTGGGGGATTGGTCAGATACGCAAAAAGGACGGCGACACAAACAGCATGACCTGGCCTGGACTTAGAAAAGCATACGCCCACCACAGGAACCTGCTTTCACGTGGGCATACGGAAATCAGCCTGTTCTACAGCATTATCCAGATGTCCCTGATTATCTGGCTGGCCCTGCGGGACATGATGACGATTCACCGGGAATGGGTGTTTATCATAATCCCTGGAATCGTGTTGGTTGCGGCGACAATCCAGTATTTTGTGGGGTACTTCATGGATAGACTCAGGATCATAGAGGATCTTCAGGAATGGGACATGAGCAGAATGCCTCAGATAAGGGAACTTCTTAAAAGGAACGGCAATGATTAACTTCGCTCTGATTGGCGCAGCGGGCTACATAGCCCCACGGCACATGAAGGCCATCAAGGACGTAGGCGGGGAACTGGTAGCGGCCCTGGACCCTCACGATTCAGTGGGGGTGCTGGACAGCTACTTTCCCGATTGCGCCTTCTTCACGGAATTTGAACGGTTCGATAGGCATTGCGAGAAACTGAGACGGGAAGGGCGGGGAATTGATTACGTCTCTATAGCGAGCCTAAATTATTTGCATGATGCTCATTCTAGGTTCGCCCTTCGCATTGGGGCAGACGCTATATGCGAGAAGCCGCTTGTCCTGAACGAACGCAACTTGGACGCGATTAAGGCCCTTGAGGAAGAAACAGGGCATAGGGTGTGGGGGGTGTATCAGCTTCGGTATCACCCTGAAGTTCAGAGGATGAAGGAATTCGTTAGCCTAAAATCAAATGTCCACAGCGTTGATATTATTTATCGAACGCCGAGGGGCAAATGGTACGATCATTCATGGAAATGTCAGGTCGATAAATCGGGGGGCCTTCCCACTAATATTGGATGCCACCTTTTCGATATAGCTGCGATGCTCTTTGGTAAGGCAAAAGTAAAATTTACTTCTATTCAGAGCATTAAAACGGCATCTGGGATAATTGAATTTGCTGGAGCAAGTGTTATGTGGGGTCTTTTCGCCAATGGGAGTAAACCACAGCGGTCTTTCAAGATTGACAATGAACCCTTCGACCTAAACGGAGGCTTCACGGAACTCCACACGGAAGTTTACCGTCAGATCCTCGCCGGGAACGGGATAGGGATAGAGGACGTGAGGGAGTCGGTTAGGATATGCGAAGCGATCAGGCAGCAATGAAATACGGGGCATGGGTCTTTATAGGACCCAATGTCGAGATAGGGTTTAATTGCAAGATTCAACCCTTTGCATTCATACCCGACAACGTGAAGATTGGAAATAACGTCTTCATCGGTCCTCATGTCTGCTTCACGAACGATAAGAAGCCTCCGTCACATGGGGCCTGGAAGAACGACCCGCCTACAATCGTGGAAGACGGGGCGGTGATAGGAGCCGGAGCGGTGATACTTCCGAGCGTCAGGATAGGTAAGGGGGCCGTCATAGGGGCAGGGGCCATTGTGACGAAGGATGTTCCGGATAACGCCACGGTAATGGGGGTTGCGGCTAAGTGAAAATCCTCTATATCGCCAATTTCAATGACATCCATTCTGCGAAGTGGGCGCAATACTTCATAGACCATGGGCACTTCTGCCTGATGTTTCATGTGGAACGGTTTTCGATCAAGAAGTTAATGGAACTGAAGGAAGTCATCAAACAACGGGAACCCGACATTCTCCATGCCCATTACGCGGGAACATGGGGCCTCATGGGGGCCTTGACGGGCTTTCACCCCCTCATTGTGACCATCCATGGTTCTGAGGTTCTGCTCACCAAGGGATGGCGCAAGAGGCTTGTCAGGTGGGTGCTTAAAAAGGCTGACACCATAACGACAGACGGCAACCACGTTTTAGATAAGATTACGGGTGCCTGGAAAATATCTTCCGATAAGGTCAAGAGAATCAATTTCGGGGTGGACGTTGACAAGTTCAGGCGACCCGAAGGATTTGAAGTCCCCGTGAATGTCGTTGCTGTCAGGGTAGGCCCCGATAAACTGTATGATATCGAAACCGTTGAGAAGGCACGGAAGATCGTTGACGAAAAAATGCCGGGGATAGAATGGCGTTTCCTTGACGGGATTGCCCCTGAAGATATGCCGGAAGCCCTTTACTCGTCCACGGTGTATGTGTCGGCGGCGACTTCGGATGCCGGACTTGCTTCTACCACAGCGGAAGCCATGTCATGCGAGGTTCCGGTTATCGTAACGAACGTGGGGGATAACGCCCGATGGGTAGAGGAAAGCGTGAATGGATTTCTTTTTCATCCGGGAGATTATCAAACGCTTGCAAACCGGATATGGTTCACCCTTCGAGACAGGGCCATACAGAGATGTTACGGCGAAAGGGCCAGAAAGATCATTTGTGACAAAAACAATTATTTCGCTGAAATGGCGAAGATGGAGACAATCTATAAGGAGGCAGTGAACCATGTCTAAAAGCAAGAAAGATGATGGAAAGGTCGTTTTCTCAGCCGACCTTGAGATGACCCGAATCCACAGCAGCGGAGTGACCTTCAAGGTCATGAATCCCGAGGGTGTGGGGATAAGCGCACTTCACCACCTGATTCTCGACCGGAAGTTCTTCCCCGTGGACGATAACTTCAACATGGGTTTCATGGCATCGGACATCAAACCACAGGGAAATCCCAGGAAGCATACCCCTGAATATACCGAGTCCATTAAGGGCCTTCAGAAAAAGCAAGAGGCTTTCAGGGGATTTCAGAAGTTCAAACTCCTTATCTCCCACGAGGAATGAGACTGACAAAGAGGGTCATCCGGAGAACCGTGACGGTTGTGGCGCTGGTAATGGGTCTTGGAGTTTTCATCTACGGGAGATTCTGGTTTGAGACCTGCTTGGTGTGCCTTGGGGCTGTGGGATTATTCCTGGCGGGACGTTGCAATGACCCGAATTCTTGATTTCATTTTTTACCGTAGCTTGAGGGTAGGAAAGCATGGAAGACCTTTTCTTTTTTGGAAGTTCCGCACGATGGTCAAGGGAGCTGAAAAAATGGGCTCTTTCTCCGTTGCAGAGAAGGATTGGAGAATCAGGCCCATTGGAAGGATTTTGCGGAAAACTCACCTTGATGAACTCCCCAATCTCTGGAACGTTCTCAAGGGAGACATGGCCCTCTTTGGCCCCAGGCCTGAAGTGCCTCACTATGTAAATAAAATGCCTCCCGCTGTCCGGCGAGTCGTTTTGAGCGTGAAGCCAGGCTGTCTAAGTAGAGCTACTATTGCTGGATTAAATGAAGGTAGATTATTAAATAATGCACAAGATCCAGATGATTTTTATGAAAAAGTAATCTGGCCTAAGAAATTAAAACATCAATGTGAAGAAATTCTAAGGATAAAGTTATAAAATGCCAGTAAAGGGCGGACATTTATCTGAATATGCTAAACAAACATTAAGAGAAAAAGCTACTGGTCGGAAAGGATATTGGAATGGTAAAAAACATTCACCTGAGACCAGAAAAAAGATCAGTCAATCTAAAAAGGGACAAGCGACTAGGAAAGGGGTGAAATTAACAGAAAGCCATAAAGAGAAATTCAGGATAGTTCGTCGGGGAGAAGGAAATTCAAATTGGAGAGGTGGAAAATCCTTTGAACCTTACCCGTTAGCTTGGACGGAAACTCTAAAGAAGGCTATTCGACAACGCGATAATTATACATGCCAAGTATGTTTCAAGAAACAAAAAAAACCACTTTTAAGCATTCACCATATTGATTACGATAAGAACAATCTCGATCCAAGTAATTTAATATCGTTATGTGTTATTTGTCACTCAAAAACAAATCACAATAGGGTCATTTGGCCCGAGAAACTGAGGCGGCAATGCGAGAGCATCCTGAAAGTGAGCCTTTAGAACTGTATCACGCTATGCTCAGGATCAGGCGTTTTGAGGAAGCCCTTTACGAACCCATCCTGTCCAGGGAAGTCAAGACCCCCTGTCATTTATGCGTAGGACAGGAGGCCGTAGCCGTAGGCGTGTGTTCTGCATTACGACCCCGGGACCAGGTATTCGGGAATCACCGGAGCCACGGTCACTATCTTGCAAAGGGCGGCGACATGAACAAACTGGCCGCGGAGATCTGGGGCAAGGAAACCGGATGCTCGAAGGGCCGCGGAGGATCCATGCATATTGCGGCGCCCGAGGTTGGATTCATGGGGGCGACTCCGATTGTGGCCGGCACCGTTTCATTGGCAGTC
>Ga0180007_10006186_pt1 | contig 11778 bp, 20 predicted proteins | sample MM_PC_MetaG_FD_121122 | JGI IMG/M metagenome (GOLD analysis project Ga0180007, IMG submission 121122) | Groundwater microbial communities from the Aspo Hard Rock Laboratory (HRL) deep subsurface site, Sweden - MM_PC_MetaG | ecosystem: Environmental > Aquatic > Deep subsurface > Groundwater...
AACACCACTATTTCTGAGGGTCTGTTTTTGAGTATTTTCGTGGAAGATAGTGGGGTCTGTTTTTGACTATTTGCGGGTCTGTTTTTGACTAGTGGGGGATAGCCTCTTCCGCCTTCAATACGTCAATCTGGTTCCTGATCGAACCGGCCCTTTCTTTCAGCAACAGAGCCTTTGTGTTGCTGTCAAAATACTTGGTCATCGTTGCAGCCAATTTTTTCTCCAGCATTGCGAGCTTCTTTTCTGTTTTCTTTCGCATTTTTACCCCATGAACAGCAGGATTGCGCCCGCCATTGGTCCGGTTCCCCCGCCTTTTCCGAGAATACTTCGCCCCGCCGCAGCAGTAAGTAGCCCGACGGCTATCACTTTCTGGTCCCATTCGAGACTGGAGAGCAATAGAACGAAAACCATCACAAGCAACCCAATGGTTTCCACAATTCGCAAAACCATGTCAATCGTTCGAATATGTTTCGACATACTATCTCCTAGTTCATAGACAGTTAGAACACAACACAAAAGACATAGAAACAGACCACCCTTCCATTCACGTATCACGTATCACGTATCACGTCTGGAAATACAGCGTGGCGTTCACGATTACCCCACCGGCAAAAGCTGCAACCCCCGCCAGATAGTAATGTAATTCGTCCCATTGCCCAGGTTCTACGTCGATCCTTCCGGTATAGAGACCCCATTCACTCATGGGGTATGTACCCGGTCTCCATACCTCTGTATAGCCTAGCAGCGCTTCATACAGAAAGGGTGAAAAATCGAGCAGAAAAGACCCGGCAACATAGGCGTGGGTGACGGCGAAAGACAACCCCACGAGCGGCGCCGTACCGGGGACGGCGAGCATGAGCGGTGGAGCGTTCGGTGGAAGCAGTGTATCTGCCAAGTGGGACCCTTGGACGACGTAGGACACTTCACCTCGCTGCACTTCCGACACCAGATAGGAGCATACTGTCCAAGTGAGAGCGGCCCCACCAGTAAGCATATCGATAGCGATACTCGTTGCATAACAGTCGAAACTAACGACCCCAGGTCGTTGCACGGTGAATCGAACAGTGTGTAGCAGATCGCCTCTTGAAATTCGAGCTTCAAATACTCGAATATCGGTGATTGCGCCTTCACATTGTATTTCCACCCGCATTGGTGCCGGTTTTTTCCCGAAACTACTTGAAAACAGTCTAGCGGCCGTGCCGCCGGTGGTTAGTCGATTGTAGTACATTATGATTCCCTATTCGGCAGGGTGAACCCATTACTCGGCGGGAACGCCCGTCCGCACACCCGGAATTCATCGATTCTTCCCGCTGTTCCGTAGGTATTCACTGCCGGATAAACTTTGTATTGGTTCCCCAATAGAAGCTCCCATGTGCTAGCATACAACGACCCGAAAGCAATATTGAGCGCTCTCACACCGTTAACAAAAAACTCGATGTTTCCACCAACAGTTAAACGTCGCAAACACAAGTGATTCCATACATTAGCGAGTGTAGTTATTCCGGTGGGGTATATGTTGTCCGTGGTACCGTCGGTCCACAGCCCCACCGACCACCCTCCCTGATAGTAGATTCTCCACGAGCTTTGTACTCGTGGGTTGTCGCACACCCCGCACACTACCATTGTCCCGTATATTGCCGAAAAGTTCACCCAACAATCAACGGAGAACGGCATGTTGTCGAATTGCCAATGTGACACCCCGCCCATTACTTGTAGTGCATTTGCGCTGCTGAAACACGCTGCTGCGGTCCCGAACTTTTTGACCGTCTGACAAGTAACCGGTCCAGCCGCTCCAAGGCGTGTAAACGTGTGCCCACCACCCCTAGAATCGTCGGCGAAAACAATACCAGCGTCCGCCCCGTTCATGTGACACAATAGACGACAGTTGCTACCGTTAAAAGGACCAACAAACGGGTGGTTCACCCTCATTATGGATAGCACCTATCGAGTAACACGATGAGATCCCGTGCATCTCCCGTTCCGGTGACAACGACCCGCAATTCAATATCATCTCCGAAAGACACGTATCCGCCAACGTCTGCGGTATCGGCCGTATTCGTCCAACCGCCACCATTCACATCAATATCAGCGGTGAAAGCGTCTCCCGCAAGCGACACGATATTGATGCTAGGGTCGATTGTAGAATCGGACACGAGACACTTCGCTCGCATCCGAATGTAGTAGTATAGTTCGTCACCAGATACATATTCCGTAAGTAGGTCGGAGAGAAGCAGATTCAGGTCGCTCGCATCCCCGAAATTTCCAGGAACGGAAATCGCCTCTGTCGGGCCATGGTTTCTGACAGAATACCATAGCCCGAATGTTGCCCCACCACCCCACTGCATACCATCAAAATCGACCGTAATCACACCAAGGGCAATGTTTACTTGGCGTACCAGACCGTAGTAGAAGGCTCCCCCATTCGTATTGAATCGAATTCGCCTACCTGCTGCCCATATTGCTTGGTTAGCGGGGGTATCGGGACAAGTGAATTGAGTAACAATCATCCGAGTAAAGCCGGAAAACTGTATCCATCCACCGAAACCACCCTGTCGACGTTCGATCGGCATCAGAATACCATCACATCGGCGTCGATATTTCCGCCGAGTGAGCGCAGCGAAATGGTACCCCGGAAGTGTTCGTACCATGCTGTATCGCCTGGATACAGAATGCGTCCACGGAGCCCGCCGTTCGTTCCATTCGTGGATAGAAGTAGATTGTCGATCCCTGACTGGTTCTCTACCTCTACGAAAACGTCGTCTATGTCTAATACGATGTTCGTATCTGCTGCGTTCGTGACCACGTATCGGGTGTTTGTACCAGTGCTTGCCCGATATTCACGGAGCTGAAACCCTTTTTGCGGTACAGGCATTCTTCCCTCTACACAAACCTAGTGATACCGATTTCCAGCACGTGGGCGGTTCCTCCACGGCTTACGTCGACAGCCCATTTCGGGAGGATCTTCCCGCTATCGACGATTCGTTTTCCAGACTGTATTTCTTTCGCATACTTCGCCCGGTTTTCCGGGTTGTCCGTAGGCATACCTCGGAGATGTAGGTATCCTTCACGTTTTCCGATTGGATTCTCCACCAGTCCAGCAATCACCTTCCCCGCAAAAGCGATTGCATTCATGAACACACTTGAATCCTCCGGATTACGATGCCCGAGGGGGCCCTTGTACCCTCTTTCCTTCGATGTCAGTGCTCCAACATAGCTATCGGCCCGTGGACCCGTACCTACCCATGAAGGCGATACGATGATGTCGTACAGGGTGCCACCTTTGCGTTTCATCCGATTGATGGCGCACCAGGCGACCCCTGCAATCTCTTTCGGGGTCAGTCCCATGCCCGTTTCCATAACGAGCATGCGAGCCAGAATTTCGGCGTCGGTAATCATTTCACGGCTCTTTCTGAAAAGGATCGGGAGAGCAAGAATGAGAAGAACTTTCCACATCGTTCATATCCCCGCTATGTTTCCGATTCCGGAGACCACGTATTTCTCGGTGATAGGCCATACGAATTTCATCCTGTCCAGATTGCGACATAGAATGAGCGATTCGTATAGTCTACGTCCATCGCAAGCCATCGCATGTAGTCGCCCACCATGGCGTACGATTACCGGGTACCAATGCGTCCCTTGTTGCCTCATGTATCCACAGAGGTATACACACGTATCATCGCAATCGCCATACCCCCGGTCGAGGAAAACATCAGTTGTTGCGAAGCGTTCGCCGCCGGTTTCGGATACATAATAATAGCGCCTTCGTGGCGGGGGAAGGGTCAGCAGCATAGCATCTCGCACAAGCCATTCTAGCAGCTTGTGCCGGAACCCCAAAGACCGTGGACCATATGCGGGAATATCTAGCAGCATGTGAGCTATCCTCTGGACCGCTCACGAGTGACTCGTGAGCGGACAGAAAACGGCTCGCTAGGCGAGCTGTCGGCTCGCTAGGCGAGCTGACGGCACCAGAGCACGACGACGACGGTCGCTGCATCCGCCGGGTCTTCGTTGGTGAGGTTGAACCTCGCCACGACACCCGAATCGCCCACGGTCCAGTTGATGGGGATGGGGTTCGCCCGGTTGGGTCGGAAGCTGTCGTAGCCGAGATCCTGTCCATCTCCCCAGTTGTCGCCGGAAAATTCGACATTGTTCAGATAGCCGTTGATCAGCGAACCGTCGACATCGTTCGTGGCCTGGATCTCCATATGCTCGACCAAGAGCTTCCTGGCCTTCGTGTTCGTGACCGTGCCGGGGACGTTGCCGCCCGCTGCGGCCACGGCGACCTGTCCTGACGAGAGGGGAATCAACCCCTTCTTCGACGCATCTCCCAGGCCCGGTCGGAAGGACAGCGTGCGCAGCTTGTCCAGCTTGTCCGCCAGCGCTTTGACCGTCGCTGGTCCTACGCCTGCTCCGCTCATGTCGGCTCGACGCAAGATTGCGCCGATCTCTTCGATGTCGGTGATGTTCCCCTCGACCGGTTCTCCACCCTCTTTGTCCATGTCCATGTCCATGTCCATTTCCTCCTAGATGAAATCAGTATTCGGGTCGTACCGCTACCACGTCCCCATAGATGTCTCGCTCGATCTCTTCTGCGGTTGGCGTCGAAGGATAGCTTCGTCCTTCGAGTGCTCCGATTTCCGGCATGTCCTTCATGCCCAGCTTGGGACCCAAGTATTCGATCCCGGACATGAACGCCTCAGCCGCCAGGCATCCGACGCCCACCCACATCATCTCGGGGTGTTTCCTTCCGAGGTAGATGAGAGCGACCCCGACCCCGATACGGAGGAATCGTCGGTGTTGCCTGGTGAGCTTGTCCCCGGCCGCTCGGGGCGCAAAGGCTGCTAGCATCAACCCACCCAAAACGAAGATTCCGGCCTTTTTCGGATCGGCCCCGATTCCGAGCTTCTGACGCATCGCCAATGCCCGCTTCCGGAACGCCGTTTTCTGTTCGGCCATCGCCTGCTTGACCTTGGCCAGTGCCTTGCTCGCCATTTCAATTCCTCCCTAGTAAAAGGTACGCCCCAACCACGGCCGCAACTAGCGGTAGGACGGAGCCCATCATTTTCGACATCCCACCAGTGACACTTTCTGTCACCGACTCGACTGTTTTTACGGCTTCGTCAACCGCCTGTTTCGCTAGTTCTCTTGTGGACGCCGTCAGGTCTCCTGTCACGATATTTCGGGCCGCTAATACGACTGGAGCGGCCAACAACGGCGGAAAGACAACGGCGGCGAGCGGGGCCAGCCATAGCCAGCTATCCCACGCCGATTCCTTGTCGGCGATGCTTGCCAACTGGGCCGTTCTCGCTCTCTCTGTTCGAATGGTCTCTTCCGAGGGTGTCGGAAGAGGGGTTGAAGGACGCCATTCAGGACGCTGCGCTAGTGCGACGTCCAGAGGTAGACCATATGCCGATCCGTCGACGGTAAATTGAGCGAACCAGGTCCACATTCCTCGTGGTCTGGTCCACCCGGTCAGGATGGCTGTTCGAAGGTCTGTCGTCACTTCAAGAACCCCCCCAAAATTGGGACTGCTAGGGCCAACAGTAGGGGAAGGATCGACCCCTCCGATTCACTATCCTTGCCTTCACTATCCTTGCCTTCACTATCCTTGCTTCCCCCGTCCTTACCGTCCAACACGCCGAGCTTCCGCAGCTTCTCGATGTATTGGTCGAAATTCCACAACTGACGATCTTGCAAGGACAACATTTCTTGCAGTTGATTGATCGTCATTAGCCGATTCAATTTGGCGCTTTCGAGCCAAACATATACTGGCTGGTTTACGCCAGCGAGAACACCCTTCCCGTACCCGGTATCCTCGCCCCACAGGGCTTTGGGGTCGCCTGCTACAACACCCTCGACGGTGGCTACCGGGCCCTGCTCCCTCAGCAGCTTATTTCGATCGTCCCGGCGCTTCTGCCATTTCGCTCTCTCGCTCATATGCTTTTTGACGATCAATGTTATGATGGAAACGATAGCCTCGACGGCACCAATTTCCTCCTTTCGAGGGAGCTTATTCAGTGCCTTATCCATCGCCAGCAAATACTTTTCGTTTGTATTCGCTAACTCAAGCGCTTCGTTCAGTGAAAGTTCCGTTCCAAATCCCAATGTGGCGGCGAGCCAGATGAAGATCCGCTGATTGATTCCGGCAATATACCCTGCCCCATGCGGGTATTCCTTGAACATATCCCGGCTGATTGGAATGCGGGCCGGTTCGGCAGGTTTTTCCGGCGCTTCTAGCCGGAGAATATCCCTCAGATATCCATGATATCCGGCGGTCAGTTCGAGAATACTGGGAATTTTCGCTTCGTTCGCCATATTCAAATAGTAGCATTTCGAGTCTTCCAATGGTAGAATATGCGCCGACAACGGCCGACATTGGAGAAATCCCTTATTTTTCGGGTACTTACGAATAGTGTGGACAGGGGCAGTGTTTTTTGGTACAATTCCGGTATGTATGAGGAAATAGTAGAGTTGTTGCAGGAAGTTCGGGGCTCGGACAAGGAACCGAGTCTCGTCTATTACCACGGAAGAAACCGTGATGGAAAACGAGTGATTCTACCGGGCTCGCCCGTGAATCTCGAAGATGAATGGGAGCCTGAAACACTGGCATCCGGTATCATGGAATCATGCCAGGAGATGGCGAGTTTTTCACGACGTGTCCATGTACTAGTGGTGGATATTCGAGGACCAAAGGGGCAAACACGGGTAAAATCCCGTGAAATCAGAGTCGAATCGGACGTGTCTAGGGATGTTATCATGGCATCAATAGTGGAAACCATGGTGACAAATAATGCGTTGCTGTCAGATGCAATTGGACAGCAGGTAAAAACGACGGAAGCTTTGACCCGAGGAATCAGGGATTCCTTCGATACGAATGCTAAACTCATGGGAGAATTTCGGACCTTCATGGGTAAGGTTTTCGATTCTTCTGAGAAAGAGCGAAAAGAGGCAATTGCCGACCGTCTTAGGTTGGTAGAAGAATCTGCCGACAAGACCGCCATGGTGGCGGTTATGGAATCCGAGGCAGAGCATGCAAACGAGAAAGACTCGCTTGTAGAACGGTTGCTCATGAATCCCGAAAAAATTGCGGCCCTGGTGCTGCTAGCGAAGAAAACATTTCCGGCCCTAGCTGGAAGGAAGGACGGACAATGAAAAACTGGCAGATTGTACTTTCAGAGGGTGAGATTTCCGTGACCGAATCGACGGTCGAAGTACCGGAGCGAATGGTGCACATCCTGTACCACGGAGACCGTCCGGAAGATACGGACGTGTATTCCGTATTGGCGATACTTCTGAGAGCATTGGGGAAGGAAGAATTGGTGCCATTTCTGGCGCTTCTGAAAGACTAGTTACATGGACGGAGAAAAGATAGTACAACGCATCCTGGTTTCGGTTGTCCGGACCATTCTGGAACCGGACGAACCGGACGAGCCAGAGGAAACCGTCTGCGTGCGTTGCGGCAGTCTAGACTGGTATGTAGAAATAGACGGTAGGCCATGGTGCTTGCGGTGTCTAGACAGGGTGCAACGTGGCTAAGAAATGGCCCCCTGCGGTTATCGAAATGGCCGCCCCGGAAAAACCTTCTCCTGAATTGGCGGCATACCTAAAGAGGTATACCAAAAAGCTGGAACAGGAAGGCGAAGAGGAAGACACGGGGGAGGGAGAAGAACCATATTTGTTTGACACTGTCATGTATGTTTTCGACCCTCTGGACCCGGTTATGCAGGTCGGGATAGGGCCGGAGCAAGTTATAGGATACTTGTCGCTTAAGCTGGAAAAAGAAGTAACCGATTTGAACCTTGAAGTAGGGATTGTCGAAGTTCTCTGGCCCTGGCCAAAGGACCTACCTTTTTCGGGTGGAACTTGGGCTGTGAGCCCGAAATGGCGGGAATGGGGCTGGGTTTCCTTTTCCGGGCCGTCCGCTTGGAGCGATTTCAAAGAATTCTGCGATAGTCCCGATAAGAAAAAGAAAAAGAAAAAGAAAAAGATCTATATACCGGGAAATTCTTTGAAAACCCGAAAAGCCGAGGCTATTCTACTTGGAATCTCAGAGAGGAATTGGCGTAAGATACGGGAAGAAACTCCGTGGGTGGCGGATGAGATGTTGGACGGTCTGCAAGACCGTCCGTATGAAACAGAAACGGGTTTTTCCGAGCGGCAAGAGGCGGAAATACTCGACGTGAAATACGCCGGGTATAGGAAAGAAAAAAGCCGTCAATCTAAACGCTGGATAGAACTACAGAAAAGGCTACAGAAACTCGTCTAATACCTCCACGGATGGGAGGTAGACACAAGGTGTGTCAAGCGGCGCCAGGGAAGGCTGTCGCCCGGTATCAGGGAGGATACCGGGTGCTTAGGCGGTAGGTACCTGGCGAAACTACTTCAATGCCTCAATCGGACGGCAAAGGTTCAACCCTTTGCTGTGTTCGATATTGAGGCTGATAAACATGGTAAAACCACAATCGTCGGATATATGGACGTCGACGGTTTCGTATCATTCCCCACCGAAAAAGAACTTCTAGAACATATCTTCTGCTATGTCGATCCTGGAACGGTCATTTACGCTCACAATTTCGGTGGATACGACGGGCAAAGGCTGTTACCGTACCTAGATTCGTTCAACGCGAAATTTGCGTTTAGGACAAACGGCGGTAGAATAACTGCTGGAAAGATAAAAGAAGCGTGGATAGATAACATATGCTTCAAAGGACCATGGCTTTTTGCGGATAGTCTACTGACTATTCAAATGTCTCTCGAAAAGATGGCCGAAATGCTGGGAATTGAGGGGAAGCAAGGGCACCATACCGATACCGATGAAAAGCTTATAAAATACGTGGAAAGAGACTGCCTGATCCTGTACAAGGCTATCGAAGGACTGCAGGAAGCGGCAGGAAAACTGAAATTTCAGCTAAAACCGACGCCAGCCGCATGTTCGGCGGATTATGTGAGGCGACACATAGAGACCGTACAACTACCCGATTGTTCAGAGGATAAAGCAGCATATTTCGGCGGTATGTGCAGTGTTATCAGACCGGAAGCAAGTAAGGGAATATGTTACGACATCAATTCGGCATATACATGGGCAATGTGTCAACCGTTGCCCGTCGGGAATCCTCGAATTCTGTATATCGAAGGAAGAAAACTAAGGGAAGCGTTTAAGAACGGGTTATTGGGTATAGCAGAGGGTAAGGTTGATATCCCCGATCAGATACTTCCGCCTTTACCGGTACGTACAGATAGAATCTACTATCCGTGGGGTCGATTCAGTGGTTCATGGACCCTTACCGACCTGTCCCATTGCGAACCCTCGTGGTTACTAGGGACATGGAAAATACGGGCATACAGAGCGGAAAAATGGCTCGCACCAGTGCTAGAACCGTTGTATGAAGAAAGACAGAAAAGTAACGGTGTTTTGAAAGAGATTATTAAGAAACTTCTGAACGGTTTTTACGGAAAGACGGCGGAGATAGGAAAGGGAGAATCTATCTCGGAGATCGATGATATTTCGGAGATAAAAGATGATACTAATGTTGTAAAAGTGTTTGCCGGAGACTGTGTTACATTCCTGGAGAGGAAAAAAGAGGAATATCGGACGCTGGCGCAATCGTGGGCAACGGCAGCCCATATCACAGCAGGCTGTCGATATGTATGGAGGAAACACTTTGCCGATTATTTGGATCGACTCTGCTACTTCGACACCGATTCGGCCTATTTGACGGGTGACGACGATCTACCCTCGGATAGGTTAGAACTCGGCCACATAAAGGCCGAATTCTCGTGGGCGGATGGGCTATTTCAAGCGCCAAAACTGTATTGTGTGCAGGAAGCGGGTGGGGGCTGGCATATTCGTGCCAAAGGATTTCACATCGGACAGTATTTCAGGGTGACACCATGTAGATTGTATCGAGCCGATAAATCAGAGCGGGGAAAACCCGGGGTTTTATCGGTAGAAACCGACGGGGATATACTGTTCAGGGAGCTTGTGGGCGGAAAGCCTTATGTCTATCAATCTCCTAGAAGCTTTGCTCGATCGGAAGAGGTAGGGGTGTTCCGAGAGGAAATGCGGACGGTGTCGGCCACGCCCGGAAACGGTCGTCTATGGTCGCCTGGAGACCGGTGTACCAGACCGGTGAGGATTTACGAAAAATAAATTTCATGTCAAACCGGGCATGGCCCGGAAGGGAGGATAGGATGGTCGACAGGACGGAGGAGAAGGGAGAGTGCGAATGCGGCGGGCACGGCAGGTATTGGCTGGACGGCATACCTCACCGCTGTCCCTGCATTCCAGTGGAGCCGGAGGAGCTGCAACCTCCGGACGGATGCCCTACACGTGGACTGGACGGCGTGATCGGCGCATGCGACGGTGACCAGTGCAGGCTCGACTGTAGGTACGACCCGTCGCTGCCCGGGGCTGCCCAGATGGATGGGAGCCGCCCGGAGCCCGCTGGGTACCCCGATTATGCGAAAAATAAATTTCATGCCAAACCAGCTAAAACCAGGGAAAAAACGTCGACGAAAAAAGACAGTCGGGAAGGCCCCTAGAAGGTCCTAGAATCGATCGGAACTCGACCCTTGACCCTTACCCTCGGAAACCTCTACGGACGATTTCCTTATTTTTCGGGTACTTGCGAGTTTCGAGGAAACGCCCGATATGCAAACGGTGTGCCAACCGGGGTTGAAAAAGAAAAAACGAATTTCGGAGAATAAATCGGTCGATACGGCGTCAAAATACTTGACCGGGGAAAGAGCGGTTGATAGAATGTATATGGTGAGAGGAAAACATCGGAAGAAAAAAGGAGAGAAAAATGTGCGAGAAGAAACAAGCGGTTTGGGAAGATATGCAGGGCGTCCGAACGGCGTCCGCAAAGTTCATTGAATACCTCGGTCTGCTGGACCCGGAACGGAGCATGAGAGCGACCATCGCCGTCGAAGCTCTGACGGGGAAGCTCTTGAAGGTCTTGCAGGGACGGTTGAGGGAAGCGGGGAAGGAGGAACGGGAAGCGGAGAAGGCGGCGAAGGCGGCGGAAGCGGAGAAGGCGGCGAAGGCGGCGGAAGCGGAAGGCGAGGCGAAGGGTGAAGCGAAGGGGAAAGGGAAGGGGAAGTAGGAGAACTACAGGGAAGGCGTCCGCAAGGGCGCCTTCCCTGGCGCCGAAACCTACTCTCTGAGGTAGAGAGCAGGTTTCAACCGCCAGGGAAGGCCGATTAGCCGATTAGAGGTGAAAAATGAGCGAAGAGAGGAAAACGGAAATCTACAGGACGCCAAGCATGAAGGAACTGGCGCCAAGCTTCCCCATCGGTACTCACATCTTCCACATCTTGCCTGGGCAGAATCCGATGCCAACGGAAGGCGTCGGAAATGATGGAGCGACCTTCGTACGATACATCGTGCGAATCGTGTCACAAGATGGTGTCGAGGAATTGCGAAGCCTGCCGCCCGGTCTGGCTCGTGTTCTCAGTCCGCACATCCGGCATCCGGAGGGAGGGTTCGTGAAGCTGGTTGTGTCCGGGACCGGGCGTGACACCAAGTATTTTGTTGAGGCGCAAGTCCTCGGACTCGCTGACGAAGCGAAGGCACCTCTCGCATTGCCCGCTCGCTTCGAGAAACTGCTTAAGTAGTTTCTCCCACGGGTCCACGAGCTTCCCTCGTGGACCCCATGGGGGAAACTACGGAGGGTCAAATGTCGAAAACAGTTTGTCTGGTCGAGAATCTCACGGTAGGCGATATTTGCAATAGTGCCCTCAGGGGCCCGCTGGCCGTAGCATTGGTGAAACAATACCTAG
>Ga0180007_10006187_pt1 | contig 11777 bp, 12 predicted proteins | sample MM_PC_MetaG_FD_121122 | JGI IMG/M metagenome (GOLD analysis project Ga0180007, IMG submission 121122) | Groundwater microbial communities from the Aspo Hard Rock Laboratory (HRL) deep subsurface site, Sweden - MM_PC_MetaG | ecosystem: Environmental > Aquatic > Deep subsurface > Groundwater...
ATTATAATAACCCCAAGAACGTCTTGGTAAAACACGTTTCCCCTCTCTAAAAACGAAAGTTTAGAAATGTTGTTTGTTCCCTCTATCAAATCAATAAATTCTTGTGTTGCATTTATTTTTGTTCCTATCAAAATATCTGTTGTTAGACCAATATCTGCAGTATCTATTCCGGTTAAGAAAAAAACCACAGGACCATCTATTTTGTAAGCAAAATACTGGTAACAACTTGTGGCGTTTGTATTATTTGTCGGGTCGAATAAGATGTTAATATCATCAGAATCTTCATTGAAGACGCTATCCCATGCCTCACCTATCTCCAAATCCGAACAGTTTTTTGGGGGGTGAACCTCAGCGCTGACTAAGGGAAAAAGAAAAACTAAAAAGAATAAACCAATCACCCCGTATTTTAGCATACAGAAAAGAGGGAAAACTTATTTATAAAACTTTTATTCCCTTCTTATAATAAAGTAAACTCCCGCCACAAGAGCCAGCGCTACGATTAATTGATAGAATCCAAAGAAAGGAAGCTTTATCTCTGCAGGACATAATATTGTCTTACTTCCATCTTCACATCCTCCAGGGATTAAAGAGGAGTTACCGTTCCAACTTGCAAGCCACGAGTAAGAAAGTATGCCGTCCGTACAGTCATCATTACTCTGTTCAGTATATTCACATATCCCAGAATAATTAAACCCAGGACCACAATCAGTTACAGATTTAATACTTTCAACCGCAATACACTCATCACTATCCCACTCACACCACCAGTCATCTATATAAGCATAACATCCCGGGCCATCAATAGAGTCATTTATTATGTCTCCAAGTTCCAAATCAGGATTATTGTATTTGTCTCTTATACTCTTTGCAGCTATACTTTTAGGGGCATCATCACAATCTGGCTGATTGTATATATCCCCACACATGATTGACGAACTAATCTCGCACTTATCACTCTGGCATAAATACCCGCTAGGACAACACGTTCTTCCATTCAACTCACAGTTTTCTAAAGAACTAGTCCTAACGTTATTGGGATCAATCCACTCAGAACCATCTGCAGAACACAGGGTATTAGATCTAACCACAACAAAATCGTTCTTTACTGTGGATGTTGCCTTCTTTGTAGCCCCTTCGTAATAAGAGAGTGTTAAATCAGCCCAGTTGTCTCCAACATATCCAAACACTTTTGTGAATGAGACAATCTCGTTCTCGTTTCCTCTACCATTCCTTGTCTGAGCGGTATTTGAAAATTTCCAATCAAACTGAGCAAAATCAGCAGTGTTTAGTGCAGGGGCTGTATTCCAATTTGCAACAGGTATCTGTACCCCCTGTATTAATCCCTCTGTTTGTTGCGGGCAGGTTCCGGCTAAACATGTTACGGTATAATCACTAGCATCATTAATATCTCCCTCGCCATTAACAATGAAACTACCTAAAGGTCCGTCGGCATCTATTCTTACCTCCCCATTAGGATCACTCACCACTTCATAAGGTTCTGGAGTTGTTATGTAAGCCAAAACAAAAGGAGAAGAAATAATGAGTATTGATATCTGGTCTCTTCCAACAGCTCCGAAGTTGTCTACTGCCGTGGCTCTTATAACTTTCTGCCCTGTTGTCCTATAAACTGCATAAACAGGATCATTAATGTGCACTCCTGTTAAAGTATAATTAGTAAACACCCCGGTCTCTCCAGTTATTGTTACCTCCTCCCCAAACTCCCATATTACTTTTGTTATAACTCCATCGGGATCAACCCCACTATGACTAAATGTTAAATTGTTAGGAAGGAAATAAATCCCCCTATCTTTAGGGCTCGTTATTGTCATATTTGGAGGAATGTTAACCCCTGTTTTATTAACGGTTAACAATCTGTAAAGTCCATAATACCCGCTTTCTTTTGTATCTGTTTGTCCATTAGGGTCCGATGTTGCTTTGAAGTAATAATTTATTTCATCTCCACTACCAAAGTATTCTGCCGTCCATGTTCCTGTAGCAATATATTTTCCAGATACATTTATGAAATATACATTAGGGGGATTAGTCCCTCCCAAATCAGTTTCCAGGTTTTGGTCTCCAACAATCCAAGAATTATCCTTCCATATATCGTATGAAACCTGTTTTCCGTGGCAAGCAGGAGTTCCCTGAACTATTAACTGAACTTGCTGTCCTACATTTGTATATCCAGTACTCCAAGTAACATTTTTTATTCCGCAAGCCCCCTCATCACAATCCGGCCCAACACAAAACTCACACTGGGCCGTTGTTGTATTACAACTCTCTCCGGGGTTTGTACAAACACCACAAGAGATAAATTCGGCACACTCTGGTTTAGGATCCGGAGCGTTTCCACACTCCCAATTTCCAGAACCGTAATAAGCATCACATGCCTCTTGTTGGGTTGAAGGAACAATGCAAGCATCAGATTCACAAAGGTTTGTAGCTTCGTTACATTCATAATCCCCGCCATATAGCTCGCTACAATCTCCACAAGATCCGGTATTTATATACCCCCCACAACCGTCTGGGATACCAGTCCCACACTCTGCCTCCGCAACAGCGCAAGCCGTTTCCATATCTAATGGAGTACAACAACTTCCCCCAACACAACATGTTTGTGGAGCATCGCTAGACGGTTGAAAGCTTCCTCCAACACAAGTCTGTCCGGGAGAACAAATTTCTCCTCCCAATCCTGCAGGAGGGTCTTCTTCACAAAGCAGGTTTTGTGGTTCTGATTCCTGCCTACAACAAACCAAATATTTATAAGTTGGATTTAAATCCGCTTTTCCAACGTGAGCATTGGTTATGTTTGTTATTCTCCATATGTCTATGGGGAAGTCTCCAGGACACTGGGGTAATGTGGTGTGCATACACTCCATATTGGTGGTCCCTTCATCAAAACAAATATCTCTTCCTTGATTACCATAAACCCATCCCCCGGGAGGGTTAGGAACCTCTACGTGTGCATTACTAACATCAGAAACCGCTCCAATTCTTCCCCTGTAATATCCGTCTCCATCAGATGTTACACACTGATTATCGGATGTTTCAGTCCAGTTACAACATATAGTATAAAGATAAGGATTGGAGCCAAGCATTGTTCCAGCATGGGCATTAGTTAGTCCAGAAATTTCAACATCAACAGGATAATTCCAAGGAGCAACATTACACTCACTTCTCAATCTATAATCACAATCATACTTTATAGCCTCAACTCCGTGTAGACTAACAATTACAAATAATAAAACTAACAATAGTAAAGTACTTTTCACCCTCATTTTCACAGGAAGAATAGGTAAAATGGTTTTATAAATATTCTCATCCTTTAACGACAATCAGCGGTTTTAATCTAACGACCTTTTTACTTATCCCAAGTTCATCAACGGTTCTAACAACCTCATCAATATCTTTGTATACTTCCGGAGCCTCTTCTGCAATTGATTTCCAACTACCAGATTTAATTTCTATACCCCTTTTTCTCAAATCTTCTTTAACCGTCTCCCCCCTAAACTCGTGAAGAGCCTTGCTTCTGCTCTTTACTCTCCCAGCCCCGTGAACAGTAGATCCAAAAGTTAATTCCTCAGATTTTTTTGTACCAACAAGAACATAAGAACTAGTCCCCATGCTCCCAGGGATTATCACCGGCTGTCCAACATCCCTGTAGGTTTTTGGTATTTCCTTTCTTCCTTTCCCAAAACTCCTAGTTGCACCCTTTCTATGAACGCACACCTCTTGTGATTCTCCCCCAACAATATGTTTTTCGTATTTTGCTATATTATGACACACATCATAAACAACTTCTGTTTTTGATTTAGGGAAAAGGCATTTCATTTCTTCTCTTATCCAGTGAGTTATTAATTGTCTATTAGAGAAAGCAAAATTAGCAGCAGCCGCCATTGCGGCAAAATAATCTTTTCCTAATTTACTCTTTATTGGGGCATTTATTAACTCTCTATCTGGGAGGTCCTTAAATCCGTATTCATTTTCCATGAGCCTTATGTAATCACTAGCAATCTGGTGTCCCAACCCCCTTGAACCACAATGAATCATTATTGTTACCTGGTCTTTTTCCAAACCGTATGCTTTGGCAATTTTTTTATCGTAAATACCCTCTACATATTGCACTTCAAGAAAATGATTTCCGGCTCCAAGAGTTCCCAACTGCCCTATTCCTCTTTGGATGGCTCTATCAGAGACTTTACTAGCATCTGCCCCAAGTATTCTTCCTTCCTCCTCCATATGAAGATAATCTTCCTTTTCTCCATATCCTTTACTAACCATATACGGGGCGCCCCCTTCCAGTATTTTTTTCAATTCATCTTTTGTCATCTGAAATTTGCTTCCTCTTCCAACACCGGAAGGAATCTTCCTATATAGGGCGTCAACAATCTCTTTTTGCCTTTTTTGTATATCTTTTTTCTTTAGATTAGTTCTTAATAATCGCACCCCACAATTAATATCATATCCCACTCCTCCAGGAGAGATAACCCCCTTATCTATATCGAATGCGGCAACGCCTCCAATAGGAAAACCATAACCGACATGCATGTCACTTAATCCAATAGAATATTCCAGTATTCCTGGTAATTGGGCCACATTGGCGACTTGTTTTAAAGAATCCTCTTCTACCTCCTCTAAAAGCCTTTCTGAAAAAATTATTCTTCCAGGGACCAGCATCCCTCCTAATCTTGGAAACTCATAAATTCCTTCCCGTATTTTTTTTAATTTTTTTTTGTATACCATTTTCTGTTAAATATCTTAAGATTTAAAGAGGTTGGGGATGACCTTTAAATCTATTAGTTTCTGAACATCTTCTTTCTTATTAATATTCATTTCGTAATAAATTGTCCCTAAGCCATTAATTCTTTGATTAACCAAACTATGGAGGTTATAGAACTGTTTTAGAAAGATTTGTAGGTTTTTTAAATTTTGTTCTTCTTTTGAAATTATCCTAACATATTTTTTCCTATTTATTCTACACTTTTCAATCATTATCCTCTTAATAAATTTCCTACATGTTTTTTCTTTTTTTGGGAAGATCCAAACATAGATTACATAATCCTCTAAGGCTTTGTCAAGTTTTTTTGATTTATCTGGATGTAGAAATCCTATTTTTTCTTTGAATTTCCTTAAATTTTCTTTCCCATAAATAATTATCCTAAATATCCCTCTTTTTTTATTTTCTTTTTTTATTGTTTTTATTTTCAATCTATTTAAGAAAGAAATTATTTGATTTAATCCCTTTTCATTAATTGTATCAAGTCCAACATGCCTATTTTGGCGTGTTTTACAAAAAACCCATCCCTCACAATCAAAAAATGATCTCAACCAGATCCGGGCCAACTTTCTATTTAATTTTGGCATTCTCCATTCTCTTGAATAAAAACTTTTAAACGCCCCAACCAATTCTTCATATGTTTTTTTATTTTGGACAACACATCTTTCTCCCAAGATTAATCTAGGATTAATTCCAAAATATTTATAAAATCTTCTTTGAAAATCTTTTAATAGCTTTTCATTGGTGTTTCTGAATCCAATATAATAATATTTATTTTTTTGACTTTTGGGGTTCTTTATAACATAACCATCTCCACATAAATAAGCATGAATCGCAGCCAAATTCTCATCGAATTTCATAAATTATTAAAGAAGTTAAAGTTTAAATACCTTGTGTTTATCTGCTACTGCATCCTCTCTTCTTTTGGAATCTCCCAAACGTGTTTTGAAACTTTTTTAATGTTCGCCATCCTACTATCTCCATGCCGTTTTGTCTTAAAAAAACTTTCCTTGAGAGAATAGCCGATTCATTGGGAATAAATAAGAGGTTTTCCAGAATTGAAGAGGATATTATTGATTACAGGGAGGGGATAATTGTAAGTCCGGTGCAAGCAACACTTTTTGAATATGGGGATATTAAAGCTGGAAAGCTAACCTCAAAGAATAATAGAGAAATAAATCTAAGAGATTTAATAGGAGATAAAGAAAAAATATTCTCAAAAGGATTTTTTCTTAACTTTTATCTCTCCCCAAAAGATAAACACTATTTTAGGATTCCATATAATGGGAAATTTACAGATACTTTCTTTAATAAAGGCAAATCAAAAATACCCGTCTTTATTGGATTAGACAGCCTTTTACATTCAAGTAAGTTCTTTCAAAAGGCGATTAAGAATAATGCTAGCATATCTTGCATTCTTAAAACCAAACACTTTCCAATACTTCTGATTCCAGTAGGATCTTTATTTGTTAACGGAATACACATTTATTCCAAAGAGAATACTTCTTACAAGAAAGGAAAGGTTTTTGGTCACTTTGGCCTTGGTTCGAGCATGCTTTTGTGTTTTCCAGATAAAGATAAAATAAGACTTTTAATAAAGAAGGGACAAAAAGTATCTTTGGGCCAGGCAATAATCGAGATAAAGGGATAATTTTATAAAGTCATAAATGGAGAATGAATTATGGCTACCTTAAGAAAGATAATAGGAACAACCCTCATGATGGCTGGGCTTTTAGGAGGATTTGGGGCAATGGATGAAGTTAAAAAAGATAATTATGTGCCTGCTGGGATGTGTCTCGCATCTGCATTTACTGGAGCTTACATTCTGAGAAAAGAAAATAGTTCTTAAATATCCAAGACTACCTGCGCAATCCACTTACCATTTTTTTCTTCTATAAACATATCATTATAAGTAATTGCTTTTATATGCATATCTAAATCATAATTAGATGAATCATCTCCAATAACCTCTGCATCCAATCTCTTATTGTCCTTGCTTATTTTTACTCGTACTTTTCCAGCCAAAAAATGTTTGGCGTCTATTAAAAACAAAAATTCCTCAAGGAAGTTGTACATTAAACTGCCCAAATCTTTTCCATCAATACTGAATTTGAATGTTTTCTGGGTTTTTACTTTCCCACCATAAACAGATTCTAGTAGGGCTAATGCCGAGTTTTCAAATGTTTCTTCTAGGTTTTTTCCGTATGCTTGAAATTTTATATCTGCAGTATGCTCAAGGAATTTATACTTCATAAATGATTAATCATGATTAACTTTATAAGTATTCTGGATTGTTATTGGATATGACAGAGAATACTCCTTTATGGGAGATACTAGTTCCAAGATGTGCAAATTCTGGATTGGAATACGAAGTCGGGTACCACCGGCAATGGGATGATAGGGTAAGAGAAATAGCCCGGGGAGTAACTATTCTACATACGGCCAAAGGTCAGTGGAGAGACCCTTCAGATGGAGCAATATTTGTTGAAGAAATGATCCCAGTAAGAGTTTACTGTACAGAACCACAAATAGATGAAATAATGGAACTTACCTTGAAACACTATGATCAAAGAGCAGTAATGGCCTATCTCGTTAGCGAGAGGGTTAAAATATTGTATGGAGAAAATTAATCTTTTAACCAACAGAATAATTTCAATTTTCTAGATTCAGGGTAACCAGTTATTAAAACAGCTCTAACGTAAAGATCCTTTCCCAAACTAGTATCATAAACACAATCCTCCCCAGTAGAACAAATCCTTGCAGTACACTCCAAATAAGCTGGAATTCTATTTTCTATTGTGTTTCTTATTTTTAAAGGAATACCCGCCCAGTCGATTGGTGTAGCTCCAGAAGCATTCAAGACCCACTGCCTCAAACCGTCGTTTATTTGTATCTCTTGTAGAATTCCACTTTCCAATCGATATATCTCCTCAGATTTATCGTCTGATCCAACATATCCTTTATCATAAACTACAAGTATAACTCCCGTAATTATAAGAACTGCAACAAACGCTTCAACAACTCTTATCCATCCGCCCTTTCCTTTAGGAAAAAGCCAAGAACTTTTTATTACCATACTTTCACTCCAAATTTTCCGTAAAGTTTATTTGCGTTTTTATCCACATACTCGACAGGAAGTTCATCGGCATAAACCTCTCTTTCAATTTCCTGTTCTCCAGCACTTATCACGGTTCCGTTATAATACTGAAAAAAGAATGAAAAAACCCTACCCGGGGGGATATTTAATGTGTCTTTCCAGGCGTCAAAACTATTAACTGCAGAAACCACTCTAGTTTCAAAGATCTCTTTACTTCTCCTAACAGATTCTATATAGGGAACGTCACAACCACTTGAAGAACCAGTAATCACTGGAAACTCTGGAGAGTAACTAATCCACAATACAGAATAAGAATTTGGGCTTATCATTAGTTTACCATTGTACTCAGAATAAACAAAATTTCCAGCAGGATCTTTTACTATTGCTCCTCTTTCCGACACACCAACCCTGTCATTAGCAACCTCGATACAATTTCCAGTACTCTCAACTATGGCTATTGTCAAATTACCAGACACTAATTCCATAATCTCTGTTTCCAAGTATTGTATTAATAAATCATTTTCTTTTTGAGTACTAAATAATGGTTGTGTTGCAGCATAAATTCCAATAAGAAATAAAATAAATATAGAAAAGGATGCAATGATTCCAACGTGCGATCCCCTCTTATCACCTTTTATATTCATAAACTAAATAAGAAATTCGTATTTATTAAATTACCTTTTATTAAAGAATTAAACCAGCAATGTTGGATATTAAAAATGAAAGGAGCATTAAAGAAAAAGAGTGCCTTATACCTGCTTTTATTGTTCCTTCTGCAAGCTTTCCTATAACCAATCCCGTAAATAAACCCTGTATAATTAATAAATATAAGAAAGAACCGGTTATGTCTTCTGTTTGAGCCCCACCAACCTGCGTTCCTATGGATTCTATCCCTCCAGAACCAAGAGAACCAACTTCAGCTATTCCAGAAAGCATAGGGAGAATTTTGAACTGCATAACTAAGATAATTACCATAAAAACTAGAAAGATTATATATCCCTGAACAACCAAAGAAGAAATAACCGCCTTTCTCTCTTTCTTCAATTTATCAGACATGCTAACAGCGCCAGCCACACTCTCAAGTATCTCTCCAATATCCCCTCCTGCTCTCTCTGCCTGACCTATCAGAGTCAAGGCCCTGGAAATTGCCTTGTTGTCAACATCCCCAGAAAAGACTCTCAATGATTGATTCAAAGGAATTCCCATAGAAATCTGGTTTGCTAGCTTTTTTATGTGTTCTGTTAAAACTCCGTAAGGTTTGTTTCTCATATTGACTATGCTCTTGCTTATGGGAGTTCCAGTCTTTACACTCTCAACAAGATTTCTTGCAAACTCTAAAAACATTTCCTCTTTTTCACTATTTATTCTTGCCTCGTTAATCATATTTATTACAAAAGGGCTCACTCCAGCAATAACTCCAATTCCAATAAGGAAAAAGAATATTCCTTTTCCATAGAATAAAAATGATGCACTAATTATTATCGCTGCAGCTATTATTCCCCCCCAGTGTATTTGTTTTAATTCCATTTTATGTTGTAGGTTGCTTTAATTGTAAAAATACTAAAAATAGTACGTTTATCATAGAAACACCAAGGATCATCATTAGAGTAATGGTTCCTGTGCTCAAAGCTACTCCGAGCCCGCTTACCCTCATCATTATTAACAACAACATTAAGATCATAGGAGCAGCTATAACCAAACTAATATAAATGTCCATAAAAGTCTCAGCAGTCTTAGTGTATCTCTCTCTTTCCAACCTATAATCAAATAATAGTGTCTGGGCTCTCTTATCAAAGAAAGTTGGTAGGTCTCCTCCAGAATTTATTGTTGTGGCCAATCCATTAAAGAGTTCGGCCAGTTTCTGACTTGGGTTATTGAAAGCAACATTTCTAAGGGCAGTAACAAGATCGTAACCATAAACATTTATCTCATTAAGTAATTTAGTAAACTCCTTTTCAAGATTTGGATATTCTTTAGTGGATAGAATGATGCTAAATATCTTACTAGGTTCAACAAGAGAAGCAGATATGGCCGACATATGTATTGTGGCAAAAGGGAGCTCTTGGTCTATTTTATTTGCCGTGTGTTTTCTTTCCATGGAAGGATAAGAATACATGAGTAAAAATGTTGCAATAGGCATCAAAAAAATTATCCAAAAAGTATTCAGCATTCTGGCCTTCATCTCCCCGTCAAACATGGTTATAATTGGCCAATCAATACTAAAGCTAAAGAATAAAAGGAAGATGAATATGAGTAATCCGGCGATAGCAGCAAGCATTGTTGTAAAGAGAATCATTGCAACATATCCTCCAGAGATGTGTTTTATATTGGCTTTGATCAAGTCTCTTTTTAATGTTATGAACATCTGCTTTTTATTTAGAGATTTAGCAATTCCGGCGAAGAACTTATTGGAAATCCTAACATAACCACTAGGTTCTTGCATCTTCTTCTCTACCACTTTTGGTTTCTTCTTCTTCAATCTTTTTATTATCTTCTTTTCAAGTTCTGTCACTCCTATCTCTCTTTTAAAATCTCTGAATTTTTTTGGGGGTGTTTGAAATCTGGGCATAGATGGAGGTCTTACCGGGCCAATGTTGTCTTGAACTGGTATTGTTGATGGGGTTTGGGGAACAGGAAGGGGTTTTGTTATGGTCATATCTTCCAATATTGAAGTAACATCCTGGCCGGTCTTTCTTATCACCTGATAGAGAGCCTTAGTGTTCTCATCAATCAATCTCTTTTCCTCAGAATTAGGTTTTGGAGAGCTCTTTAAAAGATTTGTAAGCTCTCTTATAGCCTTTACCTGTTTTTGCAGAGCAATCTTAAGATCTTTTGTATACTCTTGTTCGGTCATATCAACACCTCAGAAATTCTTTTTTGTAACTGAAGAATAAATTTTTTCAGATTGTTAAAATCTTCAGGATTTTTGTTAAGATGGGCCTGCTGTAGTCTTACCTCTGCTTTTTGAAGAGAATTTGCTATCTGATCCAAGAATTCAATTTCATCTCTTATTCCCATTTACAGAATAAGTAATTTATATTATTAAACCTTTTCTCTAGAAAACTATCCCAAACTGCTGTAAAATATCTTCAGGTTTTTTATAATACTTATTTATTATGTCTCTAACCTCTCCAAACTTGAATATGTTGTGTTTATACATCTGGTAAAGAATCTTAACACGTCTTCTAAATTCTATGTCTATCTCTTCCAACTCTAGACCGTATCTTTTTGCTATCTTTTCAAAGATTTTACTATTTTTCTTAAAATAAAACTTATCATCGGAAGGATTCCATACAAAAGGGGTATTTGTAAGAGCTATTCCATCTGGGGTAATATTTATTATTTCAACTATCTCTCTTAATTTTCTCGTTTGTTGTTTTTGAACTATTGCGTGACTCATAATGCAGACACAGTCAAGAACATTAAGCAACGTTGGAGAGAGTTCAATTGGGGGGGTTTCTAGTCTTTTTATAACCGTGTCTACAGAATCTGCGTGGATTGTGCTCATTGAGGAATGTCCAGAAGCCATTCCTTGGAATAAAACATAGGCTTCCTTTCCCCTAACCTCACCAACAAGAACATAATCTGGGTTTTGTCTAAAGGAGCTTTTTAGTAAAACAAACAAATCTATTTCATTTACCTGCCCTATGTTTGTGGCATTTCTAACAACACTAGGTAGCCAGTTTTCTTGAGGTAAATTTAGTTCTCTTGTATCTTCAATACTAACTATCCTGGCCTCCGGAGGTATGAAAAAAGAGATGGCATTCAAAAGAGTTGTCTTTCCTGAAGAAGTTCCCCCAGTTATAAGTATGTTCATTTTATATTCCGTAAGTATCCAAAGATATGCTAACATCTCAGGGCTTAGAGTATTGAAAGATAAAAGTCTTGGAGGAGTCCAAGGAG
>Ga0180007_10006188_pt1 | contig 11776 bp, 22 predicted proteins | sample MM_PC_MetaG_FD_121122 | JGI IMG/M metagenome (GOLD analysis project Ga0180007, IMG submission 121122) | Groundwater microbial communities from the Aspo Hard Rock Laboratory (HRL) deep subsurface site, Sweden - MM_PC_MetaG | ecosystem: Environmental > Aquatic > Deep subsurface > Groundwater...
AAACACTGTTTCCAAAGTTCATAACCCGTATGAGTTTTTGTTGGTAGTCCTAGAAATTTACAGACATCATCTAGTTTATAAGAAGATAAAGAAAAATGTCTTTTAAGTTCTTTTAATGTATCTATAGTCTGACCAACAAATGGAGGAATAAAGCCATGAAATAGTAATCTAGCATTTATCTTTCTAAGATCAAATTTCTGTAAATTTTGTCCTGTAATAACATCTGCCTCGTTCAATAGAGGCCATAATGATTCTAGTATTCTATAGTCATCTCTATTAATAGCCTCCTCTGGAGTTTGAACATCTGACATAATTTTTGGGTCAAAGAGCCACTTCGCCGCCCAAGAAATACAATTCCACTCATCTATTACGTTTTGGTAAGGTATCCTTTGTTTTCCTAAGAACCACACAAATACAGCCATCATCATCGTCTCGATATCAAGAATTAGTATCTTAGGTATTGATTTTATTGACCTCACATCTCCACGTATTGGATTTAGGGTACGTCTAACATGTCTTCTAGAAGTTACCACCTCTTGGGCTATCTTTCTATTACTCCAATCACTATGGTTCTTATACACTTCTATAATCTTTTCAGATTTTGTCATTATGTATCACCTTTCTTAAATTATTATTTACATACATTTCGTTTTTGCATATCATAGATAGAAATAAGATATTTATGACATTTTTTTATCATACCAACACCCTTTCTCTTTATTATACACTAGTTTTTCTAAATTATCCCAACATATTTTCATGTTACAAATCAACTCCCAATAGTTCTTTCTCTTTCTTGGTTAAGAATGGGTTATACTGAGCCTTATACAATCTCTTCCCAGTTTTGTAGGTAGTTATATCAACCAGATCTAAAGTATCTAGGGCATCCCCACGTATTACTTCTTTCCCACTCTTCTTCGTCCCCAATGCTTGCAGTGCTGACCCTCGTGCATGCCTCTTCCCTTCTTTGAGATCGAGTTTATCCCTTAAAGAGAGAACAGAAAAACCTCTTGCATACTCCTTCCCTTGTTTAATAACACAAAAAGTTACAACCGGCACACGTCCACGTTTCGTTTTTAGGTAATGGTATTTCTCTTTTTCAATAATTTGTTTCATTTTGTCACCTTCCTTTTAATTATCTTTAAGTTTATCTAACTCCTCTAATTGTTCCTGTATTTCCTTTTTTTCTTCTTGCCTATCTTGTTTTGAATACTTTGAAAATCCAAATGCAAATCCTGGGCGGGGTATGGGTTTTCTGATTACACGATAAGGGTTATCCTTTAATGTTCGTGACATAGTCCTCCTTTAACTTTTTTTCTAACTCATTAACTTTATCAACTAATTCATTAATCTTGTTGAATAGGTCTTCTGTAGAAAGGGATTTACCATCAATTGAATTACCCCCCAAATAATGCAGTTTTGCCCCTTCACCATATTCCATTCTCCTAATAATTTTATCCATTGTATCGCCCCCTTAGATTAAGATTAATATTAATAATATTGTTAATGGTACAGTAATAGGGAAGAATATTAGGTATAATGCTGCTAAAGATATGGTTCCCGCTATTACAATTGACATAGTCCCCACTAATAATTCACAAATTGATTCTATTATATTTCTCATTAGATTTCACATCCCCCCGTAGCACATTGTAAGTCTTGACTATCTTGTACTGATACTACTTCACTATTCTCAGATAAATATTTTTTTACTTCAAGGAGAGATAGTTGGTTTAGTGGTTGATCTTCCCTACTACCATCACGGTAGACTGTAATTCCTTTTAAATCCCAAATATATTCCCTTAACAACTTATCTAAATTGCCTTTAGTTGTTTTTGTAGGAAGATTTATTGTTTTTGAAACTCCTCCATCTGTATATTTTTGACAAGCTACTTGAACTTCAAAATGATCTTCTGGAGAAAGGTCATATGCATCTACATACCAATCAGGTAAACTTTCTTCTTTTAATAATTCAGGGTATAATTTATGTATATAAACTCTGTTACTAATTCTATCTTTTCTTAGATAAGCCTTAGAAAATAGTGGCTCTATACCAGAGGAAACTTCAGGTAGAAGGGATATAGACCCCGTAGGGGCAAGAGCTAACAATGTTACATTTCGTATCCCTTTTTCTCTTATCTTCATCCTTAATTTTGTTGGTAACTTTCTAACAAATGAAGCTTTACAATATGCTGTTGAATCAAAAGCTGGAAAAGCTCCTTTTTCTACTGCGAGATTAATAGACTCATCATATGCAATATTCCTTATAAAGGACATTAATCTTTCTATTTCTACTATAGATTTTTCAGACCCATATCTAATTTTCTTAGCAAATAGATACTCAGATAAGCCCATAATACCAAGACCTATTCTTCTGCCATTAAATGCTGCTTTCCTTATGTTTTCTATTGAGTATTTGTTCACATCTATAAGATTATCCAAAAAACGTATTGCTGTTCGTATAACACTTTCTAATCTAACCCAATTCGTGCTTGATTGTCCTGATATAAAATTAGACACAACTAACGACCCTAATACACAAGAACCATATGGCTCCATCAAAGCCTCACCACACTGTCCTATATTAATACCTATACCAATAGCTAACTTGTGTGTACTGTTAACAGTACAGCAATATACTTTATCAACAGGACCATATTCACTAATAGACACTACTCTATTAAATTTAGGTTTAACATTATATTTAATAATTTTATCTTTAAAAGATATTAAGCGATTAAAATTGACTTGGCTAGCTAATTTTATACTATTATATTGTGATATTGTTAATCTATAACTTTTTTTACAAAAAACCTTTTTTTCTTTTATTAGCCCGCTATATGCATTTCTTGAAAGACTCAAATGACTATAAACACCTATGGTTTTTAATAATATTTGAAACTTTAATAACCACTTTTTATATATAGACGTAATTTGATATGCAAATCCATTTTTTGTATCAAATGCTGTTCCATCAGAATCCATAATTCCAGCTATATAATCTAATTTAGTTTTTTTGTCCCATAAAAAAACTCTATCTGAAATATCTTTTTTATATTTTGTACACCAATTATATAAATTATCCATATCATCTGTTTTACTTGAACGACAAGTCATACCTTTTATAGTTTTATAAAATACATTATCATATTCATATTCCTTTGAACATTCAATATTCAATATACTACTTTGATATTTATTTCTAATAGATAATTCATCTAATGATTTAAGTAATCTATCAATACACTGATACTTAGTATCAAATATTCTTAAATATGGCCTATCCTCCCCAGAAGCCTGCCCATCACCTGTTAAAAATCCTTTAAGATAAGCTCCTCCATCTTTTGCAAAACCGTGTTTTTCTTCTATGTTAGAGACTTCTAGTTTATCACCAATAATTAAATCCATAGCCATTTTATTAGTACCGTCTTCTAATATAACTCTATGTTGTGGTGTCACTTTTAATTCAGATCCATCGTATAATATTATTTTTAATAATAATTTATTTCTATCTGTTATTCTAAATCTATTATGTGATTTCCATCTTTTACCGTCCCACACACTAGTTAATTCTTTACAAGAATTTGTATCTGGAAGTTCCGCTAATTTATAAATTGGTATTAACCCCTCTTTTGTAGGAATAAAGGTATCTGCACTAAAACAAGGATTTGAACCTCGTATTGGCGCGAAGTAATAACTATTATTCTTCTGTACGTTATCCCAATTTAGCAATCCTGGCTCTGCCTTTTTGATCATGTTATCCAAAATCTTATCCCAGATAACTCTTGCTTTCATTGTCTTAGATATTTGTTGGGCAAATTTAAATTCCCAATCTTTATTATCAATAACAGCTTCCATAAACTTTGAATCAATAATTACTGAAATATTAAATTGTGATAATTCACCCTCCACTAATTTTGCATCTATAAAATCTAATACCTCTGGATGCTTAATATGACATGCCCCTAACGCAGCAGCCCTTCTTCCCCCACCTGTTTCAATAACACTGGCATCATAATCAATAGTTTTCATGAAGGATACTAATCCAGAACTTTTACCACCAATTCCTTTAATCTCTGAATCTTTGGGTCTGAGTGGTGAGAAAGTTATTCCTACACCTCCACCATCACTCCACAGTATTAAAGAATCTTTCTTACACTGCCCAATTTCTTCTATAGAGTCTCCTATAGGTACTTGGAAGCACTGGAACATGGACCCTCTTGCCCTTCCAGCATTCCTTAGAACTCTACCTCCTGGTAGAAATAATAAATCATATATAATTTCATGAAACTTATCTCTGTAAAGTTGGAATTCTTTCTCATTTCTTGCAGACTCTTCTGCTGTACGTAATGAGCACTTCTCCCACCCTTCATCATCATCTAAAAAATATCTTGACTCAGCCACCTTCAAAGCATTCTCACTTAATTTAACCATCAATTCTCCCCTCTTTCCATCATAGAATTTGCCACCATCATAGCTAAACTGTACATTAAACTCTCTGCTCCACTCATCTTTTCTAATTGAAAACATGTATCACATGTTACTGTATAGCATACCCCATAATAAAATCTAAGTGGATGTACCTTTACTATTGCAGGCCCCCCACACTTAAAACATCTACATTCCACATTCGTTGCATTTATATCATTTGCAAAATCATAGGCAGGTTTCATTTAATTCCCCTCTCTTTTAACTTCACGCAGATAACCACCTAATAGTTGTTGGACACAATGTTGGCATAGATCACACTCTAACTCAACACTATCGCCAAGAATTGCTCCATATCCACCACATAAGTATAGATGTAAAAACTCCTGCCACTCAACATAATAATTTGTATCAGACAGGGCCACTCTACCGCATCTATCACACACCTTTTTAACATCAACTTCTTTTGTACATTGCACTGTCTTTGTTTCTATCATTTATCCCCCCAACTTTACGTTGTGTTTTCTAATATGTAATTTCACATGGTTAGTTACTGGTTTAGAGAATCTCCCTATAACCTTTGCCATCTTTACCCATACCGTGTATGTATTTAATTTAATAACTAGAAGTATCCTTACCCGATCCCCTATAAAACAAGTTGCGTATATCATCTATCCCTCCACCTAAATAAAAAATCGCTCTATTATTTTAGCTATCTGAATTTCATCTCTAAACCAAAGGTCATCTCTTATAGCCCCTCTTATAAAGGGATGTTTACGATAGATATCATTTGTTTCCCCATTATGAATTCCAAATATTGTTTTACTATTATCCTCACTTGCGAAAGCTATTTCAAATAATGTTCCAATTAATGGTTTATGAATATCATATAGATTTAGATTACATATACAAATTGTACTTATTTTAACATAATTTCTATCTTTAAATGGTAATATACCAGTACCTTTTTGGAGATAAGGTTCTGTCTTATACTCTTTTTCAAGAATATCTTGGTTCCAGGGGTTAGAGCATGGATCAATAACTTCTATCTTGTTGGGAATATATCCTTTCTCTGTCATATAGTTTGTAAATCTATTCCTCCAAGAGTATGATTCTGGAGCCTTTATTGAAACCTGCCCACAAAGATAAATGATATTTTTCATTTCACATCCCCATTATCTCTAGCCTTCTCTGTTTCATATGGTACTAAAAACCTTCTACGTATTTCTTGTCCACACTCTTCTAACTCGCTTAAGAAGTTCTTACATTTATTATATGACATATCTCCCTCTATCATCCTCCTGAATAGCATAAACAATAGACAGTTTAAATCCCCATTAGTATTAATTTTCTCTCTTATAATTTGATTAACTATATTGCTTATAATCTGTCTCTTCCCTAAATCTTTTATATACGGAATTTTAATCACCCCCCTAATCCCACCATCCTAAAATATGTTTATTCATAAGTTTAAATAGGTATTGCACATCTTGTTTTAATAACATATCTCTATGCTCATATAATCTAATAGATTCTCCCATTTCTTTCTCTTTTTCCTCTATTGTTTTAGCGTTAATTCTATTAAAATCTAAAGTAGAATACCCAGTCTTATCAGTTTTACCATAAGAAATTTCTAATTCCCCCCACTTTTTATCGTGGTGTTTAAATACCATTTCCTCATAATTATTTTTAATAATCCTATCTAATAATAATACACAAACCCTAATTTTATCAGCATCTTTTTCTGAACTAAGTCCCCAGGCATAATATCGCATATGATTTTCTACATTAGAGAGTTTCTTTTGCAATAACCTAAATATAAAATGTGAATCCCAATCCCTATCCCCCCAAATAATAGGAAACCATCTAATTATATTTCTAACTCCTTGTGGAATATCATAAATAATAAAATAATATATCCCTTTAATGGTAAATCTCATTTCTCTCCAAACTCCCTTTCAATCAGTAGCCCCCTTAATAGCAAAAGGTAATTAATTTGATCCACTAATTTTTCATCCCACCTATCAATAGGATGATATACACCTTTGTTCACATCATCAATATAATCATATATTGAAGTTGTGTGTTTTAACATCATCCCCGCTAATACTTCTTCATTTGTAACACCTCTAAATCTTGCTGCTTTTTTAAAGTTATGGAGTTTATCTTCATCTCGTGCATACTCTACATTCTTGGATAGTAAAAGTTTCTTACATTGATCAAACATATCATTACATACTTTCTCAAATTCTGCTTGCTTCATTCATCCCCCTCTGTCACACTTTCCCATACATAAAATTCTTTAAATCTCTCATCAGCTCTCATTATTAATGTAAGTCTAGGAAAAATAACCCTCCAGTCAAATGTAATTTTCTTAATTGTAAACTTTGGTGGGAATTTTTCATACAACCAAAGAGGAAAACAATCGAACTTGAAATGATCCCACCAAGTTTTTGGTTGATGTACAGTCCTAACTACTTTCTCTAATTTATGAGATAATATGCTCTCTTCTAATCTTAATATAATCCCCTCAATCTCATGATCTATTACTGTTGTATATTTTATATCCTCTAGGAAAGACCCACTAAATCGTCTTGCTATAGCAAATTTAGTCCTTTCCAACACAAAACTCTCTAACTCTTTAAGTTTAAATTCTCCCATTGTTTTCCACCTCCCTTATTTTTTTAACCTAAATCTTTAGTATTTATCGTGATCATAATTAACATTATTAAATACATTCGATACATAACATACAGTAGCCTCAACAAAACTATGTCTGAAGTAAGATTTAGGTTCCTCTAGAAAGGGCGGATTAAGATCTCCATCTCGTCAGGATCTACTTCTGTCTTTAATCCCGATACAGCTTTCAACAGGGCTGAATACTTATTTTTAGCTGTTAGTGTTAATGGGCCAAGTATAACCTGCTCTTGTTGAATCCTCTTCTCACCATCCCCTACCCCTTTCCCTTCTTTATCAACTGTAAACTCAAACTTGTTCTTTTCTTTTTTCTCTTTCATGATGATAATTTCATATACTGCCATACGTCACCTTCCTTTTAAAGTCTCTCTGTTAATTTAATTAATACCACCTCTAGCCCAAATATCAATATACAAATTACTAATGTTACTACTATGATCTCCACTATCCAATACTTATCATACCATTTCATAGTTTAGGTTCTTTCGTTGGCTTAGGTTCTTTCTTGGGCTTCTGTTCTCTATAGTCCCCACCAATGTCCAACTCCATGCGGAGTCGGTTCCACTCCTTCATAAGTGCATGTGCAAAATTCGTGACCGTTGCATATTGTGCTTCTGTTGCCTTCGTGATCTGAATTCTACTTATAGTCCTATGCATGAGCATGTTGATTTCTGTAGTCCACTCTGGCTCATAAGTAATATGATGATTCTGCATTCGTGCCATGTGTTATCTCCCCCTTTTTATTATGTAGCATCTTCAATTCTAAACTCATAATCTCTATTTAATTCTATAATTGCTAACGCCTCTTCTTTAGAAAACCTAACTGCGTGGTGTCTGAGATATACTCTCCACATACCATCATTAGGCCCAACAAACATATCACCATTTGATAAATCTCTTAATACATAACCTCTATATACTTTATCCCACGTATCCATCTATACCCCCTTATTAAATCTCTTTATATTTCTTTCAAATTCGTGCAATCTCTTCCATATACTTCTTAACTCTGTTATAGTAGTCCAGTTTTGGATGAACAGAGAAAAACTATTATAGACTTTATTAAAAGCATTTGATATTTGTACTAGTACACCCAATGTAATTAACCCAGCAAATAATGATGGGGCAGCTATAATATAGGGTAGTATAATCATAATTTGATCATACAGACTGGACCACAAATCAAAGTATCCGTAATGCCAAAATAATTTATTGTAATTGAATTGTAATCCAGTAAATAATTCTGTGAGAGTTTGTAGAGATGCATGCCCTTCTTTATCGTCTTCACCAAGTACAAGTTCCTTCCTAAATGCTGCTTCAACCTTTTGATTGTTATACTCTAGCCCCGGTAGATAATACCCAACAAACCAAGAGATTACCATACCACCTATGCTAGCTATTATAGCCAACCAGACTAAATTTCCATTAGCTTCTCCTATTACCGGCACCACCCAATCTTTCACCTTTAGTACGATATGGTTACTTAAATCATATAATAGTGGTAAAAAAGCTATTAGTGTCATAATTGCTCTAACAACCTGTAACCCAAGACTCTCTACTATTCGTGCAAACCTATATGCATCTTCTTGTATACGTTGACTAGCTCCCTCAACCTCTTCTTTTACCCTCCTCCACTTAGGTATATAATCAAATGTTATTGCCTTGCGCCATTCAAATGAATACTTTCTTGTAAACCAATTTGTTACTACTGTAAGACCAACATATGTAATTGCTAATTTAGAAAAATAAAATAATGAATCCCAGAAATCATTTACAGTATATCCTTTTAAATTACCAAGTATATCATAAAATGCCCCGTACCACTTATTAAATAATACAGACATATATACTTGAACATATAAGGAGCTTAATAGTAACCCTAACCCACCCCATGCCCACAATGCTTTACTCTTTCTACAGAAGTATTCTCTTAGCATTACCATCCTTTTTTAATTTGGGGCCGGCGAGAGGTTATGATCCCCCAACCTCCTGATTACAGATCAGGCGCTCTACCAATTGAGCTACACCGGCGTATTAATCATCCCATGCTTGTTTTATCTTTCTTTCTACAATGACTATCGTATCGTGGATCGCCCCGCCATGTGACATAACTAATAGGTGTTCTTGTTTAAAACCACGTTTCTTTCCCATACTTATACTATGACACCCAAACATAATAACAATTCCATCATCTATTAGTATATTAGGTAAATGATGTTTGCATATAAGTAAATTGCATTTAAACTCCTAATTTATATTCTATTCCTTGAACTAGTGATGTAATATTATGTATATATTCCCCTCCATAAAATCTATGATGTACTTTAACTTCTTTAAATAGTTGTAATGTTTTATCTATATGCTCATTCCACCTACCTTGCATCCTTTCTGTATGCCACTTAGTTGTTATACATTCTTCAATACCTACTTGCACGATAGCTCTTGCACAATCCATACAAGGTACTCCTGTAACATAAATGCGAGCACCCTCTAATTTAATCCCAACTCTGGCAGCGTTATAGATAGCAGAGCGTTCTGAGTGTTCAAAATGAAAATACTTCTCCGGTCTTTCTTGTCTTTCGGGTAAGTCATCAATAGCACCTCTTACAAAAGAATTATATCCAGTAGATAATATTTCATTCCCCCATCCAACAATAACTGCCCCATTATGTGTTTGTTCATCTTTACTCTTCATTGCTACTAAAAAAGCCATCGACATAAAGTAGGTGTCCCAATTCATTTTTCCACATCCTCACATATAATTTTAATCAAGTTAAGTGCTCCAGCCTTTCTATCATGTACTACTTTCCCCCTCTTTAATTCCTCCCCGCTCCCGATTTCATACACTTCATAATCATATTTACAATTAGAGGAGGTCCCATCCACATACCCCTTATTAATTAAATAAATTGTATTGATTAATCCACCATTTATCCTCATTTCTAATGTCATCATAATTCTCTCCTTATCTTATGTAATGTAACACCTTTAAAAAATCTTCTTAACTCCATATGTAACATCCCTAAACGATTTTCATAGAAAAGACTTTGACATATCTTACACTCACATTTCCCCCAAAATCTATCGTGCCATAAATTTCCTTCCACTAATTCTTCCTCTCCTGTCTCCAGTAGTTTAATCATAAGAGGGTAGTTCTGAGAGAATTTCATAAGTAATGCTATACGCATATGATATATCTTAACAGCATCAGTCCAATCAGGGCGCATAGTTAATTTCCCCCCTAACTTCTTAGCTTCAAAAGGTGTCTCACAACCTATGATTACTATCTTGTCTTTCTTATAGAACATCTTCTGGGAAACATATAGGTGTTCTACTGTTCGATAAAATATCCCACATAGGTACATTGGAGATGGGTAGAAATTAGATAGAAACTCATACTTACCTCTGAATTGTGATATAGTCATAACTTTTCCCTACCACTAAGTAGTTTTAATACAATCAGCCCCACAAGTTCAACTCTTTTAATAACTACTAATTTTCCAAATATAGTTCCAAGTAGATTTAATGGCTTATTCATTTAATATCTTCTCTGCCTTATTCTCATCAAATCTAAGTATGCCGCCACTTCCCTGCAATACAAACTTTCCCCAAAAATCTTTATATTTACCTTCAGCAAACCAAGGGGTTGTATTTGGATCACTAAATGAGTTAGGTAAGCCTAAACTAAATAATCCACAATCTTTAAATTCCGCTGCATATACAAACTTATCAAACCTATTTAAAATACACGTTTTTGCCAAACAACTAAAAGCTCTGCTACAATAATCTTCTGTCGGAGAGACTTTAATAGTTGTAACCATAGTCATCTTATCCCAATCTAGTGGAGTTATTGCCCACACCTTATTAGAGAAATGACATACCCCATAGAAAGCATTACCCCATTTCTTCCCGTGTTTAAATATAATTCTCCCATCAATCCATGTGATACCAATACTTAAACTATTCAATACCCTATCTTCCATTACTACTTTTTTCTTTTTAGTCAATTCATTTATCCCCCTATGTAAGATACCCCATCTTTTATTCCCACATTAATAACCTTGTTAAAGTTGCCTTTTATTTGATCATCGTGTGAAATTACGAAGATTGTAGGTACTTGTCCACTTAAATATTTTTTCTTTAATAATTCTAATATCTCCCCTTTTCCTCGTTCATCTAAAGATAATTCTAATACTTCATCTAAAATAATGAAATTAAATTTACCAATAAGTTTATTAAAACTGAAAATATCTGCTATTTTAACACGTTGCTTCTGCCCACCAGAATAACTTGCATAGTCTGTTATCCTTCTATCAGCACTTATAACATCATATGAAATCTTTTCTCTCACATCTTCTGTTGATACTGTACTCTGACTTTCCACCTTAACAAATAATCTCTCAGCTATACCAGATAATATTTCGTTGGTCTCACGCTCTATCTGCTCAAGGAATGCTTCAACTTTTAGATTAGGGATACCCTCCTTTCCAAATCCCTTAACCCAGAATTTATAGTACTTAAGTAACTCTTCCCCCCTATATATTGCTGCTTGCTTAACCTCAATATTCCTCTTAATATCTTCGATTTTCTCCGATTCTCTCTCCTTTAGTACTATATATGGATTCTCCCCTTTAGCCACCTCTTCAATATC
>Ga0180007_10006189_pt1 | contig 11774 bp, 12 predicted proteins | sample MM_PC_MetaG_FD_121122 | JGI IMG/M metagenome (GOLD analysis project Ga0180007, IMG submission 121122) | Groundwater microbial communities from the Aspo Hard Rock Laboratory (HRL) deep subsurface site, Sweden - MM_PC_MetaG | ecosystem: Environmental > Aquatic > Deep subsurface > Groundwater...
TAGGATATCACTATAGGTAGATTTATTAATAGGTCATATATGATATATACCATAGTTAATCCAAGGAAGGTTACTTCCTTTTCTGTTCTGGAAATAGAATATCCAGCACATATATGGATTGACTAAAAGTTTGAATCTGGACAAGGTCTGGATTTAATAGGTGAAAATAAAATGAGCGAAGATGACGATGATAGAGGCGAAGATAGGCAATCGTACGATGCTGTGTGTTCAAAATGCGGCAAAGATTGTAAAGTGCCATTCCAGCCACAAGATGGTAGACCCGTTTATTGCAGGGACTGCTATAAACCAAAGAGAAGATTCTAGAATTTAATATTAAAACTCTGATCTTTCTTATGTTAATTTTTTTGATATTTTTTTATTCTATTCATTTATAATTTTGATTTAATAACACAATATAATAATCAATAATTCTAAAGAGGATCAAACACAATCAAGTAATTCTGACAGCTCTTCGATAGTTTTGACCTGTGATATTTTACCCCTAAGTTCCCTTGCACCTCTTAATGAATTCATAAAATTTATGGCTTTTGGTCTGAGATCTGATAGCTTGGAATCTCCAAAATATTTTTCATAAAATGATATATACTCACGCAATAGATTTACTCGTTCGGATAATGATTTTGGAATTTTATTGCAAAAAACCATTGGGTTTGACATGGCTGCCCTACAAATCATAAACGAATCACAATACCCCCCATTTACCAGTTTTGAACCATGACTTTCAGAAGAGATATCTCCATTGCCAACAACAGGAATTGATATGTTTTCTTTTATCAGCTTTATTATATCCCAATCACACTTACCAGAATAGGCCTGATTCGGAGTTCTACCATGTACAATAAGAAAATCCGCACCAGCATCCTGGATTTGTTTGCATAGTGCAATAGTTTGATTTGGATCTTTGTTTATTCGCATTTTCACAGATACTGGAAGAGAAGTATTGTTTTTCATCTCTGAAACTATGGTTGCAATTATTTCTGGTTTATCAAGAAGGCTACTGCCGCCGCCACAGCCCATTGTTCTCGAAGAGGGGCAACCACAATTGATGTTTAGCCATTTTACATATGGCTTTGAATCTAGGATAAGTTGAGACGCCTGTGCAATAGTTTTTGCATCGCTACTAACAAATTGAACCCCTAAATTTCTTTCTTTTTCATTTGAATCTGGAAAAATTGATGCAAGTTTTTTTGGATTGTGTTTATTGTGTACTAGGGCCAATGCATTCACAAGAGGAATGCAAGTAGCATCTGCACCATATTTTTGACATAATAATCTGAATGCGATATCAGAATAGTCAAATACAGGTGCGAGAAAATTGTGATACATGATAAAATAATATATCGAATGATTTTTTAAGAATGATACCTGCTGCTGACGTGGCAATGAGAACCGCAGAAATCCACGTCCATATGGAAAACGGAATAAAGACCACGTCGATAAGAACTAAAGGGAATTTGTTCGTATGATACCCTGCTTTAAATGCCAACGGAATTGATTTGTGAGATTGAAAACATATTTGATAATGAGGATAGTTGGAGACCTTGATCAATATAGTTTTTTCTGTAATCCAGTATTTCGAGGCGTGGGATCTTTGTGTGGAGACTTTGAGTTAAGTTTTCTGGAAATCTCTCGACAAGCATCCAGCATAGCATTGAGTTCTCGTTTTGAACAAACTTGCCCGCATCCCATTTCCTGACGAAATGTCTGTCTAAGCAAATCCTGCAAATCGATTGCAAAAAGCATATCACGCGCAGTAGCACCAGCAGAACTACCATCATTAGCAACCTTACGCCTAAACTTGGCAAGTGGAACTTCAACATGCGAAATGGGATTTGCAAGGATTTCTAGTTCGTTTGCAAGTTTAGCTTCATCAATCACAGGTGCATCAGCACTATCTTTTCTACTGAGCCATAGTTCCCTAAGCGCTTGATGTATTGTATCTGGAAGTTTAGCAAGACTATCATATTTGTGATGAATATGCAACTCATCAAACAAAGAATGATACACTGCATTAGTCAACGCAACCGTGATAGCCCCTTGATCAGTAGCAAGTAGATAAATTTCATTGATACCCTGACCGCTACCGCGTCCTTCGAATACAGCATCCGAGGTCACAATTCCAAAGCGGTCAGGATAATCCCTTAGCAAGTCAATTGCATGATCAGGAGTTGGACAGGTTGTTGGCTTAAAACCAGCATCAGTAAGAACTTCTGCAATATTTTCCCTTGATCGGGGGTTGTCATCTATAACAAGAACTTCTCGGCTCACACCAGCAAGCGAGGTACTGACTTCTGCAAATAACTGACGTATTTTTGGTTTGTTACATATTCGTGAATTGGGTATTTCAGGAATCCCAGTGCCATAATTAGCACCACTAAAAATTATTATGGGTACGTCAGAAGCAGCACACAAACTTGTTAGTTGATAAAAACTACATTGATCATTGCTTACAGCGAACACATCTGTGATAAGAAGATCCGGAGGATCGGATACTGCTGATTCTAATGCGTCACATGCATATCTAACTGATCTAATACGATATCCTAGATCCGCAAAAAGACCAACAAATATCTCACGGTCTTCTGGATTTTCATTATCATTAAAATCATCCAAATGCAGAATGTATGGCCTGGCATCCTTTTTTTGCAAATTATGAAGTGCATTAAGAACTTTCGCAGTACAACCCATGTCTTTTTCAACAAATATTGAATTTGGGAGATTAGCAAATCGTTCATATTTCATACCACTTAGAAAAACAATTGGTATACCACCACGAACGCATGCGTTAACAAATTCCAAGAAGCGAGGAGTGACTTTGCTATCTTGATCATGATCAATATCTGTAAGCACTACATTGATTTTTTCACTTCTCAACGAGTGTAACGCATACTCAAGTTTATCACAACCAAAAACATCGAATCCTGCAGACTGAACAATAGTACTAAGACTGTTGAAATAACCATAATTATCATCAAAATATAATACAGTCGGTTTGGATAATGCAACATCGTTAAGACCGAGCAGGTGATGTATTGATTCCAATAGATCATATGGCCTGAGTTTTGACACAAAATCAACATTTTCAAGTTTAGGATATTCATCCCAATCACCGCCTGAAAAAAATACTATAGGCAACCCTTTACGAACGCGTTCTTCGATAAACGAAATAAAATCTGGATGAACTACTAAACCATCGTTGAGTACATCGCTAACCAATAGATCTATTTTATGTTCTGCCAGTGCTTGATTTGCTTCATATGGATTGTAGGCATGGATAACGGTAAAGCCTGCATTCTCTAAGTACTCGCCAATAGACACGTGAGTATAATAATCTCCTTCAAGGTAAAGGATTGTTATATTCGATTGTCTATCTCTCATGACAAAAAATAGTGATGGAAAGTATATATAAATGTACCAGTAGCTAGTTCAGATTAATTTGTTATGAATGATATAAACCAAAATACGATAAGAGTTGCCAACAGCAAGAAACAAACATATGCTGTTGGCTCGCAGAAACCCATAGCGGTTTCGTTTCAGAATTTTATTGATTACTTATCTCGCTAGATGGGCACGTGTTTGAAAAACGGTGCCCGTTGTGTCTGCCAATAGAGCCGTCCGTAATCAATCTGATTGAATAATGGACCTAATGACAGAATTTCGATATTTATAGGTTCTTGAATTAACTCTTCATCACTCTTAGTAATTCTACCCAACTCCCCCATGATACCGGGGGTTTTTCCTACCATTCTTACAGACCCAACCGCATTCATGTTCTCAACCTCCCATACTTAATATGAACAATGATATATTTATATCTTTTCTATAAAAAGTAGTAAAATTTCACAAAAATAATATAAAAATGATGTAAAAATTACTATACCAATTAAGTTTTATGAGGAAAATGCTGATTTGGTAGAACTCAAAACAAAAAACCTGACCTACAAACATTTAAATTGATTAATGTACGTTCTTAACGATACAATGAAACAGATATATTTTCTGGATCTTAACTATGATAATTATCTGATTTGTCAGGATACTACAAATCTTTGACAAAAGGTGAAACACATGGAAGAACACAAAACAGAAGAAACAGGACAAATGGAAGATAAAGCCACCACACATCAAACAAGCAAAAGGGATGACAACACGGTTTTCATAGGTAAAAAGGGAACAATGGGGTATGTTCTGGCAGTGGTAACACAATTCAACAACGGAGCAGAGCATGTTTCTGTAAAGGCAAGAGGAAAACTGATTTCAAGAGCAGTTGATGTAGTTGAAATAGTTCGACACAGATTTATGCCAGAAGCAAAAGTAGGTAGTATAGATATATCTACAGAAGAACTTATGTCAGAAGATGGTTCTAAAAACAAAGTATCTTCAATAGAGATAAAGATTCAGAGGTAGGGTGTTGATTTGAGGGTCCTGGACAAAGGAGGAGCCATTCTTGCAATAGCGTTTGGTGCAATATTATTCTTTTTTGGTGGACCCGAATATCTTATCCTAATGCTTATTTTCTTTTTTCTTGCAATTGTTGTAACCAAGTATGAGTATGAGATAAAAAGAGATGGTGGACTTTATGAACATGAACGAGGATGGGAGAATGTATTATCAAATGGACTCTTGCCATCGGCACTTGTCATATTAAGTCCATATATCGGCCCAATGCCATTCATCGCATCATTAGCTGCGGTTACTGCCGACAAATTTGGATCTGAGATAGGGGTTCTTGAATCAGATGATCCGATCTCGCTTTTTGACCTAAAACCAGTTAAACCAGGTACGAGTGGTGCTGTGAGCAAGATAGGTACTATCGCTTCGCTTGCAGGTTCTAGTATAATCGGTCTTTTTGCAATATTTGTATTCAGTGTAACGCCAACACAGGCTTTGCTTATAGGTTTGGCAGGCCTTGCAGGCTCGGTTATCGATAGTATGTTCGGGGTCCTGGAAGAGCGAGGAATAGGAACAAAGGGAACAACAAATTTCATATGTTCGCTCGTTGGGGCTCTTATAGGATATTATTTAATTGCTTAGTTCTTATTAAAGTTCATAGCACAAAATGGTGTAAAATATGAAGATATTTATTCTCGCTGGTGGAGAAGGAACACGACTCAGGCCATATACTTATTCAAAGCCAAAACCAATGCTGGAAATAAAAGGAATTCCGATACTCGGACATGTAATAGAAAACATAAAACGCTCAGGCATGACCGACATTGTTATGACTGTAGGCTACAAGCACGAACAGATAATCCTGTATTTTGGCGATGGAAAAAAATTCGGCGTGAAGATAGAATATCTGATTGAAAAGGAAAAAATGAACACGGCTGGATCGATAATTGGGCATAAGAATCGTATTAAAGATACGTTTGCAGTGGTTATGGGGGACCATATAACTGATATTGATTTGTCAGATATGCTCAAACACCACAAGAAAAATAAGGCAATGACCACCATAGCACTTTACAAAAATAAAATCGCTTTAGAATATGGAATTGCAGATGTAAAAAAAGGCAGGGTAGTGGGATTCAGCGAAAAACCAGTCATCGAACATTTATACAACACTGCGATTTACATATTTGAACCGGAGATATTTGACTATATAAAAGAGAAAGATGATTTTGCCAAGGATGTAATACCACGGCTTCTTGCAAAGAAGAAAAATATTCAGGCATATATATTTGAAGGCACCTGGCACGACGTTGGAAGGGTTGAAGATTACGAAAAGTTTGCAGGAATTTCAAGCAAAGGAAACAAAGATAGGTTAAATTAGAAAAGGTGATTTTGATAAAGACACTGGTTACTGGTGGCGCTGGATTTATAGGATCCCACATTTCAGAGAAACTGTTGGAAGACGGGCATGAAGTCGGCATCATTGACGATTTTTCAACAGGCGAACAAAAACCAAAAGGCGCAAACATAATCACAGGCAGCATTTTGGATAAAGATACACTTTCAAAGGCATTTCAAGATGTGGAAATAGTTTTTCATCAGGCTGCACAGGTCTCGGTTCCTGAATCAGTGAAAAACCCAGAATTTACTAAAAAGGTGAATGTAGAAGGCACAAAAAATGTTCTTGATATGGCACTCAGGAAAAATGTGAAGAAAGTAATATTTGCATCTTCTGCAGCAATCTATCCTGATGTAAAATATCCTGTCAAAGAAAATGAAGAAACAGACCCACAAAATCCTTATGGCGAATCAAAAAAAGAAGCAGAAGATCTCATGCATGCATATTCAGGGGAGAATGGGCTTGAAACAGTTTGCCTCAGATATTTTAATGTTTATGGCCCAAGGCAACAGTCAGGAGTTGTTTCAATATTCCTGAAAAATGCGCTTGGACCTAAAATAATAAAAATTTACGGAGATGGAAAACAGACGCGTGATTTTATACATGTATCTGATGTAGTGCGGGCAAATATGAAAGCTGCATTTTCTAAAACCAGCGGAGAATCCTTTAACATAGCCACTGGAAAAGGCACCGCATTGCTTGATCTTGTATCTGCCATTGAAAAAACCAGCGGGAAGACGCTGAAACTAGAGTTCAATGATGAAAGAGAAGGAGATATCAGATATTCGTGTGCCATAGTGTCAAAGGCAGAAGAAGTCCTCGGATTTAAAGCTGCTGTCGGACTTGAAGATGGACTCAGAAAAACTTTTTCGATGATCTAAAGCGAAGAAGAACCAATTCGACTATTTTTTAATGAACCTGCTTTGTCCTGAAGACCATATGAACTGAGCAAATTGTAAAGGCGGGATTTTTCAATGCCCAAATTTGAAGCAAGCTCAGTAAGACTGAAATTTTGTTCTATGGCTAATGATAGGCAATCAGATAAGAACTGGACTCTGAGTTGTATAGTGAATGTTTTTAGTGAGGTAGATTGTATGGAAAAATCATGCTGGATCAAGGACTTGAGAGTGTGATAGATGGAAATACCAGATCTACGAAGATCTATTTTGAATATATGTGGGATTAACTCACGTTCAAGATCTGAATACGATGTAGTATCTGCTGCAATACTCGATAAAATATCGACTTCCCCAACATCACTTGGTTCAGAATGCGAAGAGGGTGCAGAATGTTTTGACATTTCTAAATCCCCAGGCGCCGTTTGCGAACTAGTGGATGACCCGATTATAGGAATGCCATCATAAGAATAATCGATTGAACCAGGAAGAGGCCCAAGATCTAATGGTGAGCCCAGTCCATCTTGAAGCAATGTTCCACTGTCAGGGTTACACTGGATTGATCCCCCATCTGATGCGAGACTATGGTACCTGCCGGCATCCATATAGCCGGCCACTAGAGGTTTTGTTATGGCTCCATTATCAGACTCAACTGCCAGTCGCTGGACAACATGTATCAGCTCCCTTATGTTGCCAGCCATAGTGCCTGCAAATCGACATAATGGTGTCATTGCATCGCTTGTAATAGAAACAGATTCACCATATTTGTCATTATGAATATTAAGAAAATGCTCAACCAACAATGGCACATCAATAAGACGTTCACTCAAAGATGGCACCGATATCTCAAGGACACGTAAGCGATGGTAAAGATCCAATCTAAATGCACCAGTATGGATCATTTGGTCCAGGTCTCGGTTTGTTGCTGCCATAATTCGCACATCTACTTCGACAGGACGATCTGAACCTAAAGGCTCGAAACTTTTATCTTCAAGTACTCGCAGCAATTTTGCCTGCATGGAAGGTGGCATATCACCAATTTCATCAAATAAAAGTGTGCCGCCATTGGCAACGACAAATTTCCCTGGTCGATAAGAATCAGCACCAGTAAATGCTCCCTTGCTATGACCGAAAAGTTCGCTTTCCATAAGCTCTCCGGGGAGAGAAGTGCAATTGATGGCAACAAAAGGATCGTTGGTTCTGGTACTTTGAAAATGTATTCCACGTGCTACAAGCTCTTTTCCCGAGCCTGTTGGACCAGTAATCAATACTGGATAGTCATATTTGGCAAAGCGAGATATGGTACGCCGGAGGTCTTCCATTGGCTGAGAGACCCCAACCATAACTGGTTTTTTTGACATCAATCCATTGCCATTTCTGACTACGCTCATATTATCATTGTGATATTGTTGCGAAAAGTATATAAAAAGGGGTATGTGACAAAATGCTGTTTTTTTTATGAAGTGAAAATCCTAAATATAACTACATATATAGCAAAACCGCAATCACTGCAAAAACAAGCTCTATTGCAACAAATGCCAATACAAGATTTTTCTCGCTGATTCCATTCGCCTTTTTCATTATTAATTGTGCAAAACCACGAACCTGTCCATCAACTGGATAGAGTTTTGCCTCACGGTTTTCTCCCCACCAGTTGCTGCTTGGGAATTTATTTTTCATCTTAATGAAGAAATCGACCACATAGGGTACGACCAGAATCGCTCCGGCGGTTTCGAAATTGCCAATTATCACGCTACTTGCAAGCACTGCACCAATACTGAGATTACCGACATCACCTGGAAATACTCTTGATGGATAGCGATTAAAGAAAAGAAATCCAAGAAGTGCCCCAAACATTGAAATGGAGATTATTGCCATTTCAGTTGAGCCATTATTTATTGAAATTAACGAAGCTGCCGCAAAAATAACAGCACCCATGCTTGCTTCCATCCCATTAAATCCTGCAAGCATGTTTGTGAGGTTTGAAGCAACTGCAATACCTATCGGAATAAGCACCAGAATATAGAATATGCCGACATCAAGTGAACCGAAAAACGGAATGAATATTTCGGTGCTCCCAGCCGCGCTTACTGCCACAAGAGGAATTGCTGCAAAAAGCGGCAATATTGCTTTGAGCCATTGCGGCATGTCAAGCAAGTCATCGCAGATTCCTATAAGCGAGATTATGTATACTGTCAATAGTGCAGCGAGAATATAGATAAGATTGAAATCAAGTGCAAAAAATGAATTGAAAAAAATTGCCAAAAGCATACCTGCACTGAGTCCACCGACTATGGCAAGACCGCCCATTTCAGCCACCAAGGGTTTATCTAACTTATTAACATCATTGCCTGTCAGACCAGCACGTACAAGCCTTGGAATAAGGAACTTGGTCATAAGAAATGCAACAATCAGAGAGAAAAAACCGAATATCAAATAATATATCACTTATGCCACCCTCAACCGATCTAATATTTTTTTTGCATTCTCAGAACTGAAATCGTTTAATTTATCAAGTTCATTTGCAACTGCATCGATTTCTTCAGGTGTTTTTGCACCAACAAGCACTGCGATGTTTTTTGCATGGAGCTTCATATGGCCTTTTTGTATACCGACTGTGCTTAATGCTGCGAGTGCTGCAAAATTATTTGCAAGCCCGACACATACCGCTGCCATTGCAAGCTCTGCGGAGCTTTTGACACCTGAAATTTTGAGTGTGATTTTTGCAGTCGGACTGGTATTTACTGCACCGCCAACAGTTGCAGAAACAAGAGGCATCTCGATAGTACCAACCAAATCGCCATTTTTATTTTTTTCATAATGCGTAAGTGGTTTGTATCCATTCATTGCGGCAAATGCATGAGCACCCGCTTCCACTGCCCTCCAGTCGTTTCCTGTGGCAAGCATTACGGCATCGATTCCGTTCATGATCCCCTTATTATGGGTAGCGCAACGGTATATGTCTGATTTTGCGAGTTTGTATCCGTCAAGAACTCCCGCTATGACATCTTCGCCAACTACTTCCTTTTTCCATACCGCCGTTGCACGCGCCTTTCTTTTCACTGCAAGATTCGTAAGTATCCTGAGCCGCACCTTGCCACCAGTATATTCTTCTATTGCAGGTGCAACCCCCTCAAGCGTGCTGTTGACCATGTTTGCGCCCATTGCATCGCTTACATTCACATCAAATTCTACTAGAAGCATGTCAGATAGTTCACGTACATTAAATCCAAGAGGTTTGATTCCCCATTTTGCATGTGGTTCAAGGCATTTTTCTGCAAGCTTCATTATTTCCGATCGTTTTTGCTCGAGTTCCTTCTTTGCTCTGCCTATATCAGGAATATCAACTACCTGAATCTGCCCTATCATTACCGGTGAATCTGCATCTGCCTTGAAACCTTGTGGAAGGGTTTGTTTTGCTGCTTTACATGCTGCAGCAATCACAGATGGTTCTTCCAATGCCATTGGAATTAAGAATTCTTTCCCATTGATAACAAAATTCGTTGCAATACCCAATGGAAGATGAATGGCACCTATGACATTTTCTACCATCCGGTCTGCAAGCTCAAGTTTTAAAGCACCAGTATCGCTGATTATCTGTGCTTCATCATCAGTCAAATTGGCGATTTTCTTGATCTTTTTCAAACGTTCTTCTGCACTCAACTTGTAAAATCCAGAAAGTTCTTCCATTTTTACACCGCGTGTTAGCCACCTTTAAGGGGCTGAAATTGTGTGATCAGATCAGGCACGATAACTATTTTCAAGTTTTTCCAATGCTTTGTCCATGTTTAAAAATGCCGCATCGGCCTTTTTAGCATATATATCTCTGAAGATCTCTTTAAGACTCTTTTCCTCGCCATCACCTATTGAATAAATGCCTTTTTTCCTCGAAAGAATACCGTGGGTTTGAAGCCTTTGGAGATGATAATAAACTGCTTTTGGATTTTGCTTGGATTTGGTGTTTGATTCTAGTTTGAGTAATATATCTTTGGTAGTTGGATGTTCCTGTTTAAGATGTAATTCGATTAGAGCTTCGAGGATGTCTAAAAGAAGCCTTCGGCTCTCATTTGGCATTATCATACCGAAAGAAAGTGCAAGCCAGCGTATGAGTGATTTGCGGGCAAGAAGGATATCATCGGGTAAAGCCATATCCCGTATCGTAAGTTCTGAACGTATGAGCTTGGATTCAGGAATCATGAGATAAATTGAATGATAAATATTATAAGTCTAGGTGTGTAATAAGAAATGATTTTAGTGTCTTGAGTCTCGGATTTTGTGGCTGTGATTTTGAGTCTTGAATTATACATAGACAGAACACAAGACACTGAACTCGAGACGCAAATGTATTGGTGATTATAGTGGTTGAGATAAACATACGCGTGCATCCTGATGTCCTTTTCGGATATTCGGCAAATCACATTGAACTGATTTTAAGGGTTGAAAATCGTGCAAAGCATAACGTTTGGACTGAAGCCGAGATTTCTGTTCCTGAAGAGCTTTCACTAAGCCCGAATAGCGAGCTTAGAAAAGGCAGGGTAAGAGTAGGGATCATTGGTCCAAAGGAATTTCTTGAAAAGGCAGTCAGGATTTATGCTAATAGTTATACTGTTCCGCAAATGTATCGGTGCAAAACTACATTTTATGTATTTGATAAAGATGGGATCATTGAAAGTAGGATGGAAAAAACAAAGGATATCCGCTGTGAGCTTAAGAAAGATGCGGTATTGTGATTCTGCCAATTGATGGTCTTGTGTCCAGAAATCGGTTTCTTGACTTATCAATGTGCATTTTCATGGAAAGACAGCAGAAAATTATATAAAGCAGAACAACAGCATACCGGTGGGGGGTGGACTAATTATGAATAAAATGGCATTGGCAGGTCAACAAAGGTTAAACCAAGACGATAGCATGACAAAGGTCAATGATAAGCCAAGAAAAACCTCTTTTTCACCAGAACATTTCCAAAGCTGAGCAAACTCTTTGCTACTGCAATAGTCGGCAGTACACTTTACTGTGGAGGTTGTGATGAGATTGACAGTATGATGCAGCATGAATCAGTGGCTGGA
>Ga0180007_10006191_pt1 | contig 11772 bp, 14 predicted proteins | sample MM_PC_MetaG_FD_121122 | JGI IMG/M metagenome (GOLD analysis project Ga0180007, IMG submission 121122) | Groundwater microbial communities from the Aspo Hard Rock Laboratory (HRL) deep subsurface site, Sweden - MM_PC_MetaG | ecosystem: Environmental > Aquatic > Deep subsurface > Groundwater...
CCGCAAATCCGTTAGGATTTGCTAGTTTTGTTTTCATTTTCTTTTGTTCCTCATTTTCTTTTGTATCAGTTTCTTTTGTAATATTCTCTTTTGTTACTAAGGTTTCCTTACTTAGCTTTTCTAACTTAGCTTTTCTAAGTAAGGTTTTCTTACTTAGCTTTTCTAACTTAGCTTTTCTTAGTAGTTGATGATTAACTACTAAGGTTTTCTTAGTAGTTTCATCGATGTTTAAAAACTTTGTATTTAAACGATAAAAAAGCCGTTTTCCTCGTCTTTCCTCTTTAGTTTCTAATATATTTCCTTTAGAATCTCTTATTTCAATAAGTTTTTTTTCTTCAAGATCACGTAAAGCCATTACTATTGCAGGAGCTTTACGTCCGGTTTTATTTATTAATTGAGAATAACTAATCCAATCTTCTTTTTTTCGCATTCCTGAATCTTTATCTTCAATATATCCAATTGTTTGTCGGGTTATGGTTAAAAGTATTTTAAATGAGGTATCGGATAATTTTGGCATCCAATAATCAAGAATTATATTTGGAACTTGTGTAGAGTTAATTATCATATTTTTTCCATAAAAAAACCTATTCTAGTGGCTTACCGGTTTTCGGTCAAAGTGTATTTTTATTTAGTTGAATATAGAAGCCTAAATAAAAATGATACCTAAACCGATAACCCACAAAAATAGGTTTACTATATTCAATTATATCAAAAAAAAGCACCCCCTTTGAAAATGCTTTTATTCTTTTAGATTATAACAAATTTTCCACAAAAAATCAATAAGAAAAATAATAAATCCTAGTTGCAACTATGATTTCAAAAATTCTCTACCTAAATAAGGATTAAGTTGATATACTGACATACTCCCGTGCCTAAAGACAGGGGATTTCCCGTTTATGTTATTAAAGAAAACCGCAGGTAAGTTGAAACTAAAAATCACTTGGTTTCAAAGTTGAAACTAAAAATCACTTGGTTTCAATTTTTCACAACCATATCTTTTTCACAGATTTTAACTTTTATAGCTTCAAATCCTATGAATCATAGGATTTCAAAAACCTATCAAACCTCTTTATCAATTATCTCTTGAGAAAATTGTGAAACATCTATAGCCCAAGTTTTACTACATTCATAAGCGGGACAATATTTTTCTCCAATACCTCGTATCGAATTTAACTTATAATTCTCTCCAAGCAATCTACTTACATATTCAATCGCTTCATTCCATGATCTAAATGATCTAATAAATCTTTTTCCCTTCAAATCCCATCCCATAATCCCCCAAGCATTATAAGAGTTTGGTTTTATATTCTTTCCAAAGTCGCTTTCCTTTCCTGATATAGCTGTAATTAGTGTATAGTCAATAGCGTATTTATCAGCTAACTCAACGATATATTCTGATTTATCAGCAAATGGAGAATCTTTTTCAATTAAAAATTCATAAAGCTTTTTAGCTCTTGCGTCTTTAAAACTTATTGTAGGAGTAGGCATAACAACTCTGTAATGAAAACTCAATATTCCTGATTGAGTAGCCTCCGCATAAACTTGATTACTAGCCAATGGAGAAAGTATTTCGATAGGTCTATTGATGAATCTAATACCAACAGAATAGATTGTAGTCAAAATAAAAATAGTCAAAACCAAACAACCTTTGATATTTGAATTTTTTCTAACTTTCAATACTCTTTTCTTAGAGTCTATATCAATATTTACATATTGATTACCATGAAATTTATACGTCTTAAAATGTCTTTCGCTAATTTTAATTAATTTCATAATTTTTTAAAATAATTTCTATCTATTACTAGACTGTTTTCAATCTAGTAAGAGTCAAAAATTATTCATCCATTCCTTCATAAAGGTGGTGTCAAAAATTTATCTAAAAATTTCTGAAATTTATTTAAGGGCTCTTTTCTAAACATTTGGTTAGTAGAATACCATGAAGCCCATAAAGGAACAATTAAACAGAAAATCAATGCTATTATTAGTATTATCATAATCCAATTTCTTATCTTCTTATATATTATAATAGTTTATTATAGTTTTGTCAAGAGGCAATATATCTTATGTTATCAAGCTAAATTACTATATCCTTTAAATTGCTATAGAATTATCATAGAATTATCACTTATTCTTTATGGCTTATTTTCTAAAAACACATCATAAACCCTGTATTACAATAGGGCTAGAACTCGCTATAATGCGATTTAACAAGAGTTTATTGTAAAAAGGTATATATAGACTTTTTGTTTAGATTATTGCAATTTCTATGCCTATATATTTGATTGAATATTGCCTGTTGACAAAATTATAATAATGTATAATAATATATAAGTAAGATATAAAAAGAGAGAAGGTGAATAAATATGGTAAGATACAAATTTTTTGAAAACAATATACAGCAATTACAAAATGATAATAAAACGGTTTATATAGATTTAGATACTTTTGAAGTATGGGAAGAAAAAGACGATGTTAGATATCTCTTTGAAAAATTTGGAATGGGTGAAAAAAATCCATTAGCTACAGAAGAAGAAATAGCGAAATGGTACAAAATATAAAAATTTTTAAAAATAGGAAATTTACCTGAATATAGTACAGGAGGTTGGAAATAGTTTAAATTGTTTGAGTTTGCCCCTTTTTGTAAGACTGGAAGAGACAAACAACTAAAAATTTAAAATAAAAATAAACGCTTGACAAAATTATAATAAACCATTATAATCTATAATATGAAATACTTTGTAAACATAAAAAAAGATATTAATAATTTTATTTTGACGGAAGCACTACCTATGGAAGAAGCCTATAAAATAATTTCAGATTATGTCCTAGATAATATAAGTTCTGAAATCCATCAAAAATTTAATATTGAGATAATCCCAGAAACTGAATTGGGAGGAGGTGAAAAATGAACGATATAAATTATAATTTTCCAGTAGCACTACAACCAATCTTTTTAGAAGGCAACAAGGAAATAACTGATAGAAAGGCTGTTGTAAGAACTGATACCATGCAAGCTCTTGGAATTGTTTCAAATGGTTATGGCTTAGTAAGACATAATACAGTTGTCGATACTTTCCGAGAGGCAGGAAAAGAATTTAATGTTTCAGAAAAAATTGCTCTAGGTAAAAATGGAGGCAGTCTTTTCTACGAAATGTTATTTCCAAAAGTAGAAGGGGAAATTCAAAAAAACGATATTGTCAGGATGAGAATGATTATTAAAAATTCTTATAATGGCTTGAATTCCTTACAAATTATTTTTGGGGCTTTAAGGCTTGTCTGTTTGAATGGCATGGTTATTGGAACAAAATTTTTAGCTTTTAATTATAAGCATATTGGTAATGTCGGAGGAATGAATAATGAAAATACATTGAACTTATCCAAAATAAAGGATAGTTTCAAACAATATATTGGCTTATTTAATAACTCAATACCAATAATGAGTATTATGGCTGAAAATCAGCTTATCCCTAATGACTCTTTATTCGATAAAGAGCAAGTTAAATTGCCTCAATATCTTTTGGAGGAAGCAAGAAGTCAGTTTGAGAATGGCAGAGATCAAACAAGTTGGGGATATTATAACGCCCTAACTTATGCAATAACGCATAAAGCTAGGAAGCCTAATCCTAATTTATTAATAAATTATGGAACAGAGGCTTGGAGAATGGCAGAAAGAACGATTAATTAATTCTTGCCCCTTGCTTCAAAAAGTGTTGAAGCAAGTGGGAGGAGTAAATTAAAATAATAAATAAAAATATGAACAATATAGCAATTTTATATTTGTTGAACGTAAGAAAAATAGAACTTAAAAAAATCCATAGAAAACAATTTGAAGCAAAAGACTTTCGTAAACTGGATAAAATTGAAAAAGAAATAAAATATATAGATGAAATGATTAGCACAATAGAAAAATAAAAATATGAAAAAGAAAAATTATTGGATAAAAATTGAAAACGAAGGAGAGATTGATATTGAAGGGCTTCATTTGATGGGTATATCGAGTAAAAGGAATGAAGATAAAATAGGGTTTTTTGGCTCTGGAAATAAATACGCCATAGCTCTTTTGCTAAGGGAAAAAATTCTTTTCAGAATATTTTCAGGATTGAAAGAAGTAAAAATAGAAACTGAACCTGTTATGTTCAGGAAGCAATTATTTCATCAAATTATTATCAATGGACAAAAAACATCCCTTACTACTTCAATGGGAGTTGACTGGGAAAATTGGTTTGCTATAAGAGAATTCTATTGTAATGCAGTCGATGAAGGGGAAGTAAAAATGACTGTTGAAAAATTAGCAAGACCAAAAAAAGGTAAAACTATTATATTTGTTGACTTATCAGAAAAATTTGGTAATTTTTTTGAAGACATAAATAATTATATCCTAGTTAATAAAATAAGGATTGATTCAGTAGAAACAGAATATGGATATGTGGAATTATTAGAAAAAAGCGATGAGTTTATTTGCTATAGAAAAGGGATAAGAATATATCCTACTAATAAGGAAAAAAGCCTTTATACCTATAATTTTATAAGTATTCAAATTAATGAATCTAGGATTTTTAAATATGACCACGAAGTAAAAGAAAGAATAGCTTCATATTTTGCTGTATCTCAAAATAGAGAAGTAATACTTAATTTTTTGCAGAATTGGAAGGGTAATTTTGAAGAATACGCTTTATGGCAATATGCTAATGACAAACTTTCAAAAGAGTGGCAATCTATTTTGGAAGGAAAAAGAATATATCCTAATTCTATAGCTATTACTTCAGGAGATTATGAAGCTAAAAAAAATAGCTATATTGTTCCTGATAACTTGGCAAAAAAAATAGCAAAAGAACTTAAAGGAGTAGAGGTAGTAGGGTTTAGTGAAAAACAAGAGTATCAAATCCTTGAAACAAATGAAATTGAAAAGGATAAAATTTCTCAAGCTAAAATGGAACTAGCCCAAATAGGCTATAAAATAAATTGTCCGATTATAGTTGTTAAGCCTTTTATTAATGATGTGATAGGTATATATGATAAAAACACCCAAACAATATGTTTGGCAAGAGATTATATAACTTCAATGGGAGAATTAAAAAATACATTATTGGAAGAATACTTTCATCATATGGGGCAAAAAGATGGACAAAGGAGTTTTGTTACTTTTTTAATCGATGAAATTATTAAAAGTAAAGAAAGGAAGATTAACTATGAAACATAAAATGACTTGTAAAGCTATGGTTGAATTTGCTGGTAAATGCACTTGTGGGGGTATATGTAGCCATTGTAAGAAAAGTATCGCTATACGCAATCCTAGTGGCTTCTGCGATCATCTGTATTACGACAACAAGCGGGAAAGCCCATGTCTTTAGGCATGGGATGAAAGCGTCTAATTAGCATTTGATATTTTCTTAAAGATATAATATAATTGCTTTAAGATGTTAAAAGCATATAAATATAGACTTTTCCCGACAAAAGAACAAGAAGAAAAACTTAATCAACAATTTGGTTGCGTCAGGTATATTTATAACTGGGGATTAGATACAAAAATTAAGGAATATGAAACAACAAAAAAAACATTATCTTGCTTTGCTCTAATGAAACAATTAACTGAAATGAAAGAAAAACATGAGTGGTTAAAAGAATCTGATAGTCAAGTATTGCAAGCATCACTCCGTAATCTTGATAATGCTTTCACGGCTTTTTTCAGAAAACAAAATAGGTTTCCTAAATTCAAAAGCAAACACAATAAACAATCTTGTATTTATCCACAAAGGGTAAGGATAAATTTTGATGAACAGGAGGTATATCTTCCCAAAATAGGGGTAGTAAAAATACCCAAAGACAGACAATTTGAAGGTAAAATAAAGTCAGTCAGCGTAAGTAAAACCTATACGAATAAGTATTTTGCCAGTATGTTAGTAGATGACGGTTTGGCATTTCCTGTTAAAAAGCCTATAACTGAAAAAGGAACAATTGGTGTTGACATGGGACTGAAGCATTTTGCAACTATTAGTAATGGTGAAAAAGTAGATAACCCAAAATTTTTAGTTAGTTCACAAAAAAGATTGGCAGTAAAACAAAAACAACTTAGCCGAAAAAAGAGGGGGGGTGTAAAAAGACAAAAAGCTAAGTTTTTAGTGGCAAGAGTCCATGAAGGAATAACAAACCAAAGGTCTGATTTTCTCCACAAATTAAGCCGAAGGCTAATTAGCGAAAACCAAGCAGTGGCGATAGAAGACCTGAATATAAATGGGATGTTAAAGAATCATTGTCTTGCTAAAGGGATAAGCGATGTATCCTGGGGATTGTTTTTTCAATATTTAAACTATAAAGCAGATTGGTATGGAAAAACAATTCTTAAAATTGGAAGATTTGAACCATCAAGTAAAATCTGTAATAATTGCGGATGGGTAAATAAAAGTCTTTCATTAGCAGATAGACAATGGGAATGTCAGAACTGTAAAACAATTCTTGATAGAGATATAAATGCAAGTATCAATATTAAAAAGTTTGCATTGCTCGGATTGCAGGACAGCGAGCCGAGGATAAATAAACTTGCCTTGAGCGGTCAACAATAGTTGGAGCTATGAAAGGTGAGAACCCCACGGATTTATCCGTGGGAGTATGTCAGGAATATAATAAAAAAAATTTCAAGACAAAGGGAATATCAAATCAAATATAAAGCTTTAGGTCTATGTCAAAAATGCTCCAAGAAAAAATATAAAAATATTTTTTGTACTAGCCATTATTTAATCGATAGAAAACAAAGAAAAATAAGAAGGATGGAAAGGATTAAAAAAGATCCAAAATATAGAGAATATATTTTTGAATACCATAAACAAAAAAGAATATATAAACAGCTATGAAATACGAAAAATACTGGGAAACAAAAGAAGGAGAGGAATTAGTAATCAAAGATATGGAAACTTATCATATTGAGAATTGCATTAAATTTTTAGAAAGAAAAATAAAGAATGGAGAAACTATAAGAATATATGGAGGGATGGATTGGTTTGATAGTGTGCCTTGGTATGATGAAGAAGATATAACCGATGAACTAAAAAATTATATCCGTACATTTAAACACGTTTTGAAAACCAGAAAGGATAAAATGGAATATGAAAGATATATTTAAAACCCCTTACGATATTGGCGATTTTATTGTTATAGCTTTTGTTACCTTTGGATTTACTTTTTTGGCTTTAATAATAAGTTTTCAATAGCATTTTGCCTATTGATAAATTTATAAGAATATATTATAATATGAAAGTTATATTTAATTTAATTATTTTTAATTTTTAATTCATGAAAAACTTACACGACACAATTATTGAAGCTTGGGAAGATCATTTAGTAGCCTCAAGAACGGTTTCATCCTCAGAGCATACTACTCATAAAGAAAAAAAATTCTATGTTTCCGATATGGGAAAATGCAAAAGAATGAGATACCTCAAAAGAAAAGGAATTACAGGCGAATATGGTACTGATATGTATTATACATTCGCTTATGGGGATTTTATCCATAAACTTGGCTATAAAGCATTAGAAGCAAAAAATCTTTTAGTGTCTACAGAACAATACGTTGAGTTAGAACATTTTATCGGCAGATACGATGGGAAAATTCAAAATGAAAAAAAAGTTACTATGTTTGATTTCAAATCCACAAATCCTTACATTATGAAAAAAATTGTAGCAGGAGGAAGTGATAATATTGAAAACATAATGCAATTATTAACTTATGTTTTATTGGACAAAGATAAAAATTTAACTCCATCAGGAGTGGTAATTTATATCAACAAACTACCTTCTGACAAAATAGAACCAACGATCATAAAACCCAGAGAATATCATTTAGAAACCTATAAAGATGAAATCAAAGAGGATATGGATATTATGATTGACGCTTGGTTGACTAATAAAATACCAAAATGCTCTTGTCCTAGTTGGAGTATTCAAAAATATAATTCTTATTACTTATTCTGTCATATGGAAGATAAAGAAATTAAGAAATATCTTGATTACATAAAAGCAGGAAAAAAAATATCTTCTGATGGGTATAAGATCAATGTGAAAGAAAAAGAAAAAACTATATGAAAAAAACACTATTTAAAGTTTCAAAATTATTACTAAATCCAACAAGAACAATAGGGCTTGAAAATTATTCATCTGTAAAATTATCCGCAGGTCTTGAAATAGTATTTGATACCCCTGTGGGTATAGATTCAAAAGAATTAAAAGAAGCTACAAACGAAGCGAGAAAATTTATTAGAAATGAATTTATTGAACAATGGAAACCTTTTAGAAAACAAAAAGAAGAAAAGAAATCCTAGTTACATACAGGATTTGAAAATATGCTCTACAATATAGAACTTTCATATAATTACAAAATTGAAGCAAATTCCGTAGAGCAAGCTAAACAATATGCAAAAGATCAATGGGATAATAATGTACCTCTTGGAGAAGATATGAACATCAAAATAGAAAAAATAAAAACAGAAAATGAAAAAACAGAAAAATATTTAAAAAATTACTGGAAAGGAGGTGAATACAATGAGTAATGATAATGATTTTGGCTATGGGGAAGTTGAAGCCGTGGAAAAAGAAACTTCTCGTGGAGATAAATTTCTAAAAATAGAAGATGATAAAGAGTATCACCTCCGTATTGCTTCTAAACCTAGATATGTTATTCGCCATTTTATCAATAATAAATTCTATCCTTGTACTGGAGATACTTGTGAATATTGCGGTAAAGATGTTAAACCTTCTGAAAGAGTAGATAAAACCGCCCAATGGGGATGGATTGTTATTGATAGAGAAGATAACAAAGTCAAAATCTTTCAAGGACCGAATTCAGTCGCCAGAGCATTGAAAGACCTGTCTGAAATTGTAAGTAAAAAGACAGGAAATAAAACATGGGGCAATCCTACAACTTTTGATATTATGGTCAAAAAATCTAAACAGGCCAGTGGTTTCTATAAGTATAGTGTAAACCCTGATCCTGATTCAAGAGATGAACTTTCTAAAGAAGAATTGCAACTTGTAAAAGAAGCGGATTATAATCTTGAAATAGATATGAAGTCTTCAAAAGAAAGTAAACATCTAGGAAATTATGACGCAAAACCAAAAGATTTGGAAACAGCGCCAGATAATTTTAATCCTGAAGATATTCCTGCTGATCTAGGGCAAGAAGAAGAAACTAAAAAGGTAGTAGATGAAAATGATATTCCTTTTTAAGTTTTTAAGACGGGGTGCGAAAATGTCTTAAAAGAACGCACAAAAAAACTTTAATAAATTAAAAGCATAAGAAATTATGCTTTAGATAAAGCAATTTCAAACAAATATTCACTAAAAGAAATATAAATGCAACTAAATGATATTTTTTCTACAGAAGGACTCTTAAAACAAAAATTTCCCAACTACAAAGTCAGAGAAGGGCAAGTAAAAATGGCTAGTTTAGTTCTTCAAGCTATACAAGAAAAAAAGAACGCAATCATTGAAGGAAGCGTGGGATGTGGTAAAGGTTTAGGATATTTAATTCCTATCATTCTATCAGGAGAAAAAGTCATAGTTTCTACTTCAAATAAATCACTTCAGGATCAACTGGATAAAAAAGACTTACCTGATCTTGAAAAAGTATTTGATAAAAAATTATCATGGACAGTGATAAAAGGGAAATCAAATTACTTTTGCCAAAGCAATTTTGAAAACAATATTGATGATATAAAAAGAGAATTGTCTTGGATATCGTCTGACTATAATTTTTCCAATGCAGATTTGATGGTTCAAAACATTGCTCAATGGGCTGAAAAAGAAACTATTGGTGATCTTGAATATCTTCCAATGGAATTGCCATTCAAAGTACGGGAATTGATTGCCTGTAATAATCAAACTGTCCATGAAAAAGATTCAAAAGAACAACTTTCTTGTTTTGCTTTTAAAGCTAAACAAAAAGCTCAAGTAGGCCAAATAATTCTAGTTAATCATTCCCTCTTAGCTTTGGATATATCAATTCGCAAAAAATCGGAAGGTTATGCTAAAATTCTGCCTGATATACAAATTGTAGTCATTGACGAAGCTCATGATTTTGAAAAACAAGCTATATTAGCCTTCTCGGATGAAATATCTTTACTTTCTTTATATCATTTATTGAATTGGAGTTTGTTAAAAAAAGTATTTTCTAAAGCAAAGCAACAAGAATTAATTAAATCTCTATACTTGGTTTTGCATAACTATCTACCCGAATGGGGAGGAAAATATTACGCTCAAAGAAAAGAAGTAAAATTTGATGGATTGGAAACAGTGATTAATGGAATAGAAGATGTTATATATTCTCTTTCTTCTGTAAAAATTGAAAACGATAAAACAGAAATAAAAATTAAAGAAATAAAGAAAGAAGCTAAAAATCTCCAAGATAGATTAAAAGAGATGTCAAAAGAAGATGAAAATACGCTTCGATGGGCAGAGGCTAGGAATAACGCTAAAGGAGAGCCAATCATCAAATTAAGATCAGTACCATTGGATATTTCTGTTATGCTAAAAGAAGGTCTATTCAAAGATAAAGCTGTTATCTGTACTTCCGCTACGCTTTCAGTTTATAAAAAATTTGACTTCTTCAAACAACAAATCGGGATATCAGATAATTGCTTGGAGCTTATTGCTCCTTCCCCATTCAATTTTAGAGAGCAAGCTTTAGTTTATATAACCGATGGTTCACAAGATAAGGAATGGGAAGTATCAGAACTTCTAAAAATGAGTAAAGGTAGAGCTTTCATTCTTTACACTTCATACGCCGATATGGATAAAGGTTTTCAATATATTAAAACGCAATATCCAAAAATTAAACAAGGTCAAAATGGAATGACACGATCTCAAATACTAGAACAATTTAAAAATACACCAAATGCTGTTTTATTCGCTACAAAATCTTTTTGGGAAGGGGTTGATATTGTCGGAGAAAAACTTAGTTTGGTTGTTATATGGAAAATTCCTTTTGAAAATCCAAGAGATTTAGTGTTTAGTTCAAAATGTGAAAAGATTGATAAAAAAGCCGGGAGAGGTGTATCTTTTATTCGGTATGCAGTCCCAGACGCTTGTTTGAAGCTAAAACAAGGTTCAGGAAGACTTATAAGAAGTTCAAAAGATTTTGGAGTTATAGCACTTCTCGATCCAAGAATTAATCATGCGAGCTATAAAAATATGATTATTGAATCCTTGCCCCCTTCTTATAGAACTCAACAACTTGAAAAAGTAAAGAGTTTCTTTGAAAAAATAAATAAGATACAAATTTAAAACTAAAGCTTAAATATATGAAGCATATAGAATAGGTAGATGTACTATTTTTCAATAATCTCTTGTTTAAACGCATTGTAGCGAGTTGCAGAAGGTATTAGATCAAAGGATCGAAGAAGAAATATTATAGAAATATTGCCTCTTGACAAAATTATAATAAAGTATTATAATCTATATATAAGTTCTGGTAGGAAGCAATAAGTACTTTAACAAGCTAAGATAGGGGCAGGAAGTAAAAAAAACTATTTTAGCTTGTTGAGCGCTGAAATAGATTGAATTTTTCCATCCCTGTTTGGCATTTCCGTTAAGTGTGCAAATGCGAGACAGGATTGAAAGGATTTAATCTATAAAAATATAAAACTATTAGACAACATTGAGCTAAAAGATACCAATAAAAGTTTCCAGCAATGGAAGCAATATAAGAATATCCGCAATGCTATATGGGATAAATACATCTTACAAAAACTAAAAGAAAAAGTATGAAAATATGAAAGACAAACC
>Ga0180007_10006192_pt1 | contig 11771 bp, 15 predicted proteins | sample MM_PC_MetaG_FD_121122 | JGI IMG/M metagenome (GOLD analysis project Ga0180007, IMG submission 121122) | Groundwater microbial communities from the Aspo Hard Rock Laboratory (HRL) deep subsurface site, Sweden - MM_PC_MetaG | ecosystem: Environmental > Aquatic > Deep subsurface > Groundwater...
AGAGGTAAAGTTCTACAATATAAGGGGAGAAGTAGTAGAGCAAAACAACCTTTCATCCGGGGTCTATATCATCATCCTGATAGACTCAAAGGGCAGAAAGCATAGCAAAAAACTTGGGGTGGTAAAGTAGTCCATATCCTTATTACTTTTTTCTTGCAATATGTTTTTGGCAAAAGATATACTTTGGCTCTTATGAATCTTGTAAACCTTGCCTATCTTTCACCAGAGTTTATCCTTATTGGCACAGCCTTTTTCTTACTCTTTATTGACCTTTTTCTGGTCAAAAACCTATCTATTAACCTTGCCATTCTTGGAACTATAGCCAGCTTAGCTATTGAAACAACCCTTTTTGGTATCAAAGATCAAGCTTGCGGCGTATTTACAATTGACCCATTCTCTGTATTTATCAAGGTAGTATTCCTCTCCTGTCTTCTTGTCACCCTGATTCTGTCTAAAAGCTATTTCCAAAAGGCAAAAGCCAAAGCAGAATATTGCTTTATTCTTTTACTTTCTACGGTGGGAATGATGGGGGTTTCGTCTGCATGTGAGATGATAACCTTCTATATTTCACTTGAGCTCATCAGTATAAGCTCCTATATCCTTGTCTCTTTCCTTAGAGATAAACGGTCTATAGAGGCTGGAATAAAGTATCTTCTCTTTTCTGCTCTCTCTTCCGCCATCTTTCTTTATGGAATGAGCCTGCTTTATGGAATTAGCGGAACAACAAATTTTGCTGAGGCTTCTCGCATACTTCTTGACCAGGAGACGAATAAGATTCAAGTCCTGGCAATAATCCTCATCTTCTCTGGCTTTCTTTTCAAAGCTGACATTGTTCCTTTTCATGCCTGGGTTCCTGATGTCTATGAGGGTGCACCCACACCCATCACAGGGTGGCTGGCTACAGGCTCAAAGATTGCTGGATTTGTTGCCATTATACGATTTCTCATAGGACCATTAGGATACATCCTCTTTATGTGGCCAAAGTTTTTCTTCATCTTAGCCTGTGCCACTATTATTGTGGGCAACCTCTCTGCTATCGGGCAGAAGAATATCAAAAGGCTTCTGGCGTACTCTTCTATAAGCCATGCCGGCTACATTATGATAGGTCTTTGTGCCTATTCTGCACTTGGCACAGCAGGCATTCTCTTTTATTTGGCAGGGTATTCCTTAGCCACATTGGGAGCCTTTTCTGTGGTCTGCCTGACTAAGATGGAACAAATAGAGGAATATAATGGCCTCTATAAAAAAGAGCCGCTCTTAGCAGGGGTAATGCTTCTCTCCCTTGCTTCTCTGGCTGGTCTTCCTCCTTTTATCGGCTTTGCAGGTAAATTTTTCATCTTTTCAGCTGCCTTAGAAAAGGGCTTGCTCTCCCTTGCTATCATTGGCGTCCTCTTCTCTGTTGTCTCTGTTTATTACTACTTTTCAGTGATAAAGACGATGTATTTTGGCGAGGCAAATGAAAGAGATTTTTCCGTGCCTCTCTATGCAAAGGTTCTGTTCTCTATCATTGCTATCTCTCTTATCCTTTTTGGCATACTTCCTGAGGTAATAATGAATAAGGCTCAGATTGCCATAAGTGCAATCTCTGGTCTATGATAACTATTTACCCTCATAAGTATAATAAAGACATAAACCATTCAAGGCACAGAGAATTTAGACACTGATGGACACAGATGGTCACAGATAATTTTTAAATTTTATCAGTGAAAATCAGTGTAATCTGTGTCAAAAAACTTTATTCCTCCCCAAAATTATGAGTAATTACGGTTTTTTTTCTGATATGTACCTTCCCATAAAGGAAAGCCTTTCAGAGGTAAAAATAAGACTGGCTAATTTATATGCCACTGATGTTGAAACAGCCTCTGAAATTTTAAGCTACCTCAGTGAATCAGAGGGAAAGCTCATTCGTCCTGTCCTTGTCTTACTTTCCAGTGATAACAAGCAACAAGAAGCCATAGATATAGCCTCTGCAATTGAACTCATTCACATTGCCTCCCTTCTTCATGATGATGTGATTGATGGAGCTGACCTTAGAAGGGGTAGAGAAGCGATAAATGCAAGATGGGGAGAGAAATGGGCTGTGCTTGTGGGAGATTTCCTTCTCTCTACTGCCTTCAACATCATCCTGAAGGAGAAGGATAGGAGAATCTTTGAGATATTTACGAAGGCAAGCCTGGTAATGACAGAGGGTGAGATGGCTGAGTTGGAGGTAAAGAATAGCCTTGTTGTTGATGAAGCCCAGTATCTGGCTATTATTTATGGAAAGACTGCCTCTCTCTTTGAGGCATCTGGCAGGGTTGGGGCAATCATTGGAGGAAAGAGCGAAGAACCGTTTGCTGATTATGGAAAGAACCTGGGGTTTGCCTTTCAAATAACAGATGATGTTCTTGATATCTCTTCAGAAAATCCAACAAAGCCTATTGGTCAGGATATAAAGAATGGAAAACTCACCCTTCCCCTTATTCACAGCTTGAGAGAGGCAAATCCTGGCGAAAAGAAGAAGATATTAGAGCTGATTGAAGCAAATAATTTTTCCGAAGTTAAGAGGATAGTGGAAAAATATGGGGGGATTGAGTATAGCCGTAATCTTGCGGAAGAATATATAGAAGGAGCAAAATCCTGCTTAAAACTCTTAGGTTCATCTAAGTGCAAAGACTCCCTTCTTAATTTAGCTGACTCTGTCCGAATGAGGGTCAATTAGTAAATAGAATTCAGGAGCCAGAATACAGGAGTCAGGAATTAGAATACAGGAGTCAGAATACAGGAGTCAGAATATTCTGGATTCTGAATTCTGGATTCTGAATTCTGTCTTCTAACTACAAGATGCACACATTAGAGGTAAAAGGCTTGAGGCTCTATGGATACCATGGGGCAGATATAGAAGAGCAAAAACAGGGTCAGGAGTATATCTTTGACTGCAAGATAGAATCAGAAGGGATTATAGATTACCTTGAGGTGATAAAAGAGATAGAAGGGGCGAATAAGCTGCCAACTAAATTTATAGAGGAGCTTGCCAAAGAGATTGCAGACAGGCTTTTGGCAAGATTTTCTGGAGAAATAGAGGTTACTGTCAAGAAGCCAAACCCTCCAATCTGCTACTGCCTTGACTATGCCTCGGCTACGGTAAAAAGAATTAAAAATTAAGAATTAAAAATTAAAAATGAATAATCTCCATATCCCCTATCATATCTCCCTATCCCCTTACACTCTTGATGTATAGCCTGAACAGTTATGAAAATAGAAGGATTTGATATAGAAAAGAGGGTTCTCATTGTCGCTGAGATAGGCGTAAACCATAACGGAGATTTATCTCTGGCAAAGGAGATGATTAAGGAGGCAAAATCTGCGGGTGTGGATGCTGTCAAATTCCAGATATATCACACCGAAAACCTTACCGCAGATAAGAAAGAGGCTGAAATCCTCAAAAAGTATGAGCTTCCATCCGAGTCTTTCTTTGAGCTTTTTGAACTGGCAAAAAAGAATGGCTTAATCTTCATAGGGACACCGTTTGACAAGGAAGCAGTAGATCTGGTGGCAAAGCTCAGCCCAGCGATAAAGATTGCTTCAGGCGATATCACCAATATCCCCCTGATAGAATATGCGGCAAAAAAGGATAAGCCGATAATTCTTTCTACAGGTGGCTCAACAATGGAAGAGATTATTATTGTGCTTGAAAAAATTGAAAAGATAAACAGGAGGCTGATTAGAGAGAGCCAGATTATTCTGCTTCATTCTGTTCTGAGCTACCCTGCACCCCTTGGAGAGGTAAATCTCCTTTCCATACCATTTCTACACAGTAGGCTTAACTTTACTGTCGGCTATTCAGACCACACAGAGGGTATCTCTGCATCTCTATACTCTGTCTCTCTTGGAGCAAGGCTGGTAGAGAAGCACTTTAAGTTGAACCCCGCTTGTCCAGACTCTCAAATTTCAGCAGACCCAGAGGAGATGAAAGTCCTTGTCCGAGAGATTAGGTTGATAGAGGAGATGCTGGGAGAGCAAAAGAAAGAGCCAGGCGAGTGTGAACTTGCCAATATTGAAAAGGCAAGAAGGAGCCTTGTTGCCTCTTGTGATATAAAAAAGGGCGAGGTAATCACCGAAGAGATGCTTATCAGCTTGCGACCTGCAGGGGGCATCTCTCCTTCTGATATTCATAAAGTTGTAGGCAAAAAGGCTATATCTAACATTAAAAAAGGCACTATCTTAAAGAGGGATAAGTGATGAGGGATGAGGGATGAGGGATGAGTTATGAGTGATGAGTTATGAGTTATGAGTTATGAGTTATGAGTTATGAGTGATGAGTTATGAGTTTTGAGTTATGAGTTATGAGTTATTTTATTAAACTCTAAACTCTACACTCTTAACTCTTAACTCTAAACTCTTTTGAGTTATGAGTGATGAGTTATGAGTTATTTTATTAAACTCTAAACTCTACACTCTAAACTCTAAACTCTTTTGAGTTATGAGTGATGAGTTATGAGTTATTTTATTAAACTCTAAACTCTACACTCTTAACTCTTAACTCTAAACTCTTTTGAGTTATGAGTTTTGAGTTAAGAGTTATGAGTTATTTTATTAAACTCTACACTCTACACTCTAAACTCTAAACTCTAAACTCTAAACTCTTTTGAGTTATGAGTTTTGAGTTAAGAGTTATGAGTTATTTTATTAAACTCTACACTCTACACTCTAAACTCTACACTCTACACTCTAAACTCTACACTCTAAACTCTACACTCTAAACTCTAAACTCTACACTCTAAACTCTAAACTCAAAACTCTAAACTTTTCAAAAGGAGGAAAAAATGATTGAGATTCGTTGGCATGGTAGGGGTGGACAGGGGGCAAAGACAGCGGCTCTGTTATTTGCAGATGCGGTTATGCATGAGGGAAAGTGGATCCAGGCGTTTCCAGAGTATGGTCCAGAGAGGATGGGAGCACCTGTTCAAGCATTTAATCGGGTGAGCGATGAACCTATCCTCTTGCATTGTGGTATAACCAATCCAAACATAGTGGTTGTCCTTGACCCAACCTTGTGTTCGGCAATAGATGTAACCGCAGGCCTGCCTGAAAACGGAAGCCTTTTGGTGAATACAGAGAAACGACCAGAAGATTTCAGGAAGGATACAGGGATTTCTGTGAAGGCTCTATTCACCATAGATGCCTCAAAGATTGCCATAGAGACCATCGGAAAGAATATCCCCAATACGCCTATGCTTGGTGCCTTGATTAAAGTTTCCGGGGTTATTCCGCTTGCTACCATTATTTCTTATACAGAGAAGAAGATGGTCAAGAAGTTTAAGGATAAGCCTGAGGTAATCAAAGGAAATCTTGAGGCAATAAAAAGGGCTTATGATGAGGTAGTCGGCTGAATAGACCTTAATTAGCCACGAATGAACAATAAGATGCTGTCCCTTTGCAATTTTGCAAAACTTACAGTAAATATGGAGGCGATAAAGATGCCTACTTTAGAGATTACAGTAGAACAGATTGCAGAGGTGGTAGAGAGGTTTTCAGATGAAGGGGTAGAAAATTTGGAAACCCTTCTCTTGGCGAGTGAATTAGAAAAGAGAAGTAGAGAGGTGAAAAAGGAGGGATATTTGAAATTAGAACAAATCTCTTCTCTGCAAAATGTATGAATTATTGTTTATCTTTGGAAATTACAAATTGTAAGATGAAGAATTTGAAGAAGGTTTTGGTTCTGGGCTGGGCAAATTTTGCCTTTTGTGGGATAACCCTATCTGATAATGCTACAGTTTTTACGACTATTCAAGTAGAAGAGGTCATAGAATGATGAAGTTAGACAAGACTATTTGGCGTAAAGCCATAACTCAGTATCAGTCGTGGAATGAATCCAAATTGATTGAGCAGATACATAGTGCCGGCAAAAAAACTCCTGATGAGAAATGGCAGGAATATAAACAATTAATATCCTTTTGCTGGAGGCTTAAGCCGGAACCATCATTAGGGGAATATCATTGCACCATGAAGGCATGGGAAGCATATTATGCCTCTATTCAGCGGTTTGAGGAAAAAAGGAGAGAAGATGGAAAAGGACATCGTAGCCTCACTCCATAAAGCTAAGGATTTAAGGTTTGGATCTGCTCAGCAGAGGATTTGATTATCCAAAAAGCCATAGCAGGACGAGCACAAGACTGGCAGGATATCGAAGGGATTCTGATTGAACAATATGAGCATCTTGATACTGCTTACATTAAAGACTGGTTGAAGGAATTTGCAGAGGTTCTTGAACAACCAGGGATATTAAGTCAATATCAAGAGATTCAGAGTAATATTGTAACTATTCAGGCAGAGAAAGTGTAAGTAAGGAAAAATGAGATTTTAGAATTATGAAGAAAATATGGGGATTTGTGTTGGTTTTAGGGATGGTTTTGATTGGGTCTTTGGTAAGTGCAGCAGACCTTTATGTGCCAGGGAGCTATACAACCATTCAGGCGGCTGTGGATGTAGCAATCACTGGGGATACTATCTATGTTTCTGCTGGGATTTATACGGAGGCGGTTTATGTCAATAAAGGGATTGCCTTGGTTGGGATAGGGACACCGACGATTTCTGGAAATGAGGTAACCTTTGATAGTACCAATGCAGACAATGCTTCTATATCTGGGTTCAAGATAACCGGGGCAACATCAGGAAAAATATCAGGAAATATAATTTGGGTATAAATGGTCGCTGTCTATTTTGCTGAATTACTGTACCAAGGGTGAAAATATGACAAAATTGAAAGAGATAAATTATACCGTTACTGGAAAATTTTTAAGGGATGTAGCAGAGAGAATAGCTTGTAATCTGAAGGTTGATAAGATTATTCTTTTTGGCTCCTATGCCTATGGGAAACCCCATCCTTACAGTGATATAGACCTCTTAATTATTATGAAAAGCAAAGAGAGGGAATCTAAGCGAATAATAAATGTGAGCAGACTCCTTCAAAACAGAGAGGTTCCGATGGATTTTCTTGTCAAGACTCCATCTGAAGTCAAAAAGAGGCTATCCTTGGGAGACCCCTTTATCAGAAAGGTATTGAAGGAAGGAAAGGTATTATATGAAAAGGAAAATAGTTAAAGAGTGGCTTTATAAAGCAGAGGAAGATTACGAAGCCGCTATCTCTTTAGCAAGAAAACGAAAGAGGGTTGTTCCTGATGCGGTTTGTTTTCACTGCCAGCAGTGCATAGAAAAGTACTTAAAGGCATTTCTCCTTTCTGAGGGGGTTGAGCCTCCAGCGATACATGATCTTCAAAGCCTTAGAATGCTGTGTTCCCAAATAGATAAAGAGTTTGACGGCATTAAGGGAACTCTTGATATCCTCAATGCCTATGCAGTAAATTTTAGATATCCCGGTGAGGAAGCGACTATTGAAGAGTCTAAAGAGGCAGTTTGTATAATGAGAAGGCTTAAGGACTTTATTGTCCTAAGGATGAAGAGGCAGGATGAATAGCACAAGAGGAGGAATTTAGACTGCCATAGAGAGGATTAAACTATGAAGAGATATTTAGGATTTGTGGGGATTTTGGGAGGTTTGGTTTTGGGAGGGGCAAATTTTGCCTTCTGTGGGACAGTAACGGTAACTGGAACTACTACAGTCTTTACGAGCATACAGGCAGGGGTAAATGCGTGTCCTGTCGGAGGCACGGTCTCGGTTTCTGCTGGGACTTATTATGAGGCAGTTTATATTAACAAGGGGATTGCCTTGATTGGGATAGGCACACCTACTATTTCTGGAAATGGAGTAGTCTTTGATGGCAACAATGCAGATAATGCCTTAATATCTGGATTCAAGATAACTGGGGCAAGTAATGGGATATACTGCGAAAATGGTGCAGATCCAATTATCACCAATAACACCATCTCAGGGAATAACAATAATGGCATCTACTGCTACAAATCCTCCCCAACTATCACCAACAACACCATATCAGGGAATAGTAGCATTGGCATCTCCTGTGGCTACTCCTCTCCTACAATCACCAACAACACTATATCAGGGAATATATGGGGTGGCATCGACTGCGACTCCTGTTCCTCCCCCACCATAACCAACAACACCATATCAGGAAATAGCTGTATTGGCATCTACTGTGACTACTCCTCTCCTACAATCACCAACAACACCATATCAGGGAATAGTGTGGATGGCATCTGGTGCCGCTCCTCTTCTTCCCCTCTCATTATCAACAACATCATATCAGGGAATTATTGGGGCATCGTCTGCTACTCCTACTCCTCTCCTTTCATCACCAACAACACCATATCAGGGAATAGGTATGGTATCTTCTGCGAGGACTACTCCTCCCCTCTCATCACCAACAATATTATTAGAAGCCATACCTCTTATGGAATCTATGAAGACGATACCAATAGTGACCCTCATACAAACCATAACTGCTTCTATAACAATACATCAGGAGACTACTACGATGAAGGAACAACCGTGAGAACAGTAGGGTGGCTAAATACCATTTATACTGGCAACATCTCTGCTGACCCACAGTTCATCAGTATTAGCGACTTCCACCTTAAATCCTCCTCCCCCTGCATAGACAAAGGCTCAAACACCGCCCCAGCAATCCCATCAACTGACAAAGACGGCAAGCCCCGTAAAGTCAACGGCATAGTTGATATGGGTGCCTATGAATATCAAGGCACATTATTTAAGATTGTTAGCCTACCTGCAACCACTACCACTTATGCCACATTTACCATAACCGTCTCCCTGTGTGATAATGATGGCAACCCATACTCAGGCATTCTTGCTATGACCAACACCACCCAATCTATCACACCAGGGACAATTACCATCATAGAAGGAACAGGAACAGCTACCGCCATAATCACCCAATCACCAGAAGGAGGAACAGATACAATTACGGTATCTTATGGCACAATAATAGCCACAAGGACAATCTCAGGGTATTTATAAGCAGTCAGCAAGGAGGAACAGTAACAGACAAAGGCGCAACCATAGAATTTATTGGAACAGTATCAACAAATGTTACCGTCCATATCTCCACATCTACCACAATTTCACAGCCACTTTTAGGAGCAATAACCCTTGTTGGCACAGTCTATAATATTGACCTTTTTGATGAGCAAGGCAATAGCGTAGGAACAGAAGCATATCAGATGGGAACGGTCACACTCTATCTCTCGTATCCTGATAATGATAATAATGGCATAGTTGATGGCACAAATATCAAAGAATCAGACCTTATTATTTATCACTTAGATAACGGCACCTGGACAGCATTGCCGACAACAGTAAACGGTACAGAGAATACAGCTTGGGCTTATGTCCCACACTTTTCTACCTTCACACTTGGAGGAACATCAACGCCTATATTTGCCTCAAACAATAATAATGTCTATGTCTATCCAAACCCATACAAGAAGAAATTTGCTGGAGACTACATCTACTTTAGCAATGTAAGCCAAGAAGCGGTTATCAAGGTTTATAATATTGCTGGAGAGCTGATAAAGACGATAGATAAATATCCCTATAAATGGAATATATCTCAAGAAAACATCGCCTCAGGTGTCTATATCTATATAGTTACAGGTGGAAGTGGAGGAAAGTCAACAGGTAAGATTGGAATTGTGAAGTAATAACTGTCCCTTTGGCAAAAATGCAAAATTAAGCGTATAATAAGTCAAAATTGCAATTCAAAATTCAAAAATCTAAATGACTAAAACCTTTGACATTGTGATAAACTTAATCCAACCCTTGAAAAGACAATGGCTGAAGAAGGTTTGTCTAAAGAATTAAGTGGATGGCAAAAATAAATAGGAGGATTATATATGAAATTAGCAATTATCGGACTATCAAATTCTGGCAAGACGACTATCTTTAATGCCCTGACAGGACAGCGTCTGGAAACTACAACCTATCCCACCCTTCCTGAAAAGCCTAATTTTGGTGTGGTTAAAGTGCCTGATGAAAGGATTGACAGGCTTTCGGAAATCTACAAACCAAAAAAATCAACCCATGCTACAGTAGAATACATTGACTATCTTGGACTTACAAAGGGAGATGCCGACCAGAACAGAAAGGTTTTTGACCTGATAAAGGATGTTGATGCCATTGTCCATGTGGTTAGAGCATTTACCGATGAATCTGTGCCTCATCCTGGAATAGAGGTTAATCCTATTGCTGATATTGAGACATTAGAATTTGAGCTTATATTTGAGGATTTAGAGTTTATTGAAAAGAGGCTGGAGAGGATGAAGAAGGACAGAAATCCCTCTGAGGCTGAGAAAAAGCTCCTTTTGAAGTGTAAAGATAGCCTTACCAAGGAGATACCCCTCTCAAAACTTAGCTTTAATGAGGAAGAACAGAAGGCAATAAAGCCCTTGCAGTTTATCTCCATAAAACCTTCTGTCATTCTCTTGAATATAGGTGAGGAGGATTTGAACCAAGATAGAGAGCAAGAACTTATTGAAAAGATAAAGGAATCTCGGCAAGCAAAAGATAACGACTCTCTGCTCGTCTCTTTATGCGGAAAGATAGAGATGGATATTGCCCAACTAAACCCTGATGAAGCAAAGGCATTCCTTGATGACTTAAAAATTCGCCAGCCTGCCCTGAACAGATTGATACAGGTGAGCTATGACCTTCTTGGCCTCATATCGTTTCTGACTGTTGGCGAGGATGAGGTAAGGGCATGGACAATAACCAAAGGCTATAATGCTCAAAAAGCAGCAGGCAAGATACATTCAGATATTGAAAGGGGATTTATACGGGCTGAGGTTATAGGCTTTGATGATTTTATTTTGGCAAAAACTATGGCAGTAGCAAGGGATAAAGGGCTTCTGAGGCTTGAGGGCAAGACATATCAGGTCCAAGACGGGGATATAATCAATTTCAGGTTCAATGTGTAATTTTGTAACCATTTATAACAAAAGACATTCTATGTCAAATGAAAACTGATATTAAGTTGTCAGAAAACAAAATATATCTTTGAAAATCTATTAAGAGACCTTTGGTATTATACCTAACGAAAACTGGTTTGCGAAAATTTTAGATAGACTTTAGACTCCAGACTCAGACTAAAAACCTTGCCAGTCTTGAGTCTAAGGTCTATAGTCTTCTTTAACCGCTTTTTTTGGGAAACCTGATTTGTTTGGGTATACATAGACTGAATTCTGTAATCCTGCCAGCTTAATCTCTTTGAATTCTTCTTTTAGTTCTTTGTTCTCTTTCACCAACCTTTCTATCTCATTTTTGTAAAGTATTAACATTTATTATTGCTTTTTCTTCCTACCCTTCTATAAACTATATTCAATTAGCGATTCGCAATTAACGATTTACAATGTCCCCATAGACTAGCGGTTAGGTCACGGGCCTTTCACGCCCGGAGCAGGGGTTCAAATCCCCTTGGGGATATTATAGGGATGAAGATTCAGGAAGCAGAGGTAAGATTTCAAAAGGAAGTATGGCCAGGATACTTTCGAATAGGGCTTTCTGGGAAATTGAGTGGTGCACCTGGTCAATTTTTTCACATCCTTTGTGATACAGGATTTTTCTTATAGGATTCATAGCTTGCCTGCCAAGTATCTACTTATAATCTTGGGGAGATACTGTAGAAAAAATTAAAGGTTCTTTGAAAAAATGCCGATAAATATAGTGGACTGGATTTTTTGGGGCCAACAGTTAAGATACATTGTGTGGTATAATAGCACAAAAGACATTCTATGTCAAATGAAAACTGATATTAAGGGATTGTAACAAAATAAGTGTTGCAACTTTGAATAATTCA
>Ga0180007_10006193_pt1 | contig 11769 bp, 6 predicted proteins | sample MM_PC_MetaG_FD_121122 | JGI IMG/M metagenome (GOLD analysis project Ga0180007, IMG submission 121122) | Groundwater microbial communities from the Aspo Hard Rock Laboratory (HRL) deep subsurface site, Sweden - MM_PC_MetaG | ecosystem: Environmental > Aquatic > Deep subsurface > Groundwater...
CCGCGGCACGAGACAGCGCCTCATAGTAGCTCTCCCGGGCGTGGCGTCCCTGGGCGAGGTACTGCGCCTGGCGCGGCATCGGGACGCCGGTGGCCCGCTCCACGAGCGCCGCCATGTCCACGGGCTCCCGCAGCAGGTTCTGCGACTGGTTGAAGAGACCGTACAGCACATGGGAGAGGAGGCGCTCGCTGTTCTGTCCGAGCACGCACAGCACTTGTCGGAGGCCGGCGTGGGGCGCACGTGACAGGAGCGTAAACAGCAAATGCTGGTTCACCTGCACCGTGCGCGTGGTCGTCGGGGAAGCCAGCCCGCACTGCAGCAGCACTGCGATGTCATGGGGCCCGAGGACGCCCTGCAGGATCCGGGCGGGATCGAGGCGCCATCCGGGGAGGTCGCGGTCCCTGGCGACCGTGAGGTCGCGGTCACGTGCGATCCAACGTAACGGGGGACGGTTGTGTGGAAGATCCGCGGCAGCGGCCTCGCCGAGGAAGAACGACAGCGCCCAGGGCTGGAAAAGGTGCCCCACGCCGCCGAAGTGCTCGGAGAAGGCCTCGATCCGTTCCTTCAGGTGGAGGATCAGGTGCACGCGGGCGCGATCGGCCGGATGCCAGGGGAGTGACGGTCTGGAGGCGAGGTGCCGTAGCTGGTTCAGCGTGAAGTAGTGGGCAAGGCCAGCGAAGATGGTCAACCGGTCTGCGGTGGGGGCGGAATCGGCCACTGCGACCAGATCGGCCGCGCAGGGGAGCTCGCGCAGGAAGGTGTGCTCGATGGACAGGGCCAGCGGCTGCACCTCGGTCTCGCGGGGGGGAGGAACCGGCTCGGTGGGCGCCAGCAGCAGCGCCGCGATGCGCAGCATGCGGTCGATCTCGAAGTGGAGTTGGTGCTCCGGCAAGACGCGGTCGAGCAGGCGGCGCAGGTGGGGTACGTCGAGCCCTCGGCCGGAGACGACCTGCAGCGTAAGCTCGTGCCACTCGGGTTCCATTTCCTCGGATTCGCATGCCAGGCGTGAGGCAAAGGTGGCCAGCCGGTGAGCCGGCAGGAAGTCCCCGGGTTTCTTCACGCCCATGTCATCGAGGATGTCGCGGGCCCGCAGCGCGAGTTTCCGCATGCGGTCGAGCGCCTTGGCTCCCTCGGCATGGAACAGGCCCAGGGAGCGGACCACCTTGTCCATGGCGTCGTCGTCGAGGAAGATCTCCATCCATCGCGCGGGCTCCGCGCCCGGGTTGAGGAGAGCATTCCAGAAGTGTGCGTCGTACAGACCGCCGGCGTGGCGGCCGGAGTGCACTCCGGACACCTCAAGGTGCCCCATGGGGTCAAGGTCCAGCCGGATGCGGCCGCTCCATAGTTCCGGCACGAGCACCTCCACGCGGTCGGCGCCAGACGAGAGTACGGGGGAGAATCCGTTCATGGACCAACCAAGGCCTGCCTGGGTGCTGCCGCGGCCGGTGGCGTCGATCTCCATGCGGTCGACCTCCATGGAAAGATCGAGCCCCTCGGGGAACTCGAACCCATAACCAGATGCCCAAAGACCCAGATCGGTGATCTTCGCGTCGAAACGGGATCCATCGAAGGCCATCCTTGCCGGCTCCGTGTCGTGCACGGCGGTGTGCAAGTCGAACCGGACCGTCCCGGCGACCTTCGCGTCGAGAAATCCGTCGTCGAGTCCGAGCTCTGGAAAGGCGTCGATCTCGACACGGGCGCCCACCTGAAAGGCGCAGTCTCCCTCGAGTCGCGCATGGAGGCCGCCTTCCGGAAGGACCCCGGCCGAGGCGGACAGGACACCCTGCAGGGTCTCGGGTTCAACGCGTGAGCGACCGTCATTGATCGATGCCGCCGCGGTGACTTCGAAGGTGGAACGGGAGGAGGCGCTCAACTGGGACAGGACCCAGGGCTCGCCGGATCCGCCAGAGGTCAGTTCGAGGTCAAGGGAGACCACGCCCTCGTCGAGACGGACGGGAAACTCCGATCCGCCCCGGATGTACGGATGAAAGTAGCGTACGAGCAGGTCCACGGCGCCCAGCGTGGACTCCGGATGCAGGTGCAGCCCCAGGCGCAGGTCGGCATCGGCGCTCCCGCAGCCTGCATTTGCTCCGCTGGCGCCCCCACCGCCGAACAGCCGCAGGACGCCGGCCTCGCAGGGCAGCATGCCCGGCGTCCTGGCGCCGATCTCCAGGGTCAGGTCACAGGAGAGTTTCCGGTCCTTCTGCTCGATCTCGATGTCGCGGGCCTCCGCGGTGAAACGCTCGGGTCCCTGGGTGCCCTGCAGCATCCCGGAGATCGTGAGGTCGGCAAGCTCGGCCTCGACCTGCACCCGCGCGTGATCGTGCAGCCGGGCCTCGAAGAGCGCCTGGGGGCGCGTGATCTGGATCTTCCAGGCGCCCTCGACCGAGTCGAGCATGCGTGCCGCGCTGCGTGCCATGGACAGGCCCGCGATCTGCTCCAGGTGCAGGTAGGCCGAGGACATCGGCTCCGCGGTCAGCAGGTCAGCAAGCTCGCCGTGCAGCGAGGGGATGAGTGTCTTGGGCAGCACCACCTCATGGAACCTGTGGAGGATCCGGCCGGGCCAGCCGATCTCACCGGTGAAGGCGAAGTCGATCTCGCGGTGTCCCTGCCGGTTCTTCGGTAGGCCGCAGACGCGCGTCAGGAACACGCAAGGCAGGTTGGGATCCCTCCCGCGCAGGCGGTCGGACAACTGTTCGAACATGCCGCCCACGGATTTCGCCGCGGTTTTCAGTTTTTCCTGCAGGACCGGATCGCCGAGCTCGTCCACGCCCTCCCTGACGTGCCTGCCCAAGTTCTTCGTGAAACGGGAGAAGGCCGACTGGATCTCGCCCAGTCCCATCTGTCGGGCGGCCCCGCGCCACGCCGACCAGTCGTGATCATCGAACAGTTTCGGCAGCACGAAGAGCGTCGGAAGAACGTTGTCCAGCAACAGCGGACGGTTGAACACGATCTCCAGCGAGGTGACCACAGGCGTGTCCGCTCCGTCCACGCGGGCGCAGGCGACGTGAATCTCGGCGGAGAAGTCTTCGGGCACGCGCACCAGCAGAGGGTCCTCACGCTGCAGCGCGAAGGCATACTCGCCGGGTGTGAAGCGGCACATCAGATGGGCGCTTGCCCGCTCCACGGCCGCCGCCGCGGTCCGCGGCTCGAGGAACACCGCGTCCACCACCGTCGGCAGCGTCAGGGGACAGAAGGAGCCGTCGGAGAAGTCATGACGGGGTTTCAGGCGGATGGTGATATGGGGAGATTTCTTCCTGGGTCCGGACAAGGGTCACCTCTAGAGTGTGAAAAATATCGAAAAATGGGCACCAAATGCAATAGAATCCCCCTGCGGATCGTCGAATCCTCCTTCAAGGGAGTTCATGACATGAGAAATTGGTCGCTTTTCATCCTTGTTTTCCTTGTTTCCCTGGGATTTCCCGGGCCGGCTTTGGCCGACTCGCCGATCACCAGCACCGGGTTTCACCAGCACTATGCCCAGGCGGGAGTGGTGGCCGCCCGCAGCGGTCGCCTCTCAACGCCCGTGCTTAACTTCCTGCTCGGAAGGGCGCCCACGGATCAGAAGGCGGCCTGCGTGAACGCGCTCTCGTGGCAAAAGGACCCCACCGGCAACGCCCAGTCCTTCGTCAAGGCACTCGAGGGAAAATACCGCAAGCAGGGGAAGGCCCTGTCGTCAGGAGATCTCGCGGCAGACGAACTGATGACGCTGGGCTACCTGCTGGCGATGCATGACTACTTCAAGTTCGAGCCGCTGGAGAAGGCCCGCGGCGGTTTGTGGGCGGCGCAGCCCAAGGTGCTGCTGGCGGAGGCCGTCCTGCGCTCGCCGGCGGACTTCACGATCGCCATGATCGCCGCGCTGATCACCGTGCAGAACACGCCGGACAAGGACTGGTGCCAGGTGTACAGCCTGGTGCAGGCGGTCCTCGACCGCTTCCCGGAGTCCGGTCGCAACCTCAAACCCGAGGCTGTGAAGTCGATCATGGAGTACATCGGCGCGTACAAGAAATATTGTCCCCTGCCGGCAGGCCAACTGGATCCGGGCTTTCTGCAGGCCACCGAGATGGTCTCCCATTTTGGCCAGCTCGCGGTGGCTTCCCAGGCCGGTGTGGCCTTCTGGGATTTGAAGACGCACCAGATCATGTCCGTGCACAAGCGTGGCCTCACGGGGTCGCTGGTGTCATATTCGGGCCGGCTTTGGGCCGGATCATCGGGGTCCCTGGCTCGCTGGGACGGCACGGTCTGGAAGGAATATCTGAAGTTTGACCCAGCCAAGCACGCCGGTACCTACCGCGTCTTCCTGGACAACCGGGGGAGACTGCATGTGATGTGGAGGCGTCAACACTGGGAGTACGATGCCGCCACGGACCGGTTCGTCGAGCAGGTGTCGCCGGGTTGGGACCCCTTTCAGACGGTGTTCTCGCCGACGGGGGAGCTCTGGGCGGTCGACCTCCTCAGGGGGCTCCGGAGGCGTGCCGGCGGCGGCTGGGTGAAATACGCCCGGAAGAGCGCCGGCTATCCCGGCTCGGATCCCCGACGCCTGGTCGTGGATGCCCAAAAGCGTCTCTGGGTGATGGACTTCGCCGACGGCTTCTTCCGGTTCGACCCCGCGGCGGATCGCTTCGTACCAGCGGGACCTGCGATGGACAAGGCGTCCGACCTGCGTGTGGACAAGTCCAGGGGTCGCACCTGGTACCTGCACTACAACAAGGGCGTGACGCTGGAGGAAAACGGAAAGACCAGGTTCTTCGACCTTTCCGCCCAGAAGTTCCTGCGGTGCCTGTACCTGTCCACGGAAGGGGATCTCTATGTCGGCGGACAGACCGCCCTGTCCCGCATCACGAAGGAGAAGGGCGCCTGGGTGGTGAAGTCATACACGTCGGCGAAGGCTCCGTGAGACGAAGGCATCTGACCCGGCCAAAGCCGGCCATTTGAGGCGGCCGCAAAAGGGCGCGGGATCATCCTCCGAAACTACTGCAAAAGATCCATCTCGGTGGCGAGCCAGCCGTCACTGATGGTGTGGGCCGAGACGCGGGTGGCCGCCTCGCGCACGGCTTTCAGGGCGTCGCTGGGAGCGCTGGAGAAGCCTGCACTGCGCATCATCGGGATGTCGGTGATCCAGTCGCCGAAGGCGGCGGTGGATTCCTTCGAGAATCCGGCCGCGGCGATCATACGCTCGAGGGCGGTGCCCTTGTCGCTGCCGGTGGGACGGATGGAAAAGCCCACGTTTTGATGGGTGAATTCCTGGTTGTCGAAGACCTCCTGATCCCCCTCCGGCACTACGGAGAACCGTGCGATCAGGCTCACCGCGGCGGCCCGTTCGAGGATGAAGCGGACCCCGACCAGCGGCTCGCCGGCGAGGGCCTCCGGGAGCTTTGTCCAATCGGGCAGGGGATGCACCACCGGAGAGGTGATCGATGCCAGCCGGTATGTGATTTTTTCGGTGGTGCCCACGGCGATCACGCGCGTAGGGGTCAGCGCGAGGCCGGGTTGGTCCGCGGCGACCAGATGGGGAAGCAGGGTCTCTACCGACAGGGCCCGGGTCCAGGCCCATTCCAGGGTGCCGTCGGCGTTGAGGACGGCCAGCACCGCGCCGTCGCCGCCGCCGATGAGCGTCCCGGCCGGCAACTCCAGCAGGCGTGCGGGCTCGAGCATGCCGCAGGGCAGCCGGCCCGAGAGCAGCGCGACGGTGCCACCCCGCTCCCGGTAGGCGCGTACACGATCCACGACCCGGGGGTGGTAGGTGTTAAACCCATTGGTCAGGGTGCCGTCAATATCAAGTACACAAAAAGAATAGCGCATGGGAATTCCTGGGTGCCGACGACCGGGGATCGTCCGCGGTCGACAGCTTTCATATCAGACAGTCCCCGGAGTTGTCAATGAACTCGGGGAAGGCGTAAAAGTACATAAATGAAACATAAAGGGCGTTATAAAGTACATAAGCGTTTGAATATATGGGCGGCATGGGTGTTTTATTACGTTTTTGATACAAAAGTGTACAAATAAACCAAAAAACACCCGGTTTTTGTCCGACGTGATACGCGAAAAGCAGGGAAAGGGCATTCATTTGCAATAGCCACTAACTCCTGTCCATAAAGTTCCAGGGCAAAAAAATACCGTCACAACAGGGAAATGAAATTTCTGACACTAAAATCGGGATTTGGCACGGATTTCGCTTACAAAGCCCCCCGTCCAGTCCGGAGGTACTCCATGATTGCCCTGATTCAGTCCCTGCGACGATCGCCAAGTCCAGAACATGCCTTGATTCTCGAACACCTTCCCCATGTCCGCCGGCTGGTGCGACGTCATGGTCAGCACCTTTCCCTCGAAGATCGCCAGGAGATCCTCTCCGCAGCCATGATCGGCCTGATTGAGTCGGCCTCACGGTTCGACTCCATTGAAAAAAACCACTTTTGGCCCTATGCAAAGAATCGCGTACAGGGCGCCATTCTTGATGAACTGCGGCAGAAGGACCCGCTGACCCGGACGCAGCGCCGGCAGGTCAGGCTCGTTGAAAAGTCGGTGGCCACCCACCTCTCCGAGAACGGGGAGACCCCCCAACTGGATACCCTCTGCTCCCTGACCGGCATGACCGAGTCGATGGTCCTCAAAACCCAGAGAATCCGCGCTGCCGGCCACACGATCCACTTCTCCCGTCTGGAAAACGATGAGGACGGCAGCCTCCTCGACTTCATCGCCGACGAGAGCGTCCCCCTGCCCGAAGAGGCCTGCCTTCATCATGAAGAGCGGCTGCTGGTGTCCGGATGGGTCGAACTCCTGCCCGACAGGGAGCGCCGCGTGATTGAGGGTATTTATTACCTACAAATGAGTCCACGCGCCCTGGCCGATGAGATGTCCCTCACGGAAGGCCGGATCTCTCAGATCCATCACCATGGCCTCCAACTTTTGCGGCAGCGCGCCAGAACTATCCAGTCCGCCGCCTGAACCTGCTCATTTTTCCCTGGTCGAGACGTTGACTTTTTCACAGAGATCTGTATTTATCACACCCGTTTGTCGGACCTGCGGGTCTCTTTGGGCCGTCGACAAGTGGCAAGTCACGGGGCTTTGGTCCCCGCATTCGAAGGTTCGAATCCTTCCGGCCCAGCTTCCGGGCGACATCCGCAAGGTGCGGGTGCCCTCAGTATTCACTCCTTTCCTGAGGTGTTGCTGCCATGCTCAAATCCTTGGCTGTCTTTTCCGGAACCTCCAACACTGCGCTGACGGCGGAAATCTGCCGCTACCTTGAGATCGTCCCGGGCTCGATCACCGTCAGCAAGTTCTCCGACGGGGAGACCTTCGTCACCATCAACGAAAACGTCCGCGGCGTGAACTGCTTCGTCATCCAGCCGACATCCATGCCTGTGAACGAGCATCTGATGGATCTGCTCATCATCATTGACGCGCTTCGGAGGGCCTCGGCCGGCTCCATCATCGGAATCCTGCCGTATTACGGATATGCCCGGCAGGACCGCAAGGTGCGGCCCCGCACGCCGATCTCCGCCAAGCTGGTGGCGAACCTGATCACCACCGCCGGCGCGTCCCGTGTCATGATGATGGATCTCCACGCCGGCCAGATCCAGGGATTCTTCGACATTCCGGTCGATCATTTGACCGGCCTTCCCGTGCTGCTCGATGCGATCCGCAATGAGTTCCGCAACGAGGAATTGGTGATCGTGAGCCCGGACGCCGGAGGCACCGAGCGCGCCCGCGGCTACTCCATGCGTCTGGGTTGTCCGCTGGCCATCATCGACAAGCGGCGTCCCCAGGCGAACCAGTGCGAGGTGATGAACATCGTTGGCGACGTCGCCGGCAAGAAAGCCGTGATCGTCGATGACATGATCGACACCGCCGGCACGCTGAGCAAGGCGGCCCAGGCCGTCATCGACCAGGGCGCCATCGAGGTCTATGCGGCGGCCTCCCATGGCGTCTTTTCCGGAAAAGCCGTCGAGAACATCATCAAGTCCCCGCTGAAAAAGGTGTGGGTGACCAACACCATCGCCCTGTCCCAGGAGGCCGCCGAGAGCGGACGAATCCACCAGTTATCGGTGGGTCGGCTCCTTGGCGAGGCCATCAAACGCATTCATCATGGAGATTCCATCAGTTCACTCTTTACTTGAGAAGAATTTTCAGCTATATGTGTTCGTCCCGCGCACCGGCAACGCGACCGAGGAGCGGGGTTGCTTTTGAAATGAGGTATGAGTAATGGAACCCGTAAAACTGTCCGTCGAAATGAGAACTGCCACTGGGAAGAACGAAAACCACCGTCTGCGCGCCAGCGCCATGATCCCGGCGGTGCTGTACGGCAAGAAGCTGCCGTCGGTCTCCCTTAAACTGAATCCCCGGGATCTGATCAAGACCATGGATCCCGAGAAGAAGCGCAACACGTACTTCCTGCTGGACATCGAAGGCAAGGAAGAAGTGCCCGTGTTCATCCGTGACGTCCAGTTCGACACGATGACCGGCGCGATCAAGCACGTGGACTTCCTGCGCACCGCGCCCAACGATCTGGTTCCGGCCACGGTCAACTTCCGCATCACCGGTCGCTCCGAGGGCGTGAAGCTGGGCGGCTCCATCCGCCTGACCATGAGCCATCTTCCGGTCCGATGCGCCGCCTCCGAAGTGCCCGCCTTCATCGAGCAGGATGTGACCTCGATGGGCCTGGGTTCGGTTCTGCGCGTCGAAAACCTGAAGCTGCCCGAAGGCATCAACATCCGGCTTTCCCCCCGCCAGGCGCTCGTCATCGTGTCCGGCGGCAAGGACGATCGTCCTGAGGAAGGCGCTGTCGCCGCCACTCCTGCCGCCGCTCCCGCGAAGGCCGCAGCCCCCGCGAAGGCCGCTCCTGCGAAGCCTGCTCCCGGCAAGAAATAATCCGTTGAGCCACAGGTTGACCGACAGGTGACCTTTCAAGGCTTTCTCATCGCCGGACTGGGAAATCCAGGACCGGAATATGCCCGCACCCGCCACAACCTCGGTGCGCGTGCCCTTTTTCTTTGCGCCCAGAAATGGTGTGCCCCCCCCTTCCGCAAACGCTTCGAGGGCGAGTATGTGCAGACCGTCGTGGATGGCTGCGACGTGGCCCTTCTGTTTCCTCACACGTACATGAACATCTCCGGGCGATCGATCGCAGCGGCCATGCGGCATCTCGGGGTGGATCGCGACCGGCTGATCGTGCTGCACGACGACGTGGACCTGGCCTTCGGGCGGCTGCGCGTGAAGCTCGGCGGCGGAAACGGCGGCCACAACGGCCTGAAATCCATCTCCGGTACGGTGGGCGGTCCCGAATATGCCCGAGTCCGTCTGGGGGTGGGGCGCCCTCCCGGCGACATGGTGGAATATGTTCTTTCGGCTTTCACAGCTGACGAGCGTCCCGTGATTCCCGACATGCTCGAAAATTGCGTGAATATCGTGGAAACGATCTTGAAGAAGGACGTGACTTATGCCATGAATGCCTTCAATGGGCAATCCTGATTTTGTATCATGTCCCTACCGCTGCCGGACCCGGTATCCGGAAAGGGACGGCGTTCCCGAATTTTCCAGCAGTTCTCGGCTGAAACCCAACCACAACCAACCAAGGAGGTAACAGAATGAACAATCTTTTCTATGTCGTGCCGGCGTTCGGCCTGGCAGCCCTGTTGTTCGCGTTCTGGAAGACGCAGTGGATCAAGAAGCAGGATACCGGTACCGATCGGATGAGAGAGATTTCCGGTTATGTGCGCGAAGGCGCCATGGCGTTCCTCAACGCAGAATACCGCGTCCTGATCTGGTTCGTGCTCGGCGTGGCCGCGCTCCTGATCATCTCCAACATGCTCGGCAAGAGCACCCCTGAAAACTTCAAGCATCCCCTGATGGCGTTCTCGTTCATCATCGGTGCGCTGTGCTCGGTCCTCTCCGGGTACTTCGGCATGAAGGTGGCCACCCTGGCCAACGTCCGCACCACAGCGGCCGCCCGCACCAGCCTGAACAAGGCGCTGCGCGTCGCGTTCTCCGGCGGCACCGTCATGGGCATGAGCGTCGTCGGTCTGGCCCTGCTGGGCCTGGGCACCCTGCTCATCATCTATTACATGCTCGGCATCGTCGGCACCGGTGAAGTCGGCCTCCGCAACTCGATCACCGTCGTCTCCGGCTACAGCCTGGGCGCCTCCTCGATCGCGCTGTTCGCCCGCGTGGGCGGCGGCATCTACACCAAGGCCGCCGACGTCGGCGCTGACCTGGTCGGCAAGATCGAAGCCGGCATTCCCGAGGACGACCCGCGCAACCCCGCCACCATCGCCGACAACGTCGGTGACAACGTCGGCGACGTGGCCGGCATGGGCGCGGACCTGTTCGAATCGTATGTCGGCGCCATCGTCGGCACCATGGTCCTGTCGTTCGGCGCGGGCTGGGTCGGCAACTACGAGGGTTCCCCCGAGCTGCGCCTGGTCCTGCTTCCCCTGATGCTCGCCGGTGTCGGTGTCATCGCCTCGATCCTGGGCACGTTCATGGTGTCCACCAAGGAAGGCGGCAGCCCCCAGACTGCGCTCAATATCGGCACCTTCGGCGCTGCGATCCTCATGCTGTTCGCCACCGCCGGCATCTGCTACTGGATGGTCCCGGTTGAAGTGAAGATGCACGTGCTCGGCTACGGCATCGTGAAGGCCACCTGGCTGAAGCTCTTCGGCGCCACGGTCATCGGTCTGCTCGCGGGCATCGCCGTCGGCGTGACCACCGAATACTACTGCTCCAAGGATCGCGCCCCGGTCCACAAGATCGCCATGGCCTCCCAGACCGGCGCTGCCACCAACATCATCGCCGGCCTGGCCAACGGCATGGTCTCCACCGCACTTCCGATCATCTGGATCTGCATCGCGATCATGGTCTCCTTCAAGCTCGCCGGCCTCTACGGCATCGCCGTGGCCGCCCTGGGCATGCTGTCCACCACGGGCATCCAGCTGGCCGTTGACGCCTACGGTCCCATCGCCGACAACGCCGGTGGTCTGGCCGAGATGGCCGAACTTCCCCCCGAGGTGCGCGAGCGCACCGACAAACTTGACGCCGTGGGCAACACCACCGCCGCGATCGGCAAGGGCTTCGCCATCGGCTCCGCCGCCCTGACCGCCCTGGCCCTGTTCTCTGCGTTCCAGATTCAGGCCAAGGTACCGACCATCGATGTCTCCAACCCCGTGGTCATGGCCGGCCTGTTCTTCGGCGCCATGCTGCCGTTCCTGTTCTCCGCGATGTGCATGACCGCCGTCGGTGAAGCCGCCAACGAAATGATCATCGAGGTCCGCCGCCAGTTCAAGGAGATCCCCGGTCTGCTCGAAGGCACCGCCAAGGCCGACTACGCCAAGTGCGTGGAGATCTCCACCAAGGCCGCGATCCGCAAGATGATCGTCCCGGGCCTGCTGGCCGTGTCCGTTCCCGTCATCGTCGGTTTCTGGAACAAGTTCGCGCTGGGCGGCATGCTCGCCGGCGTCACCGTCTCGGGCGTCCTGCTGGCCATCTTCCAGGCCAACGCAGGCGGCTCCTGGGACAATGCCAAGAAATACATTGAAGACGGCAATTTCGGTGGCAAGAAGTCCGACGCCCACAAGGCCGCCGTCACCGGCGACACCGTCGGCGATCCGTTCAAAGACACGTCCGGCCCCTCGCTGAACATCCTGATCAAGCTCATGAGCGTCGTGGCGCTGGTCATCGCTCCCCTCATCGTCGGCGCCGAGTCGAAGGCCGATCCCAAGACCAACGCTCCGGTCGTGGCCGCCCCCGCCCCGGCTCCGCAGGTGGCTCCGGCTC
>Ga0180007_10006194_pt1 | contig 11768 bp, 12 predicted proteins | sample MM_PC_MetaG_FD_121122 | JGI IMG/M metagenome (GOLD analysis project Ga0180007, IMG submission 121122) | Groundwater microbial communities from the Aspo Hard Rock Laboratory (HRL) deep subsurface site, Sweden - MM_PC_MetaG | ecosystem: Environmental > Aquatic > Deep subsurface > Groundwater...
GTCATACTTGCCGATTGTGTGATCGGATACGGTGCGCACGAGAACCCGGCAGCCAGCCTGGCTGAGGCAGCCAACCAGGCCTCCAAGTCGGCTCGCGAATCGAATCGAATGCCAGCCATCCTGGTGGCTTCAGTCACGGGAACGGATGAAGATCCGCAAAATCTCCATCGTCAGCGCGAAATTCTTGAAGCTGCTGGCGTCATCGTTGCTCCAAGCAATGCTGCTGCTGCGCGATGGGTCGTCGACTGGATGAAAGGCAAGGCCTCATGACCCAGAAGAACTCAACCTCGAGTTTGTTCACCGCCCCGCTTCACGTCATTAATCTCGGCCTGTCGTCATTCGCGGACACGCTGCGAGATCATCAAGTCCCGGTCACCGATGTCGATTGGCGCCCGCCAGCTGGTGGAGATGCCGCATTGATACGAATCATCGACAACCTGAGAGCCGATGATTCTCAGGCTTGGTTGCCGACCATTGCCTCAGCCAACGAGATCGCTATCGAGCATCTGCTGACAGCCGAACCTCACATCATCGGCATCGGCATTGCCAAGGACGTCGTTCCGGGCATGAAGGACGGCCTGATCCTGCATGCTGGACCTCCAGTGACCTGGAACGCCATGTGCGGACCCATGCGGGGAGCGGTCATGGGCGGACTCATTTACGAGGGATTGGCCACGACGCCAGAACAGGCGGCCGTCCTTGCCTCAAGCGGCGAAATCTCCTTTGAACCCTGTCACCATCATCATGCCGTCGGGCCGATGGCCGGTGTCATGACTGCGTCGATGCCGGTGTGGATTCTGGAAAACGTGACTGCAGGCAATCGCGCCTACTGCACGCTGAATGAGGGACTTGGACAGGTGCTTCGCTACGGTGCCTACGGAGAAGACGTCATCAATCGGCTGAATTGGATGGCAAGCCAATTGGCTCCCATTCTGGCACAGGCCATTGAAGGGCACGGCCCCATCGATATGCGCTCGCTCCTTGCTCAAGCGCTGCAGATGGGGGATGAAGGACACAATCGAAATCGCGCAGGCACGTCGTTGCTCATTCGCGAGCTGGCTCCCTTCTTGACACGGCTTCACGAATCATCGGATGCCATTGCCCGCGTCTTCGAATTTCTGCACTCCAACGACCATTTCTTCTTGAATTTGACGATGCCTGCGGGCAAGTGCGCACTCGATGCAGCAGCCGCTATCCCAGGGAGTTCTCTCATCACCGTGATGGCGCGCAACGGAACGGAATTCGGCATTCGCGTGTCAGGAACTGGCGATCGTTGGTTCACTGCGCCAGCGCCGATCGTAGACGGGCTCTACTTGCCTGGATTCTCCAAAGACGATGCCGCGCCCGACATTGGCGATTCATCAATCACTGAGACGGCAGGGTACGGCGGATTTGCCATGGCAGCTGCTCCTGCGATCGTGCAATTCGTCGGCGGGACACCGCAGCTGGCTTTGGATACCACACGACGCATGCGATCGATCACGTTGGCGGAATCCCGCGTCTACCAGATCCCATCCATGGGGTTCCGGGGAACGCCAACTGGCATCGATGTGCTCCGAGTCGCCGAAACAGGGATTCTGCCAGCCATCAATACAGGGATTGCCCACAAGAAGCCTGGCATCGGCATGGTGGGAGCTGGATTGGTCACACCTCCATTTCGTGTCTTCGCAGAAGGTGCAAGGGCACTCGCCGAAAGCCTGGGACAAGACACTGCGTGCTAGAAAAGCCAGTGGCAATCCACCTGTTGATCACACTGACACGCAGGAAGGAACGGGAAGATTGGAGGATAGGCATTCGTGCAATCACCTCCGCGGCGCTTGGGAATACAGAATCAATCGCAGGGAAGGGGTAAGAATGAAGATAATCGATCTCACAATTCCGTTGTCCATCGCGACACCACCGTGGCCAACCTACGAGCCGTTGCAGGTGAAGTATTTCAAGCGACTCGCACCCAATGGTGCCAATGGCCAGCTTGTCACTCACTCCAACCACGTTGGGACGCATCTTGATGGTGAAATCCACTTCCACACACCGGGCAAGGATATCGCTGAGCTTGACTTCGATTTCCTCGTGCACGATGGGGTCATTGTTGATCTATCGGATATTGCCGGTGACTACGACATCTACACATCGGAGATGATCGAGGAGCGCGTCGAAGTCAAAGAAGGCGACATTCTCATCATCCATACGGGCTATCACCATTATGGATTTGATCAACCGACAGCCGATGAAGTGCGCTACATGGTTAAGCATCCTGGACCTGACCGCGAATTCGCTTTGTGGTGCCGCAAGAAGAAGATCCGTTGGATCGGTGTCGATTGCGGAAGCGCCGATCACCCGATGAACACGATCATTCGCGATTGGATGCCCCGGCAAACCAAAGAAGCCGACGCCCATTTCCAGGCCAAATATGGCATGACCGTGGCTGAGTGCTTCGATGCCAGCAAGTATCAGCTGATGCACATCGAGTTGTTCCCCTATGGCATCATTCATGCTGAATGCTTGGGCGGCGACATCGATCTGTTGCTCAACCAGCGTGCGACCTTCGGCTGTTTCCCGTGGCGGTTTGTCGATGGTGAATCCTCCATCGCGCGCATCGTCGCCATGGTCGACGATGATCGCTATGAAGACCTGATGAACGTGAAGGCCGAGTGTGTGCTCACCAAGTACGGCGATGTTGCTGGCGCGAAGAACCCGCATTTGCACGCCATCGGCAGAACCTAGGTTGTCGGAAACTCGATCCGATCGGATCGAGTTGCTTGGAATCTGGGCACGCCAAACTCCGGCGTGTGATCATCTCGCATACCGGAGACGAACGCCATACGGAAGATTGTGTAATGAGTATTACAAGACTGCACGCAACAAGAATCGGAGCGCACGCCCATCGCTACCTGTCTGAGGAATCTCGGACAGGTAGCGTTGTTTCAACATTTCGGCATGGATTCAATGCGCTATTCGACAGAGGCACAGACTCTCGATTCGTCGTTTTCCAGACACAGGATGTGCCGCTTCATCCATGGGCCGTCGAATTGCCAGGAACGCCTCCTTTTCTCCAGGCGAAACTGGCATGCTTCGCAAACGGCAAGTCTATTCGCTTCAGCAATGGCCTCATCGCGAGCTTTGCCAGTGCGGTCGTTCACAAGCTTCATATTCAGCCCTGGGATCAAGAAGAAACCCTGCGCGCTCTGCAAAACAGGTCAGTTGTTCGCGCCCGTATCAAGGCTACGATGCCCGCCAACCGATCCGTCCGTCTTGAGGCAGATATTCTGATGGCTCTTGTTCGCAGGAGATTGCCAGACGATGCTCAAACCCTTGTCGAATTCATCGGACGTGGCTCCGGATCAACGCCTGCGGGCGATGATGTAGTGTTGGGCGCGCTCGCTGCACTCACTGCGCAATCGACATCATCCCACCAGGCCCAGCTAAAGCTAGCAGCCCTGCGAGCCGAATTGCATACCAAGAATCTGTTCAAGCAGACGACACGTGCTTCGGCCCAAATGCTCAATGCAGCCCTGCAAGGCTCTTTCCCAGAGCCTATATGTGCCGTGGTGACGAACCTGAAGCGAGAGCATCCGTTGGGATGCGAACTCCAACACTCAGTTGATCAAGTATTGAGCTTGGGTGCCACATCAGGCTGGTTCTTCCTTGTGGGCTTCATGGCAGCCGGTCAAGATTCCGATTTACCCCTGTTATGTTGGGATAAATACTCCGCCGACATAGACTGAAGCCAGGAGACAATCAGGAGGCTATGTGAGTGAGAGCCAATGAGATGGAGCTCTTCCTAGACACCTTGCCACATGACACTCGGGAGCTTGTGGTCGCCCTACGATCGATCATTCGTAAGATCAGCCCCGATGCAGAAGAGACGATGCTGTGGGGAGGCATCTCCTACCATACGCCGTGGATCGGCGGCCGTGTCAAGGGAGCACTCTGTCAGATTGAAGCAAAGGGCAGCGAAGTGAGGATTGCATTTATCCACGGCATTCGATTGGCAGATCCAACGCATCTTCTGTGCGGAACGGCTCTTTCCAAACGATTCGTTCCGATTCAATCCCTCGCCGAGGCGCAACGGCCCGAGATTGCCGCCCTTATTCGTGAGGCATCGGCCATCGAATTCGGCCCCCCCATCTAGCAAAGCGGATCGCCGAACCCAAGTTCCTACTCAAGCGGTGCTAGTAGATTAGAAATCGGTGGGACCTCGTTGCGAATGATCGAGAACAGGAGCAGATCCATGAGAGCACCTTGATGAAAATAGGCGCGACGAAGCGTCCCCTCCAGCTGGTAGCCGGCTCGCTCAGCGACGGTACGTGATCCGATATTACGAGGGTCCAGCACAATCTGAATCCGACCAATAGCCGTCTGCTCAAACAGGTAGGCAGTCGCCATGCGTACGGCTTCGGTCATGTACCCCTTGCCGCGATCCTCAGGCTTGTAGATGCGATAGGCAAGTTCCCAGCCACCGTACCAATGGGATGCTTTGAAGATCATCACTTGCCCGAGCCTTCGTCCCTCGCGATCCGTAACCAGCAGAATCTTGTGGTCATCCGACCACCAGTTGGTCTCCTCGAACTGCTTGAACCACCGTGGCTCGGAAATGCAGCCGAGAGGCCAGAAGTCACCGATCTCGCGCACGTCAGAAGTGAGTTCATACAGCCCTTCAAGATCCGATCTGCGGAAGGGACGAAGGATCACGCGATGGCCAACAAGCATGATGGGGCCTCCTGAAAAGCGAGTCAAACGAGAGTGCACCTTTTGGCGTTGTGGGTCAAGCCACCAACTGAAAAGCCATGTGTCCAGTGTCCGCATCGGCTGTCTGTCGATCTGCGAGCAGACAGCCGGTGCATCCATTTATTCAATAGATGACTATATTACTCATATATATCTTTGCTCGAAGGGTGGAATCATGAACAATCAAGCAGGTCACCTGCGCCCCATGGACTCACGACATAGTTTGCCTATTGGTAAACTCTCGCTGTTGCTCACAATCGTTACCGTCGCTCTGCTAGCACAGGGATGCACGAAGATCTTGGACGATGACTTGGGTGGGGGAGCTGACATCGGCTCGGGCATCGTCACCCCTCCTGCGGTACCTGCAGGCCCGATGGCCGCCGACGTTCGCGTCATCTCCGATCCACAGGGCGGCACCTATGTTTCCGAGCTGTCTTGTGTCTTCGAGGCATCCGAGATCCCTGGTGGTGGTTCGAAACCCATCATCATCACCGTGAACTGGGTTGCTCCTTGCGGTACGCACAAATCCGAAGTGTTTGTGTTCGACGGCGGGAAACAAACCTATGAATCCTCCTACTCGGAGAGTGGGCGAGCCATTGCTCTGACGTTCTGGACAACCATTTCATGGACCGATGCGCAGGGCAAACATCAGATTCAAAGCGGTACCGCGGCATGCTCCTAACATCGTCAGCAGCACACTGCCTCCTCCAAGAGCACGTCTGACGTCATCAGTGCATCAGACGTCGTCTCTTGGAGACGCAGAGGGAACTATTGCCGATATCAGGTCACAGAGCTTGATCTTCCCAGACCGAATGGATGCGATAGGTTTCTCGCAACGTTTGTGTGTGCCCATTCCTGTCCATGCAGATGGTGGCAATACCACCAACCGTCCCCGCCAGCCGGGTCACAAGCGTGATCGCAGCTTGAACCTGTGCTCCTGTCTCGATCCACTCATCGACAATGAGGACGTTCATGCCTGGCAGCAGCGCGTCATGACGCATTTCCAACGCCTTTCGCCGTCCTGAGTAATCAACGAACTCAACACGTTCCGTTGCCACAGGCAGCTTGCCGCCCTTGCGCACAGGCACCAATCCAACGCCCAGCGATTCAGCCACGGCAGTGCCTAGAATGAATCCCAAGGCATCAATGGCGACCACAACATCGATCGTGCCGTCACGGAATGGCATCGCAAGATCAGCCACCAGCTGTGCAAACGCTTCGCGATCTGCAAACAACGGCGTGACATCGTTCCGATTCCCTGTTGTGTGAGTGTCGATCTTCATCAGATAGCGTTTCATCAGGACACTATTGTACGTGCGTATGGTGCCCCCTCTAGCGCTTGAGTAAGTACGCCAAGCGAACACCTTCCTAGAAGCGACATGTGGAACACATTGTCCTCGACCCCAATGCTCGCTCCGAGGAGGCAGTTACACGATCAGACCATCTTGCTGCCACGTTCAATCTTGAGTGCGACTGGACGAAATGCATCAGTACAGCAGGCAACCGCCAACCCCGGCTGCTTGAGCCACGGTCCAAAGTCACTCCCACCTGAAATAGAGCGAATCTCTCGGTGGGTGTCCGCCCACGCCCAGGCACAGAATCCATCTGGCACCTCAGAGGGATCCGAAAGCAAGAACTCCTGGCCTTATTTCAGGACGCCGCATGTCGGATTGACGAGATCGGGATTGGCCATGCACTTCACAACCGTGATCCTGACCTTGTACAAAGGCATCTCCTAGTCCTCGATCCGTTCGATCTTGAACGTCACGGGACGAAAGCCATCTGTACAGCATGAAATAGCCGTTGCCTTCGGCCCGACCCAGGGAAATCCTTGGCCGAACAAGACCATCATCACATCGCGCTGAATATCGGCCCATGCCCAATGGCAGAATCCTTGGGGATAGTTCATGCCTTCGACAATGATCTCCTCCCCCTCCTCGAATGCGGTACAGATGTCAAAGCCGCTTGCCTTCGCCTCAGGGGACAGGTATTGCTCGAGCAGATCTTTGTGATGTGCTTTCTTGATTACCGTGATCTTGACCTTCGCCATGCATCCTCCCTTAAGAAAGCGAAATGTCGGGGTCTCCGTCCAGCTTGGTGGATGGACGTTTCAGCTTCGTTGCACAGTACGCGTGTCTGGTGTATGCAATCAAGCAGACACCAGCCAGCCACGCGCTTCATTCACCCAAGATCGCACACAACGCGAATCCCTAGACTGCGAAACCGCTCAACCCCGCATTGATCATTAACCGCCAGATCTTTGTTATTTCGACCATGTCAGCTCCGACATAGCGCACGCTGCGACTATCAAATCGCTCCACACCCGGAATATCAGACACAAGCTGAGCCTGCAGAGCCTTGAGGAAGTGAGCCCGAAACTCGATCGGCGCTTCGAGCTTGACAATCTTCATCTCGCCCACGCGCTCGACCGCCCGTTGTGCAGCTGCACGAATCACCTTGCGCGATGCCGCAGGCGTCAGATTGCGTGCAGCTGTCGGCCCAATGGCCCACTTGGTGATCACGCGTTCGGCCCATGGATGAGTCATTGCTACTTCATCGAGTAGAGCATCATCTCCGGCAACCAGGGCCACAGGAACCCCAAAGTGTCCGGCGACGGCACCATTGAATGCCGCTTCTGTCACCGGTTTGCCGTTGATGTAAAGCTCGTACACGATCTTGCCGACATGCGTGTGGGCCATCACGCCAAAGGCGCTGCCTGCTCGAGCGTGGTAGCCGATGAAGAAGGCCAAATCGCAGCTTTCATCGATGCCTTCCATCTGCAATAGAGGTCGAGGTGTCCCCAACACAAGAAGTGCGTCTTCGTGCAACTCGTCAGGAAGAAGGTTTCGCATCAATCCGTGGCCGTCTGCCACGACGAATTCGTCAGCTCCCGCTTCGATCGCGCCCTCAATAGCGGCATTGACTTCGCCGGTCATCCATTTCTGCGCAGCAACGTACGCGGGTCCTTCCATCTTGACGTGATCACCGTGTGTTGCGCAGGCAATCCCTTCCATATCGGCGGAAATAAACACTTTCATATGGTAGCCTCCCTAGCCTCTGGTCTTCGTGGATTGTGGTGTAGCGACTACGTGTTGGCAATACCCGGATTACGGATTGGAGAGCCCGTCGTCCGCATGGAGAAACCGTTCCTGGCGCAGGACATTGCGGTACTGCTCCAGAATGTGAGAGTTGACCTCAATCCGAGCATCGCCCCAACCGTTGTCCCGCTCGTAGATCGTTCCTCGATAATCTTGATTCATGTACAGGAAGCCTTTGATCTGTCGATACTCGACCATGAACGCGAAGTATGGCGCGAACCACGCATCCCAATCGGATTGCCCGTCGACAAGATCAGGATCATCCTCATCCGCTGTGACGTGGATGTTTGCGGCCGCCGTTTCAGAGAGCATGACCGGTTTGCCATGATTCTCTGCCATCTCCAGGAAGCGAATCGATCGAACATACGCAGCGTTTGTGCGCTCCCGATCTGTAGCAGGAGGCGTGAAGTGCTCAGCCTTGAACAAATCGAGGCCAAACCAATCGACATAATCATCGCCTGGATACCATGCCGGTTGCCCATCCACGACAGCATCAAAATCGTCAGGGCCATCGGGCTCGTAACACCAAATGTAGGCGGCTTGATTGACTCCGGCAGCCGTGAACAGGTCAACCATCTTGCGATAGGCGATGGGGTAGATGCCAGGTGTATAGCCGTTCCAGCCGCCGTTGAACTCAAAGCCCAACCGAATGAATAGCGGTTCTCCGTAGTCGGCGATGACCGCGCCAATCGCTTCGAGAACACCATCCTGCTTCGTCGTGGTTGCAATCTCCACATCGCTTGGATCCCCATTCTCGTCAGTCATCGACAGGCTCAGATGCGGAATCCGCCCGGCAGCATGTACGTAGCTGAGCCAATCGCGGATCGTGACAACAACAGATTGCCGACCTAGTGTTCCGGCTGCGCCCAGATGGATGCCCTCGATGAGAGGGGCGATGGTCACATCGGCCAGCGCAGCAATGTATCCATCCACGATGGTCGGGTTCGGCGCTGTGCCATGATAAATCGCCCCATCCTCAGGCTCGTACAATGCTCGTTCGACGTGGCGTCGATCAGCCGTGCTTGCCGTCGGCAACCCCATTAGAATGACAAGACTTGCCGCAATCAAGCCTTTGGGACCCAACTGGTTCAGCTTCCTTCGCGTCATACGGATCTCTCCTCGACCCATCATAGGCGAACATGGGACAGTGCGTCGAAAGCTGGCTGCTTGCGCCCTTCGTCTGCAATGCAGTGATCCAGACGTTTCCCGGCGGATTTGGCTTGTTCATGCTTACCGTCCAAGATGAGGAATCGGAGGTAGCTATGGATCGACATGCATTCGAGAACGTAAGAGGTCAAATCGGCGCGTGCGGTATCTGGTGTGGAAGCTGCGCCATCGGCAATGGATCGTTGCGGTTGGCCACTGGGGAGTACCTCCAAGTGCTTGAAGGCCACGGCATCGAGCATTGGGCTCCGCCTGAACTTGACTATGCAGCGATGTCCAACGGGCTGAGCATCGTATCCGATATGGCCACATGTCCTGGCTGCCGCCAGAATGGCGGGCGCGATGATTGTCCGATGCGTGAATGCGCAGGTGAGAAGGCAATACACGATTGCACGCAGTGCGCGGCTGCCTCATGTTGCCACAGCAAGCTCCTTGAGCATATGCGATCTGGAGCAGCACAAGCGGGCCTCATCGTCAAGAATCCATCACAGGACGATGCGACGGTGATCCATCAAGGAATGGTGCACCTGACAACCCGATTTCCAAGCTGTTTGCTGTTTCTTCTAGACAAGGCTTAGGCGATCACCTTATGCCCATTAACGAAGATCACGCATACGATTCCCGACGTCCATCTTAATCAGGCTATACTGTCTTGAGATGCAGTCCTCGCAGTAGCGATTTTGGGGTGAGTCAATGAGACGAAAGATTCCAACGCTCGCGTACGGTCTCGTCATGCTCCTGTTGATCCCGACAGCACTGGCTGCAGAGCCATCTCCCTCTTGGTCCCCACCGTTGTTGGATGAATTGCTCGGCACGCTCTCGGGCTTGTCGATTGACGAATTCGTCGAGCAGGCATCCAAACAGCTATTGCTACGCATGCCAACCCGCATCATTGCCTTCGGATTGGCAGACCAGCTCCAGGTGCGCAACGACCGTCTGACGCCGACAAGCAATCAAGATTGGCTCGAGCTTCAAGCAATGGCACGCGCGATCGACAACCAGCTATCAGAATACGAATCAGCCGACTTCACCCTATCACAGAGAATATCGGCCGAAACACTACACGAGATTCTGCAGCCGATTTATGAGAATAGCGCAGCAAGTCCCACATTTTGGCCGTTTGTCAACCCAACTGCTACTTGTGAGCTGTTTCAGCTTGATCGCTTCTTTGAGTTCATGTTTCCTCGCACGTCCGCGGACGATCTTGAAGACTTCATCACCATATTGTGGCAAGTGGATGACATGATTGATGGGTGGATGGAGGAGATTGAGCAGGCAGCCACTGCAGGCATACTCCCACCACGAACCATGGGGCTGCAAGCGACGAAGGATCTGTTGATCACGTACCGTGAAGTTTGGAACATCGAGCAGCATCCGTACTACAGCATGGGCATGGATCTGTTGACGAGTGTAGAGAAGCTGCCCGAGGGCTACAGCGAGGACTTCGGCAACCGCTTGGTGGAGGTCATTTCGGATTCCATCGCCCCTGCATTCAACCGCTTGTATCAGAAATTGGATATTCTCATGCATAGAGCACCCTGGACGATGAATTGGCAAAAACATGCTGCATGGCCTGAGTACTACCGGCAGGTTCTCCGCCATACATTGGGCACAGCCGAGTCGCCTGAGGCGATCCATGCCGCAGCGATTGCTGAGGTGATGCGACTGTCAACAGAAATTCGTTCGCTCAGCAACGCTGCCGTGGACACAGATGCACCCATTGCCTCTCTAGTCGCCGATCTTCATGACAAGCACTATCATTGCAGTGCGATCGATGCGCAGCAGCTGCTTGATACAGTTGAATCTTTGATGTCAGCAGCGTATCAATCAGCGGGTTCGCTCTTTCAATGGGCGCCGGAACAAACCCCTGCGGTGATTTTCGGTAACCAGTTGAACCCATGTTTCACGCCATCACCATTTGACGAATCCAAGGCTGCCACATTCATCATTCCCCAGAGCACCACATACAATGCCGCGGGCCTTGCAGTCATGGTGTATCACGAGACCATCCCCGGCCATGACGTGCAGACGTCCGTGGCACGCCAACAGGACATCCCGCTGATCCAGCAGCTCAATGGCTGGCTTGGATACTCAGAGGGATGGGCTGAGTATGCCTGCCGTCTGGCAGATGATGCCGGGTGGTACGATGCCGATCCCTGCAGCAGACTTGCATTTCTAGAGCAGCAACTCACCTTCGCGGCTATGACAGCCATCGAAACGGGATTGCTTGGACTCGAATGGAGCCTACAGGAATCCGTCGCCTATGCTCAAACCATCTTCGATGTCCCCGCCAACGCGCTCACCCGATTCTTAAGCGACTTCTTCTATGAGCCTGCCAAGTACACCGTCTACTTCGTCGGGCGCATAATGATTCTTGAGCAGCGGGCGCGGGCGATGGGTGAACTCGGCAACGCATTCAGTCTTGCGGAGTTTCACCAAGCAATCCTGCAGTACGGCAATATCCCGCTTCGCTTGATCGAGGAGCTCGTAGACGATTACATCGCGCGTGTGAAAGAAGGTTCGTCTGAAGGCTAGCCGTATCGGAGTGGGACGCTCTTTCCAATACTTCGCAGATTAAGGAGTGCCGCGCCAGCTTGCCTAGGTATCCTGCGAAGAGGGTTTGGGAGGCGAGGGCTCAACCTTCTTGACGATGGCATGCTTCTGCCTTTTCCAGGGTCTTCCCAACAGCAGCCCGATAATCACACCGATAACAATACTCCCGGCCAACATGAGGACTCGGGACATTTCCAGTGTCCAGAACCACGCTCTGAACTGAAC
>Ga0180007_10006195_pt1 | contig 11767 bp, 15 predicted proteins | sample MM_PC_MetaG_FD_121122 | JGI IMG/M metagenome (GOLD analysis project Ga0180007, IMG submission 121122) | Groundwater microbial communities from the Aspo Hard Rock Laboratory (HRL) deep subsurface site, Sweden - MM_PC_MetaG | ecosystem: Environmental > Aquatic > Deep subsurface > Groundwater...
ATCTGATTGAGCAAAACCGCAAATGTAGCGGGCTACGTTGAGGATTTTGCGATTGAAGATCAGTCAAAGATGGCTTGAAGATGGGATGCCAAAACGATGAGTTATTCATTTCCAGTTCCTAAGCAAGTTTATCAGGTAAAACGGAACATATTTATGGAAATTGTCCAATCTTTTGTGTCAGCCCTTATTCCTATTATGGTTGCTATGGATGCTCCCGGCATTCTTCCGCTTTATATAGGTATGACAGAAGGAATTGATAAACAGCAACGGAAAAAGATAGTCCGCCAATCAATCATTACGGCTTTTATTGTTGCAGTAGGTTTCATTTTTTTGGGACAAGTTATATTTAATGCTCTGGGGATATTGGTGGAAGACTTCATGATTGCAGGAGGCGGGGTCCTTTTGATCATAGCCGTTGCCGATGTGGTGCGTGCCGGTGAAAAACCAATTGAGCGAAGCCCTGAATTTGGCGTAGTACCTTTCGGCACCCCACTTATAGCGGGTCCGGGTACATTAACCACTGCGCTTGTTCTAGTTGGAACAAACGGTTATATCCCCGTCATATTTTCACTAATAGTAAACCTCTTGTTTGCATGGTTAATTTTCAATCAATCGGAACGTATCATAAACTTTTTCGGGATAAGCGGTTCCAGAGCTTTTGCTAAAGTTGCTTCACTTATTCTTGCTGCATTTGCAGTAAAGATGATAAGAAGCGGAATTATGAAATTCATATAGAGCCACTTTCAAAACGTTTCAGTTTGGTCAAGCTCAAGGCGGGGGAAAATTTCAACCACAGGAATACATTAAGTATTTCGAGGATTGAAATTTTAGCCCAACGCAGAGATCGGCCAAAATGGGGCGTTTTGAAACTGGCTCATATAAAGTTGATTTTTGCGGGGAGATAACCTTTCAATAATTTTTGGATTATCTTTATTACACCGGCCTTGCTTCAATTATATCAAGCGGACACTGAGTAGGGATGATATCTGAAAGCGCAAATCCGCCCCTGTCCAATATGGATTCAAATTCAGACCTGCTTCGCTCCAATCCTCCGGCAAGCGTTAGCATGCTGATATCTACAAGCTTGCCAAAGTCAGGTTCGTTGCCCGGAGGAATCACCCTCTCAATTATCAGAAGCCTGCCGGAACCTTCCATCGCCTTATGGCAAACTTTGAGAATAGCCACAGCCTGATCATCATCCCAATCGTGAAGTACCCGCTTTAAGATATATGCATCAGCGCCACCTGGCACTGATTGAAAGAAATCTCCGTTTATAAGTTCACAACGCTTGGTAACGCCTTGCTTGTCCAGAATAGTTCTGGCAGCTTGATCAACAGCTCTAAGATCATAAACTTTGCCGCTAAGCTCAGGATAGGTTTCAAGAATTTCTGCAAGAAGAGCTCCGTGACCACCCCCCACATCTATAATAGTCTTAAATTGTGAAAAGTCATAGGCATTAACAACAGGTGCCAATTCATGCCCGGAAAAACTTGTCATTGCTTCATTAAAGTGTTTTGCTGCTTGTGCATCCTTGGCAAGATATTCATGAACATTCATGCCATGGGCATGGGCAAAAGCAGGTTTGCCGGTCTTCACACTGTATAAGAGCTCGCCCTCCGCCCTCCATGACCATGGTTCACCAACCATAATGGCATATCCGGCAAGTGAACCTGGAATTGCTGTTTGCAGATTTTCTGCAAGCGGTGTCAACTGAAAACAACCGTCTCCATTTTCACAAAATATTTCCAGACTCGCCAGAGCCCGAAGCAAACGATAAAGCGCGCGCGGGTGAGCATCTACTGCCCGGGCCAGTTCCTCACAGTTCTTGGGCCCGTCTTTCAAAAGATCGGCAATTTTCAGTTTTGCGGCAACATATATCAATTGAGTTACTCTGCTTCCATGAATCATATGCATCAATTTCATCTCTTGTGAAGTCTGCTTTATATCTTCAGAACAATTCTTTTCAGTCATTGATTTTCTCCATAAATGATTAAAAGATTGGAAGTTCCATACAAGCTGTATGTGATCTGTATATGAAAGTAAATCTTACGCCAATTATTGATCTGGCGGTTAACCGCTCTTTCTTTAAAATTAATTTAGATTGGTTACAATGATGTGTCAAGATTTAACCAAAATTTAACCAAAATGCCGTTCATGTGAAGTAATTATTAACCAAAGAAAATAGCAATCAAGGCTCTCGGAAATAAATGAATTCTAAAAGATAGTATTATCAATAGTGCATGATTAAATAGCATTAATCTTTTTCGTTTCTTGACTTTTAACCCTTCAGGCTATAGATATTCTATGAAATGATCATGAAATTTCCAACTAGTTTTTTAATATTGTATAATTTGCCGGAGGGATATGACCACCACTGTTAATATCGCCAATATATCGATTGGAAAAAATCATCCGCTTGTCATAATTGCCGGTCCGTGTGTTATTGAAAATAAAGATATAACATTTCAGATAGCATATTATCTTAAAGAACTTTCCCAAAAACTTGATATACCTCTGATATTTAAAGCTTCTTACGATAAGGCAAACCGTACTTCATTAAGCTCTTTCAGAGGGCCGGGGCTTTTAGAAGGACTTGATATTCTTGCTCAAATAAAAAAAGAACTGGGACTGTTAGTTATATCTGATGTCCATTCAATTAAGGAAATTGATAAAGCAGCCGATGTTTTAGATATAATTCAAATACCGGCTTTTCTTTGCAGACAGACCGATTTAATATTAGAAATTGCAAGAACTGGGAAACCAGTAAATATTAAAAAAGGGCAGTTTTTAGCCCCTTGGGATATTACAAATATAGTTGAAAAAATTGCTTCTGCCGGAAATACTAATATCCTCATAACGGAACGTGGCAGTACGTTTGGATATAACAACCTTGTAGTTGACTTCAGAGGCATTAATATAATGCAGGAAACGGGTTATCCTGTCATATTTGACGCAACACACAGCATACAGCTTCCGGGCGGTGCCGGCAAGAGTTCCGGAGGCGAACGAAAATTTGCGCCAATACTTGCAAAAGCAGCTGTTGCAGCAGGAGCTGACGGAATATTTTTGGAAGTTCATCCTGACCCGGACAAAGCACTTTGTGATGGGCCCAACTCACTGGTTCTTGACGACAGCCTTTATGCTTTAATTGCAAAGCTTAAGGCAATACGCGAGGTTGCTTTATAAATATAATCGAGGTTAATCATGATATTTAAAGTATCAGATGCAAAAAGCAGGCTTAAGCATGTAAAATTATTACTTCTTGATGTTGACGGTGTAATGACTGATGGTACTATAATATATGATGATAATAATATTCAAACTCAGACTTTTTATGTTAGAGACGGGCTCGGAATCAGGCTTCTTATGTTGGCGGGAATAGAAGTCGGAGTGATTACCGGGAGAAAATCGAATGCTCTGCATCACAGATGCAAAAACCTTAATATCCGGCACATATATGACAGCGTAAAAAACAAGGTTGAAATACTAAATGAAATAATTACAAAAACAAAAATCAAACCAGAAGATATAGCTTATATTGGAGATGATCTTCCGGACTTTTCAATCATGAAGTCAGTTGGACTCCCGATAGCAGTTGCTGATGCTCATGAGGCAATAATCGAGATATCTTACATTGTAACATCAGCAAAAGGCGGGGCCGGTGCCATCAGGGAAATATGCGAAGCCATACTTAAAGCTCAAAAACACTGGGATTTAGTGATAGAAAGATTTTAAGAATGCATCTACGAAATCTATTCAGTAATAAAAAAATAAAAATCGTATTAATTTCAGCGATTTCGATTACTATTATTGCTGTTTTTGCTGTTATTATAGGATATCGCTATTTTTCAAAGAGGCCTTTGCAAATTCTGCCTGTAGTCCTTAATGGTACAAGTGTATCAATGGAAAAAATTAATCAAATCTCTACAAAAAACGGCATTGTTGAATGGAGCCTTGAAGCTCGTTCTGCAATTTATAGCGCAGACAAAAAAGAGGCTTTTGTTAAAGATCTTATGGTTACTTTTTTCACAAAAGATAATCAAAAAATATATCTTAGCGCAGACAAAGGAACCATAAAAACCGAATCAGGCAATATAGAAATTAATGGCAATATAACAATTACAAGCAATGATTATATTTTAAAAACAAGTATAATAAATTACGATAACAAAAAACGCGTTATTCAATCCAATGCTCCTGTTGAATTTACCGGCAAATCTTCAAACCTTATTGCAGATTCCATGTCGATAGATTTAAACATAAATAAAGCTGAATTGATCGGTAAAGTAGAAGGAATATTTGGTGACAACATTTCATTATAAAAAAAGGCAATACATTCATCTGCTGTTTGTTGTATTCTTTTTATTCCTTCCTGATACCATATTTGCTATAGATAAAATACTCAATACTCAGACAGAGGGAAAAACAGAAAAAACTCATATAACGGCAGATAAGCTGGTTATTGAAATAGATTCCGATAAAGCCGAGTTCATCGGAAATGTCAAAGCTGTTCAGGGCACAACTGTTATTACATCAGACAGATTGAATATTTTATATCAAAAAGATACTGCTGACACAAAAGATAATACAAAAGGAAAAGAATCTATAAAAGAAATAATAGCAACCGGAAATGTAAAAATATTGTTTGATGATAAAATAGCCTATTCTCAACATGCTGTTTACATAGCTAATACAGGAATCTTTACATTAACCGGACCCGGATCAAAAATTGAAAGCGGGAATAATTCCATTTCCGGATCAAAAATTATCTTTTTCAGAGATGACGGACATGTTAAGATAGAAAGCAATAGAAGCAATCGAGTTGAAGCTATCTTTGAATCTGTTGATAAAGGAATATAAATGTCAAAATTGCTTCTTGATAAACTTGCTAAAATTTACCGGGGAAGAAGAGTTGTCAATTCCGTTGATCTAAATGTGGAAAGCGGCAAAGTATTCGGACTTCTTGGCCCAAACGGAGCTGGTAAAACTACTATATTTTATATGGCCGTTGGAATGGTAAAACCTGACGAGGGCAGAATTTTTATTGATGATGAAGATATTACTTCATGCCCGATGTATATAAGAGCACGCAAAGGAATAGGTTATCTTCCCCAGGAACCGTCAATTTTCAGAAAGCTTACAGTTAGAGAAAATGTAATGGCAATTTTAGAAATGCAGCCTATATCATCAAAAGTACAGAATGAACGGGCAGACAGGCTTCTTGAAGAGCTTGGCATCAAACATCTATCGAACCAGAAGGCATTACTTCTTTCAGGGGGAGAAAAAAGGCGTCTTGAAATTTCACGCACTCTTGCAACAGAACCGACTTTTATCCTTCTTGATGAACCCTTTGCAGGAATAGATCCGCTGGCTGTACTCGATATAAAAAATATTATTGTACACCTTAAAAACCGCGGTATTGGGGTGCTGATTTCCGATCATAATGTAAGAGAAACTCTTAATGTATGCGATATGGCATATATAATTAGCGAAGGCAAAATCATTGAAGCCGGTAGCTCCGAAAAAATAGCTTCCAGCGAAATTGCGCGCCGTATCTATTTGGGAGATGAGTTTAAACTATAAATATGGCTCTTGAATTCAGACAACAACTTAAATTATCCCAGCAACTGGTAATGACTCCACAGCTCCAGATGGCTATAAAGCTTTTACAGCTTTCCCGTCTTGAACTTGTGGAAACAATTCGTCAAGAGCTTGAAACAAACCCTCTACTCGAAGAATCTCTTGATTCACATCCGGAAGACTCACCGGTTGAACGGACTGATAATCCGATTCAGCCGGAACTGCCGGCAGATAAAGAAATAAAAATAGAAGAAAAGATCAATTACGACGTAGACTGGAGTAATTATATTGATGAATATAATACTCCCGGCAAAGTTAATTTCGAAACCGAAAAGAAAGAATCCTTCAGCTATGAAACTTTTATCTCCGGTAAGGACTCATTAAATGATCATCTGCTATGGCAGCTTCTTATGGCTTGTACTACAAAAGAAGAAGAAGAAATAGGAAGTTTGATTATAGGCAACTTAAACACCGATGGATATCTGGAAACTTCTATTGAAGACATATTTAATAACAGTAATTATTCTACCGACAAAATTGAAGAAGTTTTGGCACTGCTGCAAACTTTTGATCCTTCGGGTGTTTGTGCAAGAGATCTGAAAGAGTCACTTTTGATCCAGGCAAAGCAGCTTAATCTTGACAACTCTTTAATAACCAATATCATACAACATCATCTCAATCATCTTCAAAACAGAAATTACAAAGCTATATCAAAGGAGCTTAAAGCTGAACTCAAGGATATCATATCGGCCATAGAAATCATAAAAAGTTTTGAGCCAAAACCCGGAAGGAAGTTTTCGGATGAAACACCTCAGTATATAACCCCTGACATATATGTTTACAAAACAGAAAATGATTTTGTAGTAGTTTTAAACGATGATGGAATGCCGAAACTGAAAATTAATTCTTATTACAAAAATACAATTAGTAATGGTGGAAAAATAAATAAAGATGCCAAGGAATACATAAATGATAAAATTCGTTCCGCCGCATGGCTTATAAAAAGCATCCAACAGCGTCAGAAAACGATATTTAAGGTCATGGAAAGTATTCTCAAATTTCAGCGGGAATTCTTTGAAAAAGGCATTACTTTCATGAAGCCTATGGTGTTAAGAGACATAGCTCAAGATATCGAAATGCATGAATCAACAATAAGCAGAGTTACAACAAATAAATATGCATTCACGCCACAGGGAATTTTTGAATTGAAATATTTCTTCAATAGCTCTATAAATAGAAGTAATGGAGAAACTATTGCATCTACCGGTGTTCAGGAAATGATAAAAAAGATCATAGAATCCGAAAACCCCAAAAAACCCTACAGCGATGACAAAATAACTGAAATTATAGCAAAACATAACATAAATATTGCAAGAAGAACTGTTGCAAAATACAGAGAAATTTTAAAAATACTATCTTCTAATAAACGCAAACAACCATAAGGAGGATTTATTATGCAAACTTCCGTTACTTTTAAAAATCTTGATCCTTCCGACAACCTTAAGACCTATATTTGCGATAAACTGGACAAGCTTGATAAGTACCTGGACAACCCGGCTGAGGCAACAGTCGTATTTTCAATAGAAAAATTTCGCCATATTGCTGAAGTAAATATTACAGGTGACAGGCTGAACATATATGGAAAAGAAGAAACAAACGATATGTATTCAGCGATAGATATGGTCATTGATAAACTTGAAACACAGATAAAGAAAAACAAACAAAAAATTCGAAACCGCCGGGTAAACCATAAAGAAAAATCAATAGCCAAAGACCAGGAAATTGTTGTATCCGAAGAACTAACTCCTGATCAGATAAAAATACGTAATATTGAATACAAACCCATGGACATAGACGAAGCAGTTATGCAAATGGATCTGGTTACTGATAATTTTCTTGTATTTACCAATGCACGTTCAGATAAAATTAACGTGCTTTATCGAAGAAAAGATGGAAATTACGGCCTTATCCAACCTATAAGTTAATTAACGGCCAAGAAACCGAATGTATGCTTAATTTTCGGTATGATGAAATAAAATGAAAATCCTTGAAGTATTACAAAAAGATACCATAAATACCGATCTTAGATCAACTGATAAGGCCGGAGTTATTGAAGAGCTGGTTGCTTCTGTTTCCGGACTCACAGGCAAGGATAGTAAAGAGCTTATAGATGTTATTAAGGAAAGGGAATGTTTGGGAAGCACCGGAATAGGCGGAGGCATTGGAATTCCACATGGAAAATTAAAAAATCTTGAATCGCTTATACTGGGTTTAGGTTTAAGCCGAAAAGGGGTGGATTTTGAATCTATTGATGGGCGACCGACCCATCTTTTCTTCTTGATTTTAACACCTGAAAATTCAACAGGGCTGCATTTAAAACTGCTTGCACGGATTTCAAGGATTCTAAAAAACGACTCTTTTAAAAACAAACTATTGAAAGCGGCCGATAGTAATGAGGTTTATTCCATAATCAAAGAAGTTGATGAAGATTTTTAAAAACAATACCATTTGAAGTGAAAAATTTAAAAATATTTATTATTACAGGACTTTCAGGATCGGGCAAAAGCACGGTAATTGCGGCATTCGAAGATGCCGGATTTTATTGTGTTGACAATATGCCCGTTGCTCTGCTCGCCAGTTTCCTCAAACTTCCCATAAAAAGCTCGGATGAAATTTCAGGGCTTGCTTTTGTTATGGACCTGCGTGAAAAAAATTTTTTATCTGTATATAAATCGTTTTTTGATTCTATAAGGCAAAATGGTTACTCTTTTGAAATTTTATTTCTTGAGGCTGACGAGGAAATTTTATTACAACGCTTCAGTCAGACAAGAAGACACCACCCTCTTTCCCATGGGAAAACACTTATAGAAAATATCCGAATCGAAAAAGAGCAGTTAAAGGAATTAAAAACTGCATCAGACAGAATAATAGATACATCCCGGCACAGCGTTCATGAGCTCAAAGCTATAGTTTCAGATATTGCAAATAAAAGCAAAAATATATCTCCTATGACGGTTCACATACTTTCTTTTGGCTACAAGTATGGGATACCTATAGATTCAGACCTGATTATTGATGTTCGTTTTCTTGCAAATCCATATTTTATTCCGGAATTGAGAGATCTTAACGGTGAGGATAAAAAAGTAAAAGATTTTGTTCTTAAAAGCAGACAAACAAAGACTTTTTTAAAAAAATATCTTGAGTTACTTGACTATTTAATCCCTTTATATGAAAAGGAAGGAAAAGCATATTTAACTATATCTATCGGATGTACAGGAGGCAGACATCGTTCCGTGGCTATTATCGGACATGTTTTTAAACATTTAGAAAAATCAGGGATAAGAGCCAGTATCTCGCACCGCGATATCGGCCGTTAATCATATATTTTTGGAGTCTATTCACAATTTGCCCAAATTACATATAGGAGTTTTATGATTGGAATCCTTATCGTTACTCATCAAAAACTTGGAGACGCGTTGATAGATGCTGCTGAATTCATCTTGGGAAACCGTCCTGACAAAGTAGTCTCTGTTTCCATAAATATTACCGAACCTGCAGATAAGCTTAGAGAAAAAATATTTGACGGCATCAAAAAGGTAAATGATAATGAAGGAATTATTATTTTAACCGACATGTTCGGCGGAAGCCCTTCCAATTTAAGTTATTCTTTTCTTGAAGAAGGCCGCACCGAAGTAATATCAGGAGTTAATCTTCCTATACTGATAAAAGCCATAAATTCACGCAAAGATATGGATGTAACAAAGCTTGCTCAATGTATCGAAGCTTATGGCAAAAAAAGTATTTCACTTGCAAGCGGTATTTTAAAAGGGAATAAAAGGACTTAGTTTTTTGCAGTGGCACCTTTCCAAGCTTACCCGACCCGATATAGAACAGATTCTTGAAATCGAGAAAACCTCTTTCAAAGAGCCGTGGTCACTTGCATTGTTTCTTGAAGAACTGATATGTAAAGATGCTTTTGATTATGTAGTTAAAAGCTATGGAACCAAAGAGCCCAAAACTGTTATAGCTTATGTTTGCTCCCGCATTATAGGCTCTGAGATGAGTATATTAAGAATCGCTGTATCAAATAAATTGCTGGGTATTGGAATTGCTTTCTGGCTGTTAAACAAACTTCTTAAAATTGCGATTAGCAAGAAAGTAACATCAGTCATTCTCGAAGTAAGAAGCTCTAACAAACCCGCTTTAGCACTGTATAGTAAAGCAGGGTTTGTAACTATAGGAATAAGGCCAAATTATTACACTGAAACCAGAGAAGACGCTATTGTTTTATTAAAAGAATTAACAAAGACGGTTTAGTAAAACAGGTAAGGCTTTCGCTGACTACATAAAACATTGTTAGCTCTAATACAACAGTATGTTATGTGTGAATATACTTTGGGAAAACATAAATCTGTAAAATGGGGGGTGGCATATGAACTTTTCAATAATCTTAGCTTTATTAAAAGACTATGGATTACCCACTTTATTGGTGGTTGTTGCAATCTATATCTTATTGAAATCAAAATTTTATTTGAGGTATCCAGCTGATAAAGAATAATAGTATTAAATTGAAATATTTTAATGTTGTTTTAATATAGATTGTTAATTTTATTTAGTAGTATAACAAGGAGAATATCATGAATAGCCGAAAGCCATTTATTGCCGGCAACTGGAAAATGTACAAAACCGGCATAGAGGCTGTGAAAACTGCCGAAAAATTAGTAAAACTGCTATCACAATACAGTGATGTCGATGTTATGATTGCGCCTGCTTACATAGCGCTTGAACAAGTCAATGAAGCCGTAAAAGACAGCTTGGTGATGCTTGGAGCACAAAATCTTTTCTGGGAAAAGGAAGGAGCCTACACGGGAGAAATATCTCCGGAAATGATTATTTCGGCCGGATGTAAATATGTTATTATTGGGCATTCCGAACGAAGGCAATTTTTCGGCGAAACAAATGAAACTGTAAACAAAAAAATTAAAGCTGCAATTAGTTATAATCTTAAACCTGTTTTTTGTATAGGTGAGTCTGAAAAAGAACGGGATGCAAATGAAACGTTTAATGTTCTTGACAAACAGATGGAAATGGGTTTAGAAGGCTGTTTGGCTGACAATATGCACAATGTGACCTTGGCGTATGAACCGGTCTGGGCAATAGGAACCGGCAAAACAGCCTCAAGCGAACAGGCACAGGAAGTTCATTTGTTTTTGCGTAATCTTATTGAAAAGCTTTTTGGGAAAACTATTGCCGAATCAATAAGAATACTATATGGTGGAAGCGTAAAACCGGAAAATGCAGCAGAACTTATGTCTATGCCCGATGTTGATGGTGCTCTAGTCGGTGGGGCTAGTCTTGATGCTGACAAATTTATGCAAATTGTAAAATTTAAAACGGTTGGGTAAACTACTATATGTCAATTTATTTAATAATATTACATGTTGTTGCCTGCATAGCGATAATAATGGTAGTACTGCTTCAAACGGGAAAGGGGTCCGATATCGGTGCTGCTTTCGGAGGAGGTTCCAGCCAGACTCTTTTCGGAAGTACAGGGGCTTCCACATTTTTGAGCAAGGCAACTACCGTTATTGCGATTGTATTCATGATCACATCTCTTTCTCTTGCTTATATGTCAGGCAACAGAAACAAAAGTTCGATCATGAAAGATGTTAAAATTCCTGTAGAGCAAAAAGCCGCTCAAGACAGTACTTCTGCCTCTCCCTCAGAGCAGGCAGCTCCGGCAACAATACCGGATACAGGTAAAAAAGAGTAGAAAGATGATATTGCCGAAGTGGTGGAACTTGGTAGACACGCTATCTTGAGGGGGTAGTGTCCCACGGGCGTGCGGGTTCAAATCCCGCCTTCGGCACCATATATAATTAAAGGCGCAACTTTTCAAAATGTTGCGCCTTTTTTTTTGATAAATATGTTTATAAGTGTAATATGATCTTCCCCCAGAAAAACGGACACCCCGATTAAGGAACAGTCGTGGCATTCTCAAATGTCATGGGACTTTTATTGCCCAACGAAGAATGCCTCCGTTTGCGATTATAAAATAGTTCTATTTAGAGAAAGCGTAAGCTCTTCGATTCTGCCCGAACTGAGTGTGCCCTCCTTGGAATCCCAGCCCCGCTCCTCATAGTAAGCAGTTAAAAGATCATCGAGATTAGCACTATTTAGCGGCGGG
>Ga0180007_10006196_pt1 | contig 11766 bp, 8 predicted proteins | sample MM_PC_MetaG_FD_121122 | JGI IMG/M metagenome (GOLD analysis project Ga0180007, IMG submission 121122) | Groundwater microbial communities from the Aspo Hard Rock Laboratory (HRL) deep subsurface site, Sweden - MM_PC_MetaG | ecosystem: Environmental > Aquatic > Deep subsurface > Groundwater...
GCTCCTCATCGGGAATCAAGTCACTCAGATGAGGGCGAACTTTTCTTTTTTTCTTTTCCATGTGTCAAAGTTATTAATCATTTTTTTAATCAATATATTGACACACTTTTTTGAATATACTCTTCCCAGACAACGAAACGAAGAAAAAAGATAAACCCCCGCCCACAAAAGCAGAGTATGTCAGCCCTTTCCCTGCATGCCTCCCTGCGCTGCCATACACTGCTTTTCTTCCCACCGCACCTGCATTTAGGATAAGTTATTGGTAACTCTTTATTTTTATGACTATAAACTTTCTAAACATTTCTTTACCTTTACGCTTTAAATTAGGTATTTGACAATGAAAAGCATCGAAAGCAAACTTATTGGCAGGCATATCAAACCAACGGCTATGCGTGAGCTAGTTTTAAAGGTTTTGAGTGAACAAAAAAATGCTGTTAGCCTTGCGGATATTGAGAAAGTATTCGACAAAGCGGATAAGGTTACACTATACCGTACTTTAAAAACGTTCGAGGAAAACAAACTGATACATAGTATTGATGATGGAACAGGTTCAGTAAAATATGCTTTGTGTAAAGAAACCTGTCAATGCCATCCCGAAGACCTGCACGTTCATTTTCTCTGTACTAAATGTAAAAACACCTATTGTTTAAACGATATAGCAATACCAACCCTAACCTTACCCGCTGACTTTAAACTTGAAAACATTAATATGGTAGTTAAAGGTGTTTGTGCTAATTGTAAATAAAAACTTTGCAACTCAGTTGCATGAACATTTTGCATATCTTTGTCGTTGTTATATCAAATGAAAATACTTACGTTCATATTATCTTTTTATGTTTTGGTTCTCACCGCAATTCCTTGCGTTGATGTTCCAAAGGACAATAGTATACACAAATTCGAGCTTAGCAATACTTCATCCGACCATCACGAAAACAACACCGACCTATGCTCACCATTTTGTACTTGTGTTTGTTGTGTTTCCCCTATTTTAAACAATTCAACTATTCAATTTACATATGCTTTTATTGCACAAAAATTAATAGCTGAGTACAATAATTCTTTTGTTTCTTCTCTTCTTGTTACCATCTGGCAACCGCCTAAATTAAGCTAATACGATTTCCTTTTTTTAACATTTCACACTTCAGTATTGGGCTGGTGAAAGAATTTATATATTAACTTTTTTTATATTCATTATGATAGAACAAATCATTCGATTTTCGATAAAGAACAAGATAATTATCGGGTTATTTGCCCTTGCATTGGTTGCATGGGGTACATATTCGCTTGTTCATCTGCCCATTGATGCAGTTCCCGATATTACAAATAATCAGGTACAGGTTATTTCTCGTGCACCATCATTGGCTGTTCAGGAAGTAGAAAGTTTCATAACTGCACCTGTTGAAGTTTCGGTAGCTAATATCCCCGATGTATTGGAGCTACGCTCTATTTCCCGATTGGGCTTGTCAGTTGTTACCGTTGTTTTTAAAGAAAATGTTGACATTTACTGGGCACGACAGCAGATAGGCGAACGCCTCAGGGAAGCCGAAGACCAAATTCCACAGGGATTGGCTAAAATTGAAATGGCTCCCATTTCAACAGGGTTGGGCGAGATTTTCCAATATACCCTCGAAATAAAAGACGGGTTCAAAGATAAATTTACAATTATGGACTTGCGTACCTATCAGGATTGGATAGTACGCCGCCAGATGCTTGGTACGCCAGGTGTGGCTGATGTGAACAGTTATGGCGGATTAGTAAAGCAATACGAAATAGCCGTTAAACCAGAACGCCTAAGGGCTATGAACCTTTCGTTGACCGATATTTTCGAAGCCCTCGAAAACAACAACGAGAACACAGGAAGTGCCTATATTGATAAAATACCCGAAGCATATTTCATTCGTGGTATTGGCTTGGTTAAAACACTCGACGATATCGAAAATATTGTTGTAAAAACCTTAAACGGCATTCCAGTTCTAGTGCGTGATGTGGCAACAGTGCAATTTGGACAGGCTACCCGTTATGGAGCGTTGGTTTCTGATACCACCGAAGCAGTGGGGGGCGTGGTGATGATGCTCAAGGGGGCTAATGCCCACGAAGTTATCCAACAAGTAAAAACAAAAATCTCATCTATTCAAAAATCATTGCCCGAAGGCATTGAAATTACCCCTTACCTCGACCGCACCGATTTGGTTGACCGTGCCATTGGTACAGTTACCCGAAACCTTCTCGAAGGGGCTTTGATTGTTATTTTTATTTTGGTTTTATTGCTGGGCAATATGAGGGCTGGGCTTATTGTTGCTTCGGTTATTCCGCTCGCCATGCTTTTTGCCATTGGTATGATGCAGCTTTTCGGTGTTTCGGGTAACCTTATGAGCCTTGGGGCTATCGACTTCGGTTTAATTGTGGACGGGGCGGTAATTATCGTTGAGAGTATTGTCCACCGAATTACCATGAGCAAACACCATCATACAGGCATAAAACGGCTTACTCAACCACAAATGGACGAAGAAGTTTTTCAGGCTTCAAGTAAAATCCGAACCGCAGCAGCTTTTGGCGAAATTATTATCTTAATTGTGTATTTACCAATTCTTGCATTGGTGGGCATCGAGGGCAAAATGTTTAAACCAATGGGGCAAGTAGTTAGCTTTGCCATTCTTGGGGCATTTATTCTGTCGCTTACATGGGTTCCCATGATTTCCTCTTTGTTTCTAAGTAAGCATACAGAGCATAAACGCAATATATCCGATAAGATTATGGATTTATTCCATAAAGCTTTTAATCCCGTAATTCTTTATGCTTTAAAACACAAACTGGCAATTGTTTTAACTGCTGTAGTTTTATTTATTGGCAGTTTGTTTTTGTTTAGTCATTTAGGTGGTGAGTTTATTCCACAACTCGAAGAAGGCGACCTTGCAGGATTGGTAATTACCTTGCAGGGCGGTTCACCTGCTAATACGGTTGACGAGGTGAAACGTGCAAATACCATTTTGCGTGATAACTTTCCCGAAATAAAACATTTAATTGCTAAAATAGGCCCTGGCGAAATACCTACCGACCCTACACCAATGGAAACGGGCGACTATATTATAACACTCAAACCCAAAAGCGAGTGGACAACCGCCGAAACCCGTGAAGAACTGGTTGAGAAAATGGAAGAGAAACTGGCTGTTTTGGCAGGCGTTAAATTCGAGTTCTCGCAACCTATACAACTTCGTTTTAATGAGCTAATGACAGGCTCACGTCAGGATGTGGCAATTAAATTGTTTGGCGATAATCTCGATACGCTCGCATTGAAAGCTTCTCAAATCGAAGAATTAATACAAAACATCGAAGGTGTAACCGATATAAACGTTGAAAAAGTAACGGGATTGGCTCAAATTCAAATAGAGTACAACCGCCCACGTATGGCACAATATGGCGTTTCGGTTACAGAAATAAACAATATCTTAAAGGCTGCATTTGCAGGTAGTTCGGCTGGCGTGGTTTTCGACGAGGAAAAACGTTTCGACCTTGTGGTTAGGCTCGATAAAGCCAACCGCCGTGATATTTCCGATGTTAAAAACCTTAGTATTGCCCTGCCCGATGGTCGCTTAATTTCACTCGACCAGTTGGCAAGTGTCGAAATTAAAACAGGTCCTGCCCAAGTGTCGCGCGAAAACACAAAACGCCGTTTAACCATTGGTTTTAACGTGCGTGGTCGTGATGTGCAAAGCGTGGTAAAAGATGCACAGTCAAAACTTGATGCAAACCTCACCTTGCCTGTCGGGTATTACACTACTTTTGGTGGTCAGTTCGAAAACCTCATTGCAGCCCGTGAACGTTTGGCAATTGCCGTTCCAGTGGCGTTGTTACTGATTTTCGTATTGCTGTTTTTTACCTTCCATTCGCTCAAACAAACCGTTCTTATTTATACGGCTGTGCCTATGGCTGCCATTGGCGGGGTAGTAGCCCTATGGTTAAGAGATATGAATTTTTCAATTTCCGCAGGTGTTGGCTTCATTGCCTTGTTCGGGGTTGCCGTTCTTAATGGTATTGTGCTTATTGCTGAATTTAACCGACTCGAAAAGGAGGGTGTTGCCGACATTACCGAACGGGTTTTAAAAGGGTTAAACACTCGTTTACGTCCTGTATTAATGACGGCTGCCGTGGCTTCGCTTGGTTTTCTTCCAATGGCTTTATCAACCTCGGCTGGTGCCGAAGTTCAAAAGCCTCTGGCTACCGTTGTTATTGGTGGACTTATTACATCAACCTTGCTCACTTTAGTCGTTTTACCAATCCTTTATATCATCTTCACAAAACGTAATTTCAGACTTTTTTCTAAAAAAAGAAAATTGAATACAGGTGGTTTGGTAATGATTTTATTACTCGTAAGCTCACTGTTTGTAAATAAAGCCGAAGCACAGCAAACAAAGCCTATCACACTTCAAAATGCCATTCAATTGGCACTCGACAGCAACTTGGCTGTTCGTTCGTCGGCTTATGCAATTGAAGTTCAAAAAGCCCTCAAAGGTGCGTCTTGGGATATTCCCAAAACCGCTATCGAAGGGCAGTATGGACAGTTTAATTCTTATACCAAAGACAATAGTTTTACCCTTTCGCAGTCGTTCGCTTTTCCTTCGGTGTACATTAATCAAAACAAACTGGCAAATGCAAATGTCAAAGGCAGCGAATGGCAGCAAAAAGCCTCACAACTCGAAATTACCACGCAGGTTAAGCAGGTGTATTGGCAATTAGCTTACCTATATTCCAAACAAAAACTTTTGAAGTATCAGGATAGTTTGTTTTCTGGTTTTTTAAGGGCTGCCGAACTTAGGGCAAAAACAGGCGAAACAAACCGACTCGAAATGATTACCGCCCGTTCGCAAAGCCTCGAAATTAAAAACGAGTTGCAACAAATCACAGCCGATATTGGCATACTCAACCAGCGTTTACAAACATTGTTGAATGTCGATTATGCTTTAATCCCTGCCGATACAGTACTTCGCCGTTCGGGGTATGTTTCACTTTCTGACTCTTCGGCAGTATCCAATAATCCATCGTTAGGTTATACCCAACAGCAGGTTGAAATTGCACGTATCGAGAAAAATTTGGAATGCAGCCGTATGTTGCCCGATTTTAGCATTGGTTACTTTAGCCAAACCATGCAGGGCATACAGGAGGTAAACGGTATTCCTCAAACCTTCGGCACAGGCGACCGTTTTACAGGTATTCAGGCAGGTATTGCCATTCCGTTGTGGTTTGCTCCTTTTACTTCAAAAACAAAGGCAGCCAAAATCAAACAGCAGATAGCAACTACCAACGCCGAGTATTACACCAAATCGCTTTCGGGCAGTTATCAGGCTCTTTTGAGCGAATACGGCAAGTTTAACAACAGCGTTGAGTTTTACGAAAAACAAGCCGTTCCCGAAGCCGATTTGATTATCGAGCAAGCCACTCGCAGTTACAAAGCGGGTGCAATGGATTATCTCGATTATATCCTTTCGCTCAACCGTGCATTGGCAATCAAACAAAGCTATCTCGACGCACTCAATGGCTACAACCAAACTATTATTTCAATTGACTTTATTACAGGTAAAACATTTTAATTCTTAACGAATATGAAAACAATAAATTATAGCATCATTCTTTTAGTAATGATTAGTATAGCCACCTTTACAGGTTGCAGCGGTAAAAAACTTGATGAACACGGACATGAGGCGGGTACTCATGCCGAAAGCTCCGAAAAAGAAGACCATGCCGAGGGAGAAAATGAGGAAAAGGGCGAACACGAAGAATTGCCCGAAGACATTGTGGAACTGAACGCCGAACAAATTAAACTTGCAGGTGTGCAAATGGGTAAAGTTGAAATGCGCCAGTTAAGCGGTGTAATCAAAGCAAATGGTATTGTTACAAACGCACCGCAAAATTCAGCTTCGGTAAGTGTTCCTTTGGGTGGTTTTGTAAAATCATCAAATCTTTTGCCCGGCAATGCGGTTTCTAAAGGGCAAACGCTTGCCATAATTGAAAATACCGAATTTGTCGATTTACAGCAAAATTACCTCGACATTAAAAACAAATACGAATTTGCCGAAGCCCAATATAAACGCACTACTGAACTTTATAAAGACGAGGTGTATTCCGAAAAAAACCTGCAACAAGCCACATCCGAATACCGCAGCCTTAAAGCTCAGCTAAAAGGAATCGGGCAAAAATTACAGGTTATTAACATTAATCCAGTTACACTTACCGAAGAAAACATTTCGGCAACCATTGCCCTTGTTTCGCCTATCAGTGGGTATGTAAAAACAGCAAATATCAGCATAGGAAAATACGTTTCGCCTACCGATGTTTTGTTTGAAATTATGGGTACCGATAATTTATTGCTCGAACTTAGTTTGTTCGAAAAAGATGCAAACACCATTTCTATTGGACAGTTTGCACACTTCTCTATCAATAACGAAACACACGAGCATAAAGCAAAAATTTATCAGGTTGGCAAATCAATAAATGCCGATAAAACATTCAAGGTATATGCAACTGTGCAGCAACCCTGTAATAACGTATTGCCTGGTATGTATGTACTAGCACATATCGAAAAGACCGATAAACAGGTTACCTCTGTACCTGCCGATGCTGTGGTTTCTTTCGATAATAAATACTACATCTTTGCTTTCGAAAAAGAAAAGGAAGAAGAGGGTAAACCATTTACCGAATACCGCTTTATTGAAATTACCAAAGGCGATACCAACGATGGTTTTACCGAAATACAACTACCCGAAGGTTTCGACATTCAAAACACCAAAATCGTAACCAAAGGGGCTTACAAGTTACTTTCAGCTAAAAAGAATGCAGGCGAAATGACTTGCGGTTAATAATATAATAAAATACGATTATGAAAGAAATAAAAGCATTTGTAAAGCCATTTAAAGTAAATGATATTTTAGCTCAATTACTGGAGGCTGGTTACCCAAATTTAACCGTTTCAATGGCTGAAGGGACAGGTCAATTTAAAGGTGATGAATCTTCAATTTCTACCCATTTCTCAATTACCGATAGTAAAGTGGCGAAAATTGAAATTGTTTGCAATGATTTGGATGTCGAAAAGATTGTAAGTATCATTTCCTCTAAAGGAAGAACAGGTAATCCAGGAGATGGCATTATCTATGTTTCGGAAGTTGAAAAGGTTTACAAGGTAAGTACAGGTTTGGAAAATGGGTTAGTCTAATTTAGCTATAGAGACTGCCCGGTTAGCTAGGCAGTTTCTATTAAAACAAATCAGTCGGCTAATTTAAAAGTAAGTTTTAGGCGGCTGTAAAACAATTAACACATCTACCATGAAAAAATATAAATTAAAAAATCTCGACTGCGCTTCGTGTGCTTCAAAGATTGAAGACAAACTGACAAAGCTGGGCGAAGTAAAATTTGTGACTGTTAATTTTGCGAATTCAACCATGACTATTGATACCGATAATCTTGAAAAGGTTAAAGCTCGTATCAAAGAGATTGAGCCGGAGGTTGAAGTAGAAGACAGTGATAAAAGGGAAACAATTGTTTCGACAAGCGAACTTGCTGAAAACAAATGGACCATTATTAAAGCAGTTTCAGGTCTGATTCTTTTGCTAGCTGGGATATTTTTAGAAGATAAACTACATAATACACCATTTCAAATTGCTGAATATTTGATATTTGCAGTAGCTTATTTGATTGTAGGCGGCAAAGTTGTTTACTCAGCTGTAAAAAATATCATTAAGGGAAAGTTCTTTGACGAACAATTTTTGATGACCATAGCCACTTTAGGTGCTTTTGCCATACACGAGCTGCCCGAAGCAGTTGCAGTGATGCTGTTTTATGTAGTTGGTGAATTGTTACAGGATATTGCTGTTGGCCGCTCGCGCAGGTCGATAAAATCATTGCTCGAAATAAAGCCCGACTTTGCGAACTTGATATCAAATGGCGAAACGATTAGCGTACCTCCTGAAAATGTACATATTGGTGATACGATAATCGTTAAAGCGGGTGAGAAAATCCCTTTAGACGGTGAAGTAATAGCTGGAGCTTCTTTCTTAGATACCTCAGCCTTAACAGGGGAAAGCGTACCTCGAAAAGTACAGGAGAAGGATAGCGTTTTGTCTGGAATGATTAATCAAAACGGCGTATTAACAATTAGGGTAACCAAGCCATTCAGCGAATCCTCCATTTCAAAGATTCTTGAAATGGTAGAAAATGCAACATCGAAAAAGGCTCAAACCGAAAAGTTCATTACCACCTTTGCCAAATACTATACCCCTGTGGTAGTTTTCGGAGCATTGGTAATAGCCATCGCTCCACCTATCCTTTTTAGCGGTCAAACTTTTAGCGATTGGATATACCGTGCACTGGTTGTGTTGGTTGTATCTTGTCCATGTGCATTGGTAATAAGTATACCATTGGGTTACTTCGGAGGGATTGGAAGTGCATCAAGAAAAGGGATTTTGGTAAAGGGCTCAAATTATCTCGATGCGCTAACACAGGTTAAAACGGTTGTGTTCGACAAGACAGGTACGCTTACCAAAGGGGAGTTCAAGGTTTCTGAGGTTGTCACGTCAAATGGATATACTGGTGATGAGCTATTAGAATATGCAGCCCTTGCTGAAATCAACTCAAATCATCCTGTCGCTAAATCAATAACGGAGGCGTTTAAGAAGAATATAGAAACCAAAAGGATAGATAAGGTTGAAGAAATTTCTGGGCACGGAATCAAAGCAGTAGTCGATGGTAAAATCGTGCTTGCAGGGAATGACAAACTTTTGCATAGAGAGCAAATTGCACATCCTGTTTGCAACGTGGAAGGAACAGTTGTTCATATAGCCATCGATAATATTTATGGAGGGTATATCGTTATTTCGGATAAGCTGAAAGATGATGCCATTGATGCGATTAAGAAGCTAAAAGCTAAAAATATTCAAACCGTTATGCTCACGGGCGATAATCAATTTGCCGCTGCAACTTTTGCTAGAAAACTGGGAATTGATAAATTCTTTTATGAGCTATTGCCATTGGATAAAGTGAAGCATATCGAGAGTTTGATAAGCCAAGGGAAAGGTGGTAAGGTTGTCTTTGTTGGTGATGGAATAAATGATGCGCCTGTAATCGCTCGTGCGGATATTGGGATTGCCATGGGTGCGCTTGGGTCTGATGCAGCTATTGAAACTGCCGATATTGTTTTGATGACCGATTCTCCCTCAAAGGTTGCAACGGCTATTGATGTAGCCTACAGAACCCGTAACATTGTTTGGCAAAATATTCTATTTGCCATGGGTGTAAAACTTGCATTTATTGTTCTTGGAATCTTTGGGATTGCCACCATGTGGGAGGCAGTGTTCGGCGATATGGGCGTGGCTTTGATAGCTGTGTTTAATGCCATTAGGATTTTAAAAAAATAGATTCATCTATTTCTATAAGTTCATTTAAATGAGTAAATTGTTTAACTTAAAACATACAACTATGATAACAAGATTATTAGTATTAACCATTATTTGGTTGGGGTATATTGGTTCAATTTTCGGACAAACCAATGATGCTTTATTAAATAAAAGCGGTATTTACATGTCTGCTCTCGATTTTTCATCAGGGAAACTTAAATATGAAATAAATTGTTTAACCCAAAAACATAAAATTAAATCATCTGATTTTCTCAACACGAATACAATTAAAATTATTCACCAAGACAGCACTATTAAGCTACTAAAATCTTCGCTATGGGGATTCCGTTTATGTGATGGTAAGGAGTATAGAATTATCCAGAATAAAGAGTACGAAATTATAGACAAGGGAGCTTTTCCTGTTTATCAAATTATTGAAACTAAACATTCCGGTTCCAAGAACAAAAATACTACTTCAGAGACGAGGTATTTCTTTAGTGAAAATCCAAGTAGTTCTTTGAAAGAGCTAACCTTGAAAAATATTGAAACATCATTTATGAGCAATAGTAAATTTCACGAATTGGTTGATTTATATTTCAAATCCGATAATGATTTACTAATCTTCGATGATTATTACAAAATGCTTCGTTTGAGTCATTTCTATAGCGAGAGCTTAAAATGATAATTAATCAGTGTTATATTAAAATATATCTTTAATCCTTTGAATCATTAATTTAAACCAAACAGTTATGGAATACTATTTTAGTAAAACATTAGCAACCTCCTTTGAGGAAGCTATCAAGCTAACTACTGAAGCCCTAAAAGTAGAAGGTTTTGGAGTAATTACCGTAATCAACATGCACGAAAAGCTTAAAGAGAAGTTGAATGTTGATTTTAAGAGGTATACCATACTTGGAGCCTGCAATCCACCATTTGCTTACAAGGCATTACAAGCCGAAGATAAAATTGGAACTATGTTACCTTGTAATGTACTGGTAATTGAGCAAGGCCAAAATAACATTGAAATTGCTGCTGTAAATCCCATAGCATCAATGCAAGCCATTTCAAACCCCGCTTTGAGTGATGTTGCAACACAAGTAACTGATAGGCTGAAAAGAGTAATAGATTTCTTATGACATATAATCCCAAAAGCAAGTAGAGGACGCCTTTAAAGTCTTAGGCATCCTCTCTTTATTTAAAATCTAAACACTTAGCTGACAAAAAAATGGTCAACAAATTATGCTAATCAATTTTTTGCTAATTCAATATTCAAATCTCCCATCTCCCCATCCGTCACCGCAACCGTTACCACTTGGTCTTGGTAGCCATTCTTCTTAATGGTTACTTTGTAAACCCCTTCGGGCAGCGATTTTATGTTAAAACCTCCCTTTTCAGCAGTTTTTTTGGTTAGCACAACCTCTTCCTTGGCTGAATTCATTCCATTGGCAGCTGCCTTTTGTGTTGGTTCTACGCATTCGGGGCAGAAGTTAATCGTTACACCCTTTAGCGGTTCGCCTGTTGCAGCATCGGTTACTAATCCTTTTAGTGTCAATGAGCCTGTTCCCATTTCAACAATCTTTCTAACCGCTTTATACCCCTTGTAGAAGTTTGGTTGGCTTAGCCTTACTATTTCAACTAGCGTATCAATATTACCCAAAGCCGCATCGGCCTGTTTAAACAGGTTTGCTAGCTGCGTAGTAGTTTGTTTTTTATCTGCAATACCCAATCGTGGCTTAGGGATTGATGTTACAAAACCCATAATCGCATTCTGCAACGAGGTTTGGGTAGCAGCGGTTACCCCATACGTTGCTAAAGCTGTCAAATTAGTCTGTGCACGGTCATAAATTCCCTGTGCGGCATCCCGAAGAGCGGTATCGGCAATACGGTTCAAATCGCTTTCGGTGTACTTGGTTTCTTTCATTAGAACCTGATTATTGGCAAACTTGGCGTAAGCCGTCAGCTTGCGTGATGTGTCAGCGGCAAGCATTACAAGCGTACTACGAATTTGACCCTTGCTTTCAGCAATACCAGTCTTGTCAAACTGCTGCTGCTCAGCGTAGGTTTGAATCTGAGTGATATGGCCTTGAAAAGCGGTAAAGAAACCCGAATAGTTCGGTAATGGAGTCACGATAGCGGCATTGGTGGTCAGATAGTCCTTTGATGCCAAATACATGCTGTTCTTTGCTTCTTGTCCTGAATTCATAGATTTGACGTTTAAAGATGAATAATTTTGAATTAAATGGTTAATTAGTCGATCCTTAAAAAGGTTTTAGATTGTTGATATTCAACATATTAATGTTAATAACTGATATTTTTTGATGTTCAAAACTGCAAGAAAAAGCGTAATTTTATATCAAAAGCTTGCAGAAAATGATCGGAAAAACAC
>Ga0180007_10006197_pt1 | contig 11765 bp, 9 predicted proteins | sample MM_PC_MetaG_FD_121122 | JGI IMG/M metagenome (GOLD analysis project Ga0180007, IMG submission 121122) | Groundwater microbial communities from the Aspo Hard Rock Laboratory (HRL) deep subsurface site, Sweden - MM_PC_MetaG | ecosystem: Environmental > Aquatic > Deep subsurface > Groundwater...
CGGTTTTAAGAAGCTCCCGCATCTGCGCGGGCTAAAGTCTAGTGGGAGAAAAGGAGAAAAGATCCCATGAAGAAAAGTTTGTTAGTTGGGTTGGTGGTGGTAGCGCTCGCCGTTTTTTTGGCGAGTGTGTCTTTTGCGGAGACGACCGCGCTGTGGTTGGAACCCTTTGTTATGGCGGGGGGTGTTGTGTCCTCAAGTTCCATTACGGTTACTGGGGGCGAGATATCGGTTGGTATTGGGATATACAACGGTGCCGCAACTACCGTCACTGTCAAGATTCCGTATCAGCCGGGCGGACCTTTCCGGTTTGTGGGCGTTTCTCAAACCGCTGGTTTTACGGGTTCTTCTGCGGATCTTCAAGGGGGGTATTTCGTTTGGCAAGGCACTTTGATTTGCCACACTCCTTTGAAATCTGGTTGTGGTGAGGCGGGGGAGCCGGAGCAGTTTATTCTCAAGTTGCAGACCTTGCAGGAGGGGGTTTTTACTTGGGAAATTGTTGTGCAGGAGCAGAATTTTCCTCCTGTATTTGCTAATCCCGTTACGGTAACGGTTGCCTCGGTGCCTTTACCTGCAACACCCACACCGACGGTGCTACCACCGGGCACTTGCCCGGAGGATAGAGGAATCGGGCTTGCGAACAAAGCCACATACTTTGGTATGTTCACAGCATACGATCATCCCGTTCCGACCGGTTCCGAAGTGAGGGCGTACAGCCCGCGCGAGGAGTTGGTCGGGTGTGGGAAGGTTCAGTGGCAGGAGGGTGCCGTTACCTTCACAAATGTGTATGGGACAGAACAGGGGTATTTTCAGGGTATGGAGGAAGGGGAGGCGGTAACATGGAGGTATAATGACGAGGTTGTTGTGACGGACCCGATGCCATTGGTTTGGCATTTCGGGGACTTCCGTCAAATTACAATGACCCTGTCCGCCCCAACATCCACGCCAACCCCTACGCCGACGCCCACACCTCTCCTACACGGGTGGGTCTTCTTTGACCGGAACCGCAACGGGTTCCGCGATTTGGAAGAGAAGGATGGCCCGAGTGGAGTTGAGGTGCAGCTGAAAGATTCTACCGGACAGGTGGCGCTGTGGACAAAGTCCGTCTGCGATACGGGCTGGTATGAGTTTGAACCTGTTCTGAAAGGGGAATACGAGCTGGATCTGACTCTGCCGGATGGGTTTGAAACCACCACTTCCGAGCGGGTGGGGGTTGAAGTTCCGCGTGGGGAGGTTGTCAACTTTGGGATCGTGCCAATAATCCCAACGCCTACCCCAACACCCACGGCGACGCCTACGGTCAAGCGACCGCTTAGGCCGATAAAAGATTTGCCAACAACTCCGACACCGTAAGTACCACTTCCGAAGTGGTACTTGGGAGCCGGGTGGGTTTTTTCCGCAAGGAAAGACTTACTCGGCTTTTGTTTTTTCCTCTGTAATTTATACCATTGACAATGTACGGTTGTTATGTACAATATGAAAGTATGGATGTAATAAATGCCACTGTTTTAAGAAACAATTTTTCAACCGCTCTTGCCACTGTTAATACAGAAAAAGAGTATCTCCTTGTTGCCAAAAAAGGGAAAATAGTATCTGCTTTGGTAAACATAGACTTGTTTGAAGATCTTTTGGCTTTATCTAATAAGTCGTATGTTAAGAGCATAAAAACAGCAAGAGAAGAATATAAAAAGGGCAATGTATTAAGCCATCTTGAGGTGTTTGGGGAGATATGATTTCAAAATTTGAGATTGTTTACACAAAATCCGCTGTTAAGGATATTGAAAGAATGGATAAGGTGGTGAAGAGAAAATTAAAGTTAAAGCTGGAATTATTTTTAAAAAACCCTCTCAAAAATGCTAAAAAGCTCATAAATCCCATAATAGGAAGTTACCGGTGGTGGATTGGCAATCACAGAGTAATTTTTGATGTGGGCGGGAATAAAATAGTTGTTTTGAAAATCGGGCATAGGAAAGATATATATAAATAGCCTCATCCGATAAATTTTTTTCAAATTATGGCCTTGACAAATCCACAGTCTTATAGTATAATGTACACATAGCACAGTTGACTATGTGGTTTTCACAATTGTTCTCCCAAGGAGGGAACGAAATGGAAATCTTAGTTTGGGTTGTGGTGGCGGCTGTAGTGGTGTACATCTTCATCGGCGTCTTTCTCCAAAGGGCGGAGGGACGGCGCTACGACTACACGAAGGCCCGCTACTATACCTGCTCGAGTTTTCTGTTTAGGGACCGGGTGGGCATGGTGGCGTTCTGGTTGCCGATTTTCGTGTGGAACGTTTGTGTGAATGATGTCTTCCCCGCGCTCGTGCGATTTGCGCGCTGGGTGTTCGTCGGAGCAGAAAAAAGGGAGGTGAAGGAGTAGGTAGGTAGCAAGGTCCGAGTCCGAGGTGGATAGAGAGTTGAAAGGCTTTTACAGCTTTCAACCGCTCGTCTCCCTCGGATTTTTATTTTTCATTAGTGATTAACACATTTCCACTAATGGAATTGGAATTTGACAAATGTAAAGTTCCGTGATAAAGTCCTTGACACTGTCCAAAAGCAAGTGTACAAGTAATCGTATTAGTACGCTTTTTAAAATTGTTATCATTAGAAGCTTAAATAAATGCGAGTATCCTTAAATCCAGCCGGGTCAAAATTTTCTTTGCCCAATTTGTCTAGTGTACAGCTAGATTCTTTTAGTTGGTTTTTAAAGGAAGGTATTAATGAAATTTTGGACGAAATTTCTTCCATTGAAGATTATACCGGCAGGAATTGGGAACTTAACTTTTCAAAATCCAGAATTGCAAAATCCACAATCACAATTGAACAGGCTATAGAAAAAGGCGCCACTTACAGCGCTTCTTGGTTTTTAACAGCAACTCTTAAAGATAAGTCCGCTAACCAAGAAAAGTCTCAAGAAATATATGTGGGGGAAATTCCCATGATAACTCCCAAGGGAACTTTTATTATTAACGGTATTGAAAAAGTTGTGGTTTCACAACTAACACGCTCTTATGGCGTGTTTTTTGTTTCAACAACAGACGCCACCACCGGAAAGGTTTTAGGGGGCGCCAAGATTTTACCTAAAAATGGCGCTTGGCTTGAGTTTGAAACGGCAAAAAGCGGAGTTATAACTGTTAAAATAGATAGAAAACGAAAAATTGCCGCAACCACGCTTCTTAGAGTTTTTGGCACCACGGACGATGCTCAAATCAGCAAAACTTTTGGAGATTTCATAGAAACAACCTTAAATAAAGATTTGGCAAAATCTTATAACGAGGCTTTGCTTGAAATTTATAAAAAAATGAGACCCGGCGAACCGTTGGTTTTGGAGAATGCCAAAGCTTTAGTTGAAAACATATTTTTTAACCCGCGTAGGTACAGTCTTGGAAAAGTGGGTCGCTTTAAATTAAATCAAAGGTTTGGTTTTACCACTCCCAACAATAAGGATAACTGGCTTTTAACAAAAGAGGATTTAGTAGCGGTAATAGCAAAAGTGATTGAACTTAATAAAGGTACTTTGGAACCAGACGATATAGACAGCCTTTCAAACAGGAGAGTCCGTTCCGTTGGAGAGCTTTTGCAAATGCAAGTTCGCGTTGGATTTATACAAATGGAGAGAAACATCAAAGAAAGAATGTCTCTTCAGCCTAGGGGCATCTTGTGCGAGCCGCAAACATTAATTTCAACCCGCCCTGTGCAAGCTAGGGTCCATTCTTTTTTCGCTTTAGGGCAACTTTCGCAATACCAAGACCAATCTAACCCATTAACGGGGTTGGACCATTTAAGACGATTATCGGTTTTGGGTCCGGGCGGTCTTTCTAAAGAAAGAGCAAGCTTTTCTGTAAGAGATGTGCATTTTAGCCATTATGGAAGGGTTTGTCCGGTTAGAACTCCGGAAGGTCCCAACATTGGGTTAATAAGTTATCTTTCTTTATTCTCGCGAGTTAACGAATTTGGGTTTTTGGAGACCCCGTATAAAAAACTCGTAAAAGAAAAAAATGACAAGATAAGGGTTACGAACGAGATTGTTTATATGGCTTCTTACGAAGAAGAAAAATACTTTATAGCTGACGCTTCTCCCAAAATAGACAAAAATGGGTATGTGTTAGATAAACTTGTGCCGTTGAGGAAAGGCGGGGAATTTATTATAGGAAACATTGAAATGGCGGAGTATATGGATATAAACCCTCAACAGGTTGTTGGCGTAGCCGCGGCCTTAATTCCTTTTTTGTCAAACGACGATGTAAACAGGGCTCTTATGGGAACGCAACACGCCACGCAAGCAGTACCCTTAATTAAACCCGAAGAACCTTTGGTTGGAACGGGTATAGAATCGGATACAGCTTTAAATGCGGGGGCGGTGGTTATAGCTTCCGAAAACGGAACGGTTGAATATGCCGATGCTTTGGGAGTGGTTGTTAAAACCGCGTCTGGGGAAAAGAAAAAATACGCGCCTTTAAAATTTTCGCAGTCTAATATGGATACCTGTTTTAACCAAAGAGTAGTAGTTAGCGCCGGTGACAAAGTTAAAAAAGGAGAGGTTTTGATGGAAGGCCCCTCATCCAAAAACGGTGTTTTGTCCCTCGGCACTAACTTAAAGGTAGGTTATATGATTTGGGAAGGGTTTAACTATGAGGACTCTATAATTTTATCCGAGAGGGTGGTTAAGGAAGATATTCTTACCTCTATACATATAACCGACCATACGGTGCAGGTTTTAGAAACCAAATTGGGCGCCGAAGAAATTACTCGGGATATTCCCAATGTTTCGGAAGAAGTTTTGAGAAATCTAGACGAAGAAGGAATTGTTGCCATTGGGTCAAAAGTCAAATCAGGCGACATTTTGGTTGGGAAAGTTGCGCCAAAAGGGGAAAGCGAACTTTCTGCCGAAGAACGGTTACTGCGCGCCATATTTGGCGAGAAAGCAAAAGATGTTAAAAACAATTCTTTAACGCTTCCTCATGGGGAATATGGTACTGTTATTGGAGTAAAGAGGATTGTGGCAAGCAATGAAACAGCTTTGCCCAATGGGGTTTTGGAAGAAATAACGGTTTTTATAGCCCAGCAGAGAAAAATAATGGTGGGTGATAAATTGTCGGGACGTCACGGGAACAAGGGAGTAATCGCCAAAATTGTGCCGATTGAGGATATGCCTTGTTTAGAAGACGGGTCTCCTCTTGATATTATTCTTTCCCCCGCCTCGGTTATTGCTCGTATGAATGTAGGCCAACTTCTTGAAGCTCATTTAGCGCAGGTGGCGGAAATTTCCGGCGAGAAATATGATATCCCGGTTTTTACAAAATTTACCGAAGATGATTTAAAAAATTCTCTTAAGAAAGCGGGTTTGCCCGAATCGGGAAAAGTCCGCCTAATAGACGGACGAACAGGCGAATATTTTGACCAAGAAGTGGTTGTGGGTATTGCGTATATACTAAAATTGCACCATTTAGCCGAAGACAAAATGCACGCAAGGTCAATTGGTCCTTATTCTTTAATTACTCAACAACCTCTTGGGGGTAAAGCGCAGTTTGGAGGACAACGTTTTGGAGAGATGGAAGTTTGGGCGCTTGAATCCTACAGCGCCGCCCACATATTAAAGGAGTTGTTGACAATAAAATCGGATGATGTTATTGGTAGAACGCTTGCTTATCGGTCAATTTTGCAAGGAACCGAAATACCCGAAAGCGCCGTGCCTGAATCGTTTAAACTTTTGGTTAGGGAACTAAATGGTCTCGGTTTGAATATTACACCTTTGGGAATGGAAGAAGGCGAGGAAATTCCAAGTAAAGATGCGTTGGAGGAAGCGGTAGATTCTGCTGTTTAACTATGAGGAATTTAACGGAACTTAAATCATTTAATTCATTAAAAATAACTTTAGCTTCTCCGGAAGATATCTTGTCATGGTCTTTTGGAGAAATTACCAAACCCGAGACTATAAACTACCGAACTTTTAGACCGGAAAAAGAGGGGTTATTTGACGAACGTATTTTCGGACCGGTAAAAGATTACGAATGTTATTGCGGAAAGTATAAAAGAATAAGGTATAAAGGAGTTATTTGCGACAAGTGCGGTGTTGAAGTTACTCACTCTCGCGTGAGGCGGGAAAGAATGGGGCATATTGCGTTGGTTTCTCCTGTTGCGCATGTGTGGTTTTTTAGGGGCATACCTTCAAAAATGAGCGCCTTGCTCCAAATATCTCCCAGAAATCTTGAGGCGGTAATATATTTTTCTTCTTTTATAGTAACGGACATTAATTTGGATAAAAAGGTAAGTATCTTGTCAAAAGTTGAGGTTGAAAGAAGTGAATGTTTGGGCAATTTGCAGGATGAAGGCGACAAAAGGATAATTGAGCTTACTAACGAGAGTACTGCCAAAATCAAGGATATTTCTATAAAATCAAAAGAGCAAAAAGATATTGCCCGCGAGGAAGTTCGCTTAAAATATGCAAAAATGATAGCGCAAGTTAGGGAAGAGTTGGTAGTTAAAAAGGAAGAGGCGAGCAAAAAATATGAAATAATTATAAAAAAACTGGAAAGCATTAAAAAGCTTACGATAATGGCGGATATGGAGTATTTGGACTTGTCCGAATATGTGGACGAGTTTTGCGAAGTGGGTATTGGGGCAGAAGCTGTTCTTTCTATTCTAAAGGGTATGGACCTAAACGAGCTTGCTAAAAATCTCCGTAAAAAAATAGAGAAAGCGGAGGGCGTACCTGCGCAGGCAGGACAAAGATTTATAAAACTGATAAAGCGATTAAGAGTAGTGGAAGGGTTTAGACGAGAGAAAATAGACCCTAGTTGGATGATTACAACTCATATTCCTGTTATACCGCCGGATATTCGTCCTATGGTGCAACTTGAAGGTGGAAGATTCGCCACCAGCGATTTAAACGATTTGTACCGAAGAGTAATTAACAGAAACAATCGTCTTAAAAGGCTTTTAGAACTTGGCGCGCCTGAGATTATTGTGCGGAATGAAAAAAGGATGTTGCAAGAAGCGGTGGACGCGCTTATAGATTCTTCAAGACAAAGAACAAAAAGACCTCAAGCGAGAGGTAAAAAGGAATTAAGGTCGCTATCCGACCTTCTTAAAGGCAAACAAGGAAGATTTAGACAAAACCTTCTGGGCAAGAGAGTGGATTATTCGGGTCGCGCGGTTATTGTTGTTGGTCCCGACTTAAAACTTACGGAATGCGGTATTCCAAAAGAGATGGCGTTGGAGCTTTTTAAGCCTTTTGTTCTTAGGGAGGTTTTGGCGCGAGGTTTGGCGCCCAATGTTAAAAGCGCCAAATATGTTCTTGAAGAAAGAAGCGGGGAAATTTGGGATATTTTAGAAGAAGTGGTTAAAGAAAGGCCTATTTTGCTAAACCGCGCCCCCACTTTGTGGCGTTTGGGTATTCAGGCTTTTTACCCCAGACTTATAGACGGCAACGCTATCCAATTGCATCCTTGCGTCTGTGCCGGGTTTAACGCGGACTTTGACGGCGACCAAACGGCTGTTCATGTGCCGTTGTCAAAGAATTGTCTTCGCGAGGCTAAAGAAATATTAATTTCCTCAAATAACCTTCTTAGACCTTCGGACGGGAGTTTAATATCTCTGCCAACTAAAGATATGTTGCTTGGTACTTATTATTTAACGAGTATAGATATAGCAATAGAGAAACATAAGCGAGTTTTTGCCGATACAGACGAAGTGTTGTCGGCATTGGATAATAGGGTGATAAGTATAAGACAAAAGATAGAGGTTTTTATGAATAGCAAAATTCTTGAAACATCCGCCGGGAGGGTGTTGTTTAATAAAGTTTTGCCAAGTTCTTTTAAATACATAAATAGCCCGGTGGCTAAATCGGCTAAAGGCGAAAATTTATCTATGTCTTGGATTATAGAATATTCCATACAAAATGAGAGTGTGGATAAAACGGTAAAACTTATAGACGATATTAAGACGCTTGGTTTTGAATACGCTACCAGATCAGGTCTTTCTTTGGCAATTACCGATTGTACCGAATCGGAAAAACGAGGCGATATTTTGAAAGACGCTTATAAAAAGTCCGAAGATATAGACCAAAACTTCCGGCGGGGACTTATTACAAAGTCCGAGAGTTCAAGTCTTCATATAAGTTTGTGGGTTGAAACTACGGATAAGCTTGACCAAGCTACTTGGGATTCTTTAACGGAGGAAAATCCAATTAAAATGATATTAAATTCGGGAGCGAACAGGGCTTCAAGAGACCAGCTTAAACAAATAAGCGCTATGAAAGGTTTGGTTACCGACCCTATGGGAAAGATTGTGGAAATGCCTATCATAGGAAATTATAAAGAGGGGTTAACCGGGTTTGAGTATTTTGCCGCTTCCCGTGGCGCTAGAAAAGGGTTAACTGACAAAGCTTTAAAAACGGCGGATGCGGGGTATTTAACCAGAAGAATGGTGGATGTTGCGCAAGATGTTATTGTTAGAGAAGATGATTGTGGCGCGGAGGAGGGTAGGAAAGTTAAACTTTCTGAAAAGACAATGTTGGTGTCTTTTGCGGAAAGAATTATTGGAAGATATTTACTGAAAGATATTAAGGATAAGAATAAGATTGTTTATAAAAAAGGTGTTTTGGTAACGGAAGATATTGCAAAAGATATAGAAAAAAGGCAGATTTCCGAGGTGGAAATTCGGTCGCCTTTGGGGTGCGAAACAAGATACGGGATTTGCAGCAAGTGTTATGGCGTGGATTTAATGACGAAAAAGCCGGTAGGCAAGGGTGTTCCTGTAGGTGTTGCGGCGGCGCAATCTATTGGCGAACCGGGCACCCAGCTTACATTAAGAACATTTCATACCGGAGGAATTGCTATTAAAGATATAACGCAAGGTTTGCCGAGAGTAGAGGAATTATTTGAAGCCAGAACTCCCAAAAGTTTGTCGGTAATGACCGAAATTTCCGGTAAAATAAAAGTGCTGGAGGACGGAGACAAAAGGGTTATTGGAGTTAAGCCTAAAAGCGTTAAAGGCGAAATACCGGATGTTATGTATAACATTGACCCGGTGGATGAAATAATTGTAAGAAATGGGGATACGGTTTCGGCGGGAGACGCTTTAACTTTGGGATATTTGGATTTAAGCGCGTTGACGAGCATTGCCGGGATTAAAGAAACTCAAAAGTATATTGTGAACGAAGTTCAAAAAGTGTATTCCTCGCAAGGCGTATCAATAAACGACAAGCATATTGAAGTTATAGTAAGGCAGATGTTTAGCAAACTAATAATAGAAGGTGTGGGGGACACAACCTTTTTGGCGGGCGAAATAGTTACAAGGTCATCTTTTGAGGACGAAAACGAGAGGGTTTTGGCGGAAGGCGGTTCTCCGGCGGAGGCGAGAATTATTTTGCTTGGCATAACCAAGGCCTCGCTTGAAACCGACAGTTTCTTGTCGGCGGCAAGTTTTCAAGAAACAACTAGGATATTAACCGACGCGGCGTCTTGTGGTAAAGTGGATAAACTGTTGGGGCTAAAGGAAAATGTTATAATAGGAAGGCTTATCCCGGTTGGGGATAGAGCAAATTTAGAATGTCCACAATAAATCAATTAATAAGAAAAGGTAGAACGAAAAAAACAAAAAGGACCAAAACCAAGGCTCTGTCCGAGTTTTTTTCGGTGGTTAATAGAAGAAATAGAAAGATTGACGCGCCCTTTAAAAAAGGAGTATGTTTATTAGTTAGAACAACCACCCCCAAAAAGCCGAATTCGGCGTTAAGAAAAATTGCGAGGGTTAGGCTTTCTAACAAAAAAGAGGTTACGGCGTATATTCCCGGCGAGGGGCATAATCTGCAAGAGCACTCGGTGGTTTTGGTAAGAGGGGGTAGAGTAAAAGATTTGCCGGGGGTTAAGTATACTATTGTTAGGGGAACTTTTGATACAGCGGGAGTGGAGGGGCGAAAGAATGAGAGGAGTGGGTATGGAACGAAAAAGCAGAAATGACAAATGACAAAATTCAAATTTTAACAAAGGAGACTCCTTTGAAAAAGGAGTCTCCTTAGATAGCTTTGACTTTGAATTTTAATAATGCCTAGACACAAAAAGATACAAAAGAAAATATTAGAACCGGATCCTTTATATAAATCAAGGGTAGTATCTCGTTTTATAAACAGGATTATGTTAAGCGGAAAAAAATCCACAGCGGAAGGCATTGTGTATTTTGTTCTTGGAAAAATAGGCGAGGACAAAAAAGAGGCGCTAAAAGTTTTTGAAGACGCGGTTAGGAATGTTATGCCCAAAATGGAAGTTAGAAGCAGAAGGGTAGGTGGAGCGACATACCAAATTCCGACCCCATTAAAACACGATCGAAGCGAAGCTTTGGCTATACGATGGATAATAGAAATTTGCCGAAAAAGAAAAGGCAAACCGATGGGGGATAAATTATATGAGGAGATAGTGGCGGCTTCTAAAAATCAAGGGGAGGCGATTAAGAAAAGAGAAGACACCCACAAAATGGCGGACGCCAATCGCGCCTTTGCGCACTTTAAGTGGTAAGTAGTGTTGCCCCAACCCCTAGTACAAGGTCTCTCCTTGTACAAGGAGAGACCTTTGTTTATGGAGCGAGCTGTGGAAATTATAAAGATATTAAATAAACTCCGTCCAAACGCTAAATCCGAGCTTACTTACGCAAGTCCCCTTGAATTTATGATTGCGGTTATCCTCTCCGCGCAAGCAACGGATAAAGGTGTAAATAAAATATCCCCCGCGCTTTTTGAAAGATTTAGGACCGTTTCTGACTACGCAAATGCGGATGTTGACGAGTTGTCCGGTTACATTAAATCCATAAATTATTACAAAACAAAAGCAAGAAGAATCATTCTTGCTTGCAAATTTCTGGTCGCCAATTTTGAGGGAAAGGTTCCAAAGAATATTGATGCGCTGGTAAGAATACCAGGCATTGCGCGAAAAAGCGCCAATGTTATCTCGCAGGAAATTTTTAATTCAGTTGAGGGAATAGTGGTAGATACCCATATAACGCGGGTTTCTCAAAGGTTAGGGTTTACTAAAAGTACGGATGCGATAAAAATAGAAAAGGATTTAATGGCCACTCTTCCTCGCAAGTACTGGAAAGATTATGGCAGGCAAATTGTTCTTCATGGCAGATATATTTGTCTTGCCAAAAATCCAAAATGCAGGGAGTGCCCCATTAACAAACTTTGTCTCACCTGTTGTTCGGTTGGTTATTGACACGGTGTCATTGCGAACCCGAAGGGTGTGGCAATCTTGCCGAGATTTTTGTATTATCAACAATATGATCGCAATTTACGATTTAATAATAATCGGCGCGGGAGCGGCGGGGTGTTCTTCCGCAATATACGCCACAAGATACGCCTTAAAAACGCTTTTAATTGCAGGGGCAATGCCCGGTGGACTTATTACTGAGGCTTTGGAAGTTGAAAACTATCCCGGGTTTTTAAATATAAAAGGAATTGACTTGGCGAATAATTTTCTTGGCCATGCTAAAGCTTTAGGGGTGGAGTATTTGCCCGATACAGTTGTCTCTATCAAAAAAAACTATTCCCCGTCCAAACAGAGTTTTTTAACAACTACCTCCCCCGGCAAAATTTTTGAGTCCAAAGCGGTGATTTTAGCTATGGGAACTAATCACCGAAAGCTAAATATTCCCGGCGAAAAAGAGTTTGAGGGAAAAGGGGTAAGTTACTGCGCTACCTGCGACGCGCCTTTTTTTAAAAATAAAACCGTTGCCGTTATTGGAGGAGGAAATAGCGCAGTTGAGGGCGCGCAA
>Ga0180007_10006198_pt1 | contig 11763 bp, 10 predicted proteins | sample MM_PC_MetaG_FD_121122 | JGI IMG/M metagenome (GOLD analysis project Ga0180007, IMG submission 121122) | Groundwater microbial communities from the Aspo Hard Rock Laboratory (HRL) deep subsurface site, Sweden - MM_PC_MetaG | ecosystem: Environmental > Aquatic > Deep subsurface > Groundwater...
ATTCATCGTGTGACCAATGGTGGTACACTACCGATGATGACATCATGTTGCCCAGGTTGGATCAATTATGCTGAAACGCGCTATCCAGATATTTTAGATCATATTTCATCTTGTAAGTCACCACAACAAATGTTTGGTGCACTTGCTAAATCTTATTATCCACAAAGAGCAGGATTAGATCCTAAAAATGTCTTTGTTGTCTCTGTTATGCCTTGTACTGCAAAGAAGTATGAAGCTAAACGTGAAGAAATGAGAGTCGATGAAAATAGTCCTGATATCGATGTTGTTTTAACAACTAGAGAATTAGGTAAGATGATCAAACAAATGGGTATTGATTTCGAAAGTCTTGATGAAAAACCATTTGACTCACCATTTGGTATTACAACTGGTGCTGCTGCAATCTTTGGAGCAACCGGTGGTGTTATGGAAGCTGCAATTAGAACAGTTTACGAAGTCGTCAATAAGAAACCTTTGGAAAGTCTTGATTTTAAAGAATTAAGAGGCCTTGAAGGGATTAAAGAAGCTGAAGTTAATCTAGGTGGTTCAATGGTGAAGGTTGCTGTTGCACATACTCTATCCATGGCTAAAGTCTTATGCGACCAAGTTAGAGAAGGCACATCACCTTATGCATTTATCGAAATTATGACTTGCCCAGGTGGCTGTATTGGCGGTGGTGGACAACCTTATGGAACAACCAATAAAGTTCGTCAGGAAAGAATAGATTCAACTTATCGTGTTGATGCGAATATGGCGATAAGAAAATCACATGAAAATCCTGAAGTTATTGCACTTTATGAAGATTTCCTCAAGGAACCTCTTGGAGAATTGTCACATCATCTACTTCACACACATTATCACGATCGTAATCACAAGAACAAAAATTAAATATAATCATAAAAAAAAGGGTTGTCGCTATATTATTTTATTAAAATTTATGATCAAAAGTTTATAGGTTAAATATTGATGAAAGTAAGTATGAAATAACTTTTCAAAAATAAATTAAGACGTCACTGTGATTTGCTTGCAGTGATGTTTTTTTCTTAAAAATACGGTTTCTTATTTATAATATTTTTTGTTAATAAACAGCACAATAAGGCTGTTAAATAGCACTAAAAACAGGATATTTATTCAATAAAAAAGAAAATTGAATAAGCTTGTTTTTTTATTATTGTTTTCCTTGACTTGACTAATCGTATTTGCTAAAATCTAACCTGACCGAAGAAAATAGGAGGAAGTAAAATGAGAAAAAAATTATTATTAGTCATAGTATTAGGATTAATCCTTACTTTATCAGCTTGTTCAAATATTAGCCAAGAAGATTATAATACGCTAATTTCTGAAAAAAATGATTTAGAAAGTGAAGTTGATATACTAAGTGATGAAAAATCAGCTTTACAAAATGAATTAGATTCAAAAATGGTTAGTTATAAAGATCAGACCGTAGAAGCATATCAATATACTCACGGTGGATATGTAGGGCAAGTAGTCATTGTTGTAGAAGACGGTGTTTTGGATGTTGAAATCAATGAAGCATTTATGCCGCATACATTGGCTGAAGTCACTCTATCGACTTTATCTGCACCTACTGATTGGAACGAATCCAACACTTTAGTTATTGGTTATGTAAGCTATGCATTATACATCAGTTATAATGATGCTGTATTCAAAGCTTTACAAACAGAGGCTGGATTATTAGTTTATTCTGCAGTTGATGAAACTGGAGCTTTAAAAACTGGTAGTAGAGATATTAAAAACTTAGATATGGACATCATAAAAAGCGAAGCTAACATGAAAGCATACTATGATGAACTCAATACTGGTGGATTCAAATTATTAAAGTCTTTTGGTGATACAAGTCCGATTGTTGTTAGTGAAAATTTATATAAAGATGGAAATTCAAACTACTGGCAAGCTAGTGAAGGCAATTTTGGTTGGCAAGCTAATATTGATACCATTGAAGCATTCTTAGAAGAAAATGGTGCAGCTTTTGATACATTGGCGTTTACTACAGTTCTTACTACACTCAATGGTGTTGAAGATACATATTGGCAAGTTGCTGATATGGTAACTGGTGCAACCAATTCATCTTTTCAAGAGTATTTCCTATTAGCACAAACTGCTTTTGGAAAATTAGAAACAGAAGTTAAATAATTAGGTATCGACTCAATCCTAAAAACTGGTCATTTATTTGATCAGTTTTTTATATATTTTCCTATCATTCTTTGGAATAATGAAAATAAAAGCTGAAATGAATATGATATAATAATACACAAGTTGCACCCTTTCCTATTTTACATCTGGAGGTTATATGAGAAAAAGTGATTTTCTTTGGATACTATCTCTTGTTTTACTTTCTTTAATAGTGATCATTCCTCAATCAAGATCAGTTTTTGAAGCGTCAACAGCATCTCACCCTTATTTGATGGGATTTATTAAGACGGCTATTTTAGCTAGTCTCGGTGAGAGATTAGCACATAGATTAAGAACTGGAACTTATTTTGGTGATCGCGGTATTTTACTTAAATTTATTGTTTGGGGCTTTTTAGGGATGGTTTTTGTGATCATTTTTAAACTGTTTGCTTCTGGAGTTGCAAGTGCTGAGCAAGCAAATCTATTACCAAGCATTCAAAATACATCATTTTTAGCATCGCTCTTAACAGCTGCTTTGATCAGTATTTTAATGAATGTTTTCTTTGCTCCCACATTCATGCTATTCCATAAAATAACAGACAGATATATAGAACTTGGAGAGGGCAACATCAATAAAATTATTCATGTGAAATTTAGAGAGGTTACTGATCATATCGATTTTCATGAGTTTTTAAATTTTGTGGTCCTAAAAACGATACCTTTCTTTTGGATACCAGCACACACCATCACATTCTTATTACCTGAAAACTATCGTGTCTTAATGGCAGCTTATCTATCTGTTGTCTTAGGAATCTTACTTTCTATTCCTAAAACTAAGAAACATGAAATCCATCATTCCTAATCGTGTATTTTAAAATAAAATACAAAAAACTTGACATACTGAAAACTTTTGATTAAGATTTTTAGTGGAGGCGATACACATGGCAAAAACAAAACAATTTAAAACAGAGTCAAAGAAACTCTTACATTTAATGACACATTCAATTTACACACAAAAGGAAATTTTTTTAAGAGAGCTCATTTCTAATGCAAGTGATGCGATTGACAAGCGTCATTTTCTTTCCCTAACAGATACGAGTATTCCAGCTGAAACCTATGAAATTTGGATAACTCCAGATGAAGTGAACAATACACTGATCATCACTGATAATGGGATCGGGTTTACAGAAGAAGAACTTATCAATAATTTAGGAACAATTGCAGAAAGTGGTTCAAAATCCTTTCTTGAAAAGATGGACGAAAAAAATCTAGATTTAATAGGTCAGTTTGGTGTAGGTTTTTACAGTGCTTTCATGGTTGCAGATGAAGTCACCGTGGAAACAAGATCACCTTATGCATCTACAGGTTACAAATGGACATCCAATGGAGAAACATCTTATACCATTGATGAAATTGAAAAAGAGACTTTAGGAACAACCATTACACTGAATTTAAGACAAGATGATGAAGAAAACGAAGAAACATTCTCAACTTATACAAAACCTTATACATTAAGATCACTAGTCAAAAAGTATAGTGATTATGTTAGATATCCAATCAACATGATGGTAACAAACAAAAAAGATGAAAAAGAATCTCAAGAAGTAGAAACCTTGAATCAAATGGTTCCTATTTGGAAGCGATCAAAAGCTGATATTAAAGATGAAGACATGAATGCATTTTATAAACATCAATTTGGTGATTATGAAGATCCACTCAAGGTGATTCATACAAGTGTCGAAGGGATGTTAACTTATACTGCACTCCTTTTCATTCCAAAGAAAGCACCTTATGATTTTTATAGTGAAAAATATGAAAAAGGGCTTCAACTCTATTCAAAAGGCGTCTTTATCCAAGATAAGAATAAAGACTTATTTCCTGATTACTTCAAGTTTGTTAAAGGACTTGTTGATTCAGCGGATATCTCTTTAAATATTTCACGTGAAGTCTTACAACAAAACCATCAAGTTAAAAAGATTGCTGCCCATCTAGAAAAGAAAATTAAGAGTGAATTGGAAAGTATGCTTTTGCATGAAAAAGAAACGTATTTAACATTTTATGAAAATTATAAGAACACCTTGAAATATGGTATTTATGAAAGCTTTGGCTTAAATAAAGAAAAGCTTCAAGACTTAATTCTTTTCAAAACAAATAAGAGCGATGACTATCTAACCTTGAAAGAGTACATAGAAAGAAAGCAAATCGATCAACATGCGATTTACTATGCTACTGGTAAATCGAAGCAAAGCATTTTAAATCTTCCGCAAATGGATATTATGAAAGATAAAGACCTTGAAGTTTTATTATTCACCGATGAAATCGATGAATTCATGATTCAAGTCATGCAATCTTATAATGAAGTACCATTCAAATCCATCCAACAAGCTGATACAGATTTAATGGATGAAACAAAGAAGGAAGACCTTAAGTCCAAAGAAAAAGATAATAAAGACATCATGAAAGCAATCAAAAAAGCACTTAAAGATAAAGTTAAATATGTCAAGTTATCCTATAGACTCAAAGAGTCTGCAGTCTGTCTAGTATCTGGTGAAGGTATCAGCATGGAGATGGAAAAAGTTTTAAAGCAAATGCCAAATGCTAAAGATATTCATGCTGATAAAATCTTAGAAATTAATCCTGATCATGAATTATTTCAAGCTTTGAAGGTAATCTATGAAAAAGATGAAAAGAAGATTAATGAGTATGCAAGTATTCTTTATCATCAAGCTTTACTCATCGAAGGGCTTCCTATTGAAGACCCAACAGAATTTTCTAATCATTTAGTTAAACTCATGATTGATTCATCCAAATAATATCAACGAAGGGGATATCTAAACTATTCCCTTTTTTTTCTTAAATATTTACTTTCTTTGTTTTCATGCTATCATAGTATTAATAGTGGGAAATTTTTTCCCAGTAGTAAGACGCATAAAAAATACAAGGGAGATTCTATCGTGGATCGAGCAACAATCATCAACAATCTACAAGGTACAATGATATCAAAAGAACCGATTATTGGCGTTTGTATTGGTAACGGTCGTTCTGGACAACAAGCTTCTTTTGGAGGAGCTGATTTATTGCTTGCGCTCAATGCTGGTCGTTTTAGAATGAGTGGTGTTACTTCGATTGCTGCTATGCTTCCTTTCTCGAATTCTAATGATATGGTGTTTGAGTTTGCCCATCATGAAGTTATTCCTAGAGTCGATAATATACCAATCATCTTTGGGGCATGCGCTCAAGATCCTACGTATACACATGAAGAGTTGATCGAAAAACTTGTTCATGCAGGATTTGATGGCATCAATAATTTTCCATCAGTTAGTTTAATTGATGGTCAATACAGAGAATTTCTTGAAGAAAATGGGGAAGGCTTTGAAAAAGAAGTTGATTTATTAAGAATGGCATCAGAAAAAGGCATATTTACAGTCGGTTTTGCTGTGACATTAGAAGAAGCGATTGAAATGGCAAAAGCCAATGTCGATGTTTTATGTCTTCACTTTGGATGGACATATATTAATAGACCTAGTGAAGATGAATTAGAGCCTTATGTTGATCGTCAAATTACTAAAGCTAATCTTGTATTTGAAAAGATTCTAGAAATTAAACCAGATATCATCCCAACCATTTATGGTGGATCGATTGTCAGAGATCCAGAAGTGATGTCACGCTTTTATAATGAAACATCAGCCATAGGCTATATTGGTGGTTCCGTCTTTGAGGTAACACCAGTTGAGAACAGCATTAAAGATGCCACCAAGCGATTCAAGAGTGTCAATCGTGTTATGGAACTAGAAAAAGAAAATGAAGTCTTAAAACAGCATCTGATGGGTAAAAAAGGTGTAACAACAGTTATAGGAAATAGTCAAGTGATTAAAGAACTCAGTGATTTGATTATTAAGATATCTAATTATGATAGTAATGTTCTAGTTAAAGGTGAAAATGGATCCGGCAAGGATCTAGTTGTTAAAGCCATTCACTACAATTCAAATCGTGCAATTTATCCAATCATTAAAGTGAACTGTGCGTCTATTCCCAAAAACTTGATAGAAAGTGAGTTGTTTGGCCATGAAAAAGGTGCTTTTGTTGGTGCGGATAAACAGCATATTGGAAGATTTGAATCTGCCAATCATGGGACACTCTTTTTAGATCACATCACAGAACTTGATTTAGATGTGCAAGCTAAAGTGTTAAGAGTTATTCAAGATAATGAATTTGAACGCGTTGGTGGAGATGAAACGATTCATATTGATGTGCGTATCCTTTCAACAACCAATAAAGATGTTTATAAAGAAATAGAAGAAAAGAGATTTAGAGAAGACTTATTCTATTTGCTCAATGTCATCACCCTAGAGCTCCCCCCTCTAAGATCTCATAAGGAAGACATTCCTTTATATGTTTCTACATTTATGGAAGTCATTAATGAAAAACATAATTCAAATATTTCGGTTTCATCTCGCGTAATGAATGCATTCATGAATTATGATTGGCCAGGTAATGTGAGAGAACTTAAGAATGCTTTGGAACGTGGAGCAATTCTATGTGATAGAGATTTGCTAGACATTCAATTCTTACCAGCAACTTTCTACGGGTTAATCCCAATTGATGATACAGTAAATTATATTAAGAATTCATCAATGGTCATTGAGAAGGAACTCATTTTATCCGAGTTGTTGAAAACACAGTGGAATCAGACAAGAGTTGCAGAAAAATTAGGTATGACAAGAAGAACCCTTTACAATAAGATCAAAAAGTACGAATTAGAAAAAAAAGTTTTGTGAATATAAAATAGCAAGTGGGAAACGAATTTCCCACTTTTTAATGGATTTTTATTCAATATTCAAGCATCTACTTTTAATTTCAAACAAAGTGAGCAAATATTTCTCACTTCACAATATTTAACGAAAAACAAGCAAAAAAGTGGGAAAATATATTCATATTGACAGTGAAAACGCTTTACTCTATAATCAAGATGCGTACATTCGAAGAAGAATGTTACAGATGAATAAGGAGGAAAGAAAAAATGGCTAAAAAAGTTGTTGTTTTAGGGACACTCGATACTAAGGGCAATGAATTCAAATTTTTGAAGGATATTATTGAAGCTCAAGGTGTAGGAACAATCGTCGTTGATGCAGGTATATTTGAACCTACATTTAAACCCGATGTGTCTAATCTAGAAGTTTGTAAAGCTCAAGGTGCTGATCTAGCTAAGCTTAGAGAAGTCAACGACAGAGGCACAAACGTTTTAACAATGATGCAAGGTGCTGCAAAGATTGTCAAAGCTCTTTATGATAAGGGCGAAGTAGGCGGAATTATCTCTTTAGGTGGATCCGGTGGATCATCTATTGCTGCACATGTTATGCAACAATTACCAGTTGGCGTTCCAAAGATTCTCGTTTCAACAATGGGTGCTGGTGATGTATCTCCATATGTGGGCGTTAAAGACATTATGATGATGTACTCTATCGTCGACGTTGCAGGATTAAATAATATTCTTAGAGAAATTTTAACAAATGCTGGTTTAGCAATTGCTGGAATCGTTAAGAATAAGAAAGAAATTGAAAAATCAACTAAACCTTTAATTGCTGCTACAATGTTTGGTGTAACGACACCATGTGTAACAACTGCTCGCGAATATTTAGAATCAAAAGGTTATGAAGTTGTTGTCTTCCATGCTACTGGTTCTGGTGGAAAATCAATGGAAGGTTTAATCTCATCAGGATATTTCACAGGTGTCTTAGATATTACGACAACTGAATGGTGTGATGAATTAGTTGGTGGCGTTTTAAATGCTGGACCACATCGTTTGGATGCAGCCGCTTTAGGTGGTATTCCACAAGTTGTTTCTGTAGGTGCACTTGATATGGTTAACTTTGGACCAGTTGATACTATTCCTGCTAAATTTGAAGGTCGTAACTTCTACGTTCACAATTCAACAGTGACATTAATGCGTACTACAGTTGAAGAAAATGCTAAACTTGGAGAAATTATTGGTAAGAAAGTTAGTCAATCCGTTGGTAATGCAGCATTCTTTATTCCTCTAAAAGGCGTTTCAATGATTGATGCTGTCGGTATGCCTTTCGTAGGTGTTGAAGAAGACAAAGCATTATTTAATGCATTACGTAAGAACTTAGATACTAAAAAGGTTGAATTAATTGAGCTTGACTTACATATCAATGATAAAGAATATGCTCTAGCTATGGCTAAAAAATTAATTGAGTTAATCAACAAATAGAAAAGGAGAATAAGAAGATGGCTTTTACAATTGAAGAAATCCGTACAAGATTACAAGGTCAACTTAAACAAGGTCGTGCAATAGTAGGTGCTGGTGCAGGTACTGGTATCTCAGCAAAATGTGCTGAAAAAGGCGAAGTTGATATGATTATTATTTACAACTCAGGTCGTTATAGAATGGCTGGCAGAGGATCATTAGCAGGCTTAATGCCTTATGGTGATGCAAACCAAGTTGTTGTAGAAATGGCTCGTGAAGTACTTCCTATCGCTAGAAAAACTCCAGTTTTCGCTGGTGTTTGTGGAACTGATCCATTTAGAGATATGACTTATTTCCTAAGAGATTTAAAGAACATGGGATTTTCCGGTGTTCAAAACTTTCCAACAGTAGGACTTATTGATGGAAACTTCCGTGCTAATTTAGAAGAAACAGGCATGGGCTATCAATTAGAAATTGACATGATTCGTGAAGCACATAAGCAAGGTTTATTTACTACACCTTATGTATTTAATACAGATGATGCAGAAAAAATGGCTGAAGCAGGAGCAGATTGTTTAGTTGCTCACATGGGCTTAACAACTAAAGGATCTATTGGTGCACATACTGCACTTACTTTAGATGATTGTGTTATTAAAGTGCAAGAAATTCATGATGCAGCTAAAAAAGTTAATCCGGAAATTCTAGTCATTATGCATGGTGGTCCAATTGCTGAACCAGAAGATGCAAAATATGTATTAGCAAGAACTAAAGGCATTGCTGGTTTCTTTGGTGCTTCAAGTATTGAACGTCTACCAACCGAAATAGCAATTACCGATCAAGTCAAGAATTTTAAGAAATTACAAGTTTAAGATAAAAATAAAAAAATAGGAGAATGAAAATGAAATTAAACAAGTTTTTACTAGCAGTTTCACTAAGCGTTGGTGTTTTAGCAGGTTTATGGCAAGTATTAGTTCAAGTGTATCCAACTGTTGTTGCAGATTTTGCACTTGCTGGAGTTGGTGTTGCAGGTTTTCTTGGATGGGCTAGTTTCTATGCAGCTGGCGGTAAAAAAGATGGCTTTGTTAAAGGCTTAGCAGCGAATCTTACTGGTGTGCTTTGGGGTGTTGTCATCGTTGTGATTTGGAATTGGTTTAACTTTAATACACTAGGTGCTTTCATTGCAGTTGCAGTAGGCGCTGGTATGATGTGTTTCCAAGCTCATATTAAATTATTAAGCTTTATTCCTGGTGCTTTCATTGGCGCTTCAACATTCTTTGCTCTAGGAGCAACAATTACTGGAGCTACTTTATGGCCAGCAATTATTGGTTTGATTCTTGGATTAGCTTTCGGATGGCTTTCTGAAGTTGTTGCTGTTTACTTAAATGGTAAATTTGAAGGCGCTAAAAAATAGTATACATATGATTGTAAAGAAAAGACCTGTTCAATAATCGAACTGGTCTTTTTTTGTTACATTTATTTTTTTGTTTTTTAATTTTGCATAGTAATAAGGGATTTCTGGAGTGATGAAATAAAATAAAATAATTCCGGTGAGTAAACCACCAATATGACCTTCCTTACTTATGGTTGGTAGTAAGAACGTAATCGCTAAGTTGATGATTGTAAGTTGCCTAATTGAACGGATACCACTTGGAGTGAACCATTTTGTTCTAGTAAATGTGAGCATAAGCATACCACCTAAGATGCCGAAGATTGCACCGCTTGCTCCAACAGTAACAACTAATGGATCACCGAGTAAAACGACAAGGGCACTGGAGCCTAATCCAGAGATGAAATAGAGTAATGCGTATTTGAGAGGTCCCAGCATTAATTCCATTTGGCCAGCAATATAATAAATAGCAAATGAGTTTAAAAGAAAATGGATGAGACTGCCATGTAAGAACATAACTGTAATTAATCGGTAGTATTCATGATACTGGGTAATGAGTATAGGATTTAGTCCCCCATACTTAACTAATGAGGAAAGAGAAAAATTGCCATCTAGCCATAAAATAAGAGTCATCACAAAATTCACAAGAAGAATTAAACTTGTGATGGGATGATTGCTCATATAGTGTTTTAATTTTTCAGAGTAACGCATAATTTGTCATCTCCTCTATTGCTTATTATACTAGTGATAGAACCTTGTTACAAGTTAAATAGCATTGTATGGGATTTTATGTATTCATTTAATAGAAATCATTATGCATTAATAAAAATAAAGTATGTTTTAAGTGTTAAAATATAGATAAGGAAGTGATATCATGTCAAAATACGAAGCACCAAAATATCAAGTGATTAAAAAAGAAGATCATTTTGAAGTTAGAAAATATGAAGGTTTTAATACAACTTCAGTCAATGAAAAGAAATTATCTGGATATTCAGGTTTCGGTCTTTTATTTAGTTATATTAGTGGAGACAATAAAAAAAATGAGAAGATGTCGATGACAGTTCCTGTCATCAATGAATTCAATGATGAGCATATGTCCATGGAATTTGTTGTTCCATCGAAATATCAAGATGATGATATTCCTATCCCTAATCATCCGAATCTAGTCACTAAACATTATCCAGAGCATTATGCAGCTACGATTTCTTTTTCAGGATTAAGTAATTCTCATCATGTTGAAAAAGAAAAGAAAAAATTAATGGCTTGGATAGATAGCAATCACATAATTCCAAATGGGCCATACAGGCTTGCTCGATTTAATCCTCCATTTAGCATTCCGATGTTAAGACATACTGAAATCATTGTTAAAATAGAACAACCAAAAGAGTAGAGATACTCTTTTTTTTAGTATATTATTAAAGTGATGTTATAATAAAAGAATTAAGAATGAGAAATAGGTAAGCACATGGATAAGAATAAAGTAGAAACGATTAAATCCCCAATCGAATTAACAAAAAAAGATCATTATACTCAAGCTATTAAATTTTTACTATTCTCGATATCAGCTGGTGTTATTCAAGCATTATCATTTACATTATTAAGTGAGATTGCACATCTCATTTATTGGCCAGCATATTTGATTGCTTTAACGCTATCTGTTTTATGGAATTACACGTGGAATCGCAAATTTACATTTAAGTCAGCAAATAATATTCCAATAGCAATGATGAAGGTTGCTGGATATTATGTAGTATTCACACCACTATCAACATGGTGGGGAGATGCACTAGTGGATGGGCAAGGATGGAATAAATACATCGTATTATTTGTTACTATGGTGATTAATTTAATTACTGAATTTCTATTTACAAAGTTTTATGTTTATAGAAATGCAATCAATACAGCAGTAAAAAACAAGGGGCTGTAACGAAATGAAGATTTAATTTTCTTCATGGACTTAGCAGTCCTTTTTTCTTTATCTTAGCCATCTCATTGTGGAAAACATATCAAAACCAGCTGTTTTCTGGCATGTTTAAAA
>Ga0180007_10006199_pt1 | contig 11761 bp, 16 predicted proteins | sample MM_PC_MetaG_FD_121122 | JGI IMG/M metagenome (GOLD analysis project Ga0180007, IMG submission 121122) | Groundwater microbial communities from the Aspo Hard Rock Laboratory (HRL) deep subsurface site, Sweden - MM_PC_MetaG | ecosystem: Environmental > Aquatic > Deep subsurface > Groundwater...
CCCGGCTGCCCACGATCACCCCCACCAGGCCCAGCAGGGTGAAGCCCAAGGCCTTGCCCAGGCCCCATAGCGGCTCGTCCTCCTCGGCCTCGTCCACCAGGCCGCTTTGGCGGGCCCAGCGGTAGGACAGGTACAGGTAGCCCACCAACAGCAGCAGGAAAAAAGCCCCCACCCCTCGGCCCAAGACCGGCGCGCCGGGGTTGAGCCACAGGGCGATGAGCGCCACCAGCACCAACAGGGTGGCCGCGCCCACCTGCACCCAGCCGGTGCGGTTGAGGATATAGCGGCGCACCGGCACCCGGCTGATGATGCACATGAGCCCGAAGATGAGCCCGGTGTCGCAGATGATGGAGCCCACGCCGTTGCCCAGGGCCAGGCCGGGGTTGCCGGTCCAGGCGGCCATGACGCTCACGAACATCTCGGGGGTGGTGGTGCCCAGGCTGATGATGGTGGCCCCGATGACGATGCGGGGCAGACCGGTACGCCGGGCCAGGGCCACCGCGCCGTCCACCATGAGGTCCGCCCCCTTGGACAGCACCACGATGCAGGCCACCAGCAGCAAGAGCAGGCCCCACATGGGCATGCCGGCCACCATTTGGTGCAGCACTTGGTCGCTGGTCAGGTAGTGCAGTACTTCGCGCAAGGTGTTGTCCGCCGCCTTTCACCGGGATAGGGTCTGGGCCCAAAGCCCAGGTGGCAGCTTACCATGACCAAGAGGCCCAGCCAAAAAATGCGGCGGGTTTTCGGGAGGGAAAAGGGCCACGGATCGGGTGGGCGGGCTAGTCCTCGGGCGGGCAGCGCTCCCAGCCCTGCACCTGGAGGCAGGATTCCATGGTCCACGCGGTGGGCCCTTTCTCAAAGGACTTGCCCAGGGAGTCCTTCAGGTATTGCTGGCGCTGCTTGACCTTTTGCGTGCACTGCTTGATGGCCTTGTCCAACTCCACCTGGCCCTGGGGAACCCAGCGGTAGCACCAACCCTCGCTCTGGTATTCAAAACTGCGGGGATCGGGGCTGTCCAGGCCGCTGGTGTCGCTGCCGCCGCAGGCGCTCAGGGAAAGGACCAGCAGGGCCGCAATAAGGGCTGCTAGAAAAACGCGATGGTTTAGGCTGCGCGACATGGCTGGGGTCAACCTACCTCCCGGCAAATGAATGGGGCCCGGCAACCACCTTGCCCCATGTTTGAAAAGTACCACAAAACCACACCTGCTAGCCATGCATCGCGGCGGGCCCTATTCCCCGATGATCTTTATCAGCACCCGCTTGGGGCGGCGGCCGTCGAACTCGCCGTAGAAGACCTGCTCCCAGGTGCCCAGGTCCAGGCGTCCGCCGGTGATGGCCACCACCACCTCCCGGCCCATGATCTGCCGCTTCATGTGGGCGTCGGCGTTGTCTTCGCCCCGGTTGTGGCGGTATTGCTCCACCGGGGCGTGGGGGGCCAGCTTTTCCAGCCACACCTCATAGTCGTGGTGCAGGCCGTTCTCGTCGTCGTTGATGAACACGCTGGCGGTGATGTGCATGGCGTTTACCAAGTAAATATAGTTTTTACAATAATATCATACCTTTCAAGCTGCACGGTGGGGTGGAGGCCCAGCGGCGGGTTGGGCGGCCCTATAATTATGCTGCGAAAGTTTAACTCCATGCCCACCCCCACCCCTAGCATCAAATCAATCAACTTTCATGTTGATAGGGCCGACATGGGCCTACGCTGTGCCCCTGATGCCCAGCCCCAGTTATTCACAATACTGGAACAAGCTGGATTCAGGCGCACACGCCACAGCTACATTAAGGGCGGCAACTACCGTTGCATCGATAATATGTTTTCTAAGGGATTTGGTGTTGGGTTGGTTATCCATTCCCAGCGCCGCTCACCTGTTTTTCGTCCCTTGCGTTTGGCTGTTCATGATCCCACACCAGATTTCATCGAGTTTTTGCTAAGTGTCTTTGACTTACTCGGCATTAGCAGCAAGTTGTCCCTTGTAGAGTTCGCTTTTGATGTAACTCCCGCTGAGGGTCTGCCCCACTACCTTTTGGAGCAGAAGATAGTTTCCACCCTGTTCCTCACCTATCAGCATAAAAGCAAGCCCGCTGGCTCCTATCAGGGCTTTACCTACTACACCACCAACATCAGGTCAGCCGCTAAGGGGCATCGTGTGTACCAGAAAACTGTTGATGGCCAGCGAGTCATTCGTGTCGAGCTTGTCCTCAACTGTGACTGCCTCAAGGCCATAGGCATCACCCTGGATAATCTCATGGCCATCAAGCCCCAGGTTCTGCGCAAATACATCCAATTCCGCCGCATGAACTTTGATCGTTTGGCCGCAGCCATCATCAACAAAATGCTGGGCACCCGCACCGGCAAGCCCATCAACACAGGCACCGCCAAGCCCCATGTCACCCAGGTGGTGGCCTCTGCCTGGCGCAGCGCCCTGTCCGTGGATCAGGGCAACGTGATCATGCCCCAGTATGAGCGGCTACGGGCAGAGGCCACCATCGATAACTATGGTCGTTTTTTGGACCGCGACACTGAATTTGAAAATGAGTTTTGGAATGCTGTTGTTTGAACTTTCAGGGAGGAAGAAAGCGAGAAGCGTCAACTATGACCGTTGCAAAAACAGACGATAAACAATTACCCCAGCGCCGCCCTGGTTTCCAGCCGGGCCAGTCAGGCAACCCTGCGGGACGCCCCAAGGGGAGCCGCAACAAGGCGAGCATCCTGGCCCAGGAGATGCTTGACGGCGAGGTTGAAACCCTTGTGCGCCGGTGCATTGACTTGGCCCTTGCCGGAGATCAGGTCGCACTCCGCCTCTGCCTGGAGCGCCTGCTGCCACCCAGAAAAGATGTTCCCATTCGATTGGCTTTGCCCAGCATTGAAGGCCCTCAGGATTTGATTAAGGCCCTTGCAGCTGTTCTTGCCGCCGTCAGCCAGGGCGAACTTACCCCCCAGGAGGCCCAGCCCCTTGGCCAACTCCTTGAGGCCATGCGGCGGTCAATCGAAACCAACAGCCTGGACGAAAGGCTGGAGCAACTTGAAAACCATTTACGCCTGGAGGTACCGCAATGAACAAACGTAGGGCCAAGGTAATCAAGCTGGAGCGCCAGGCCGCCCAGGTGTCCAACCCTGCCCCCTGGTGGATGGGCGGGAATAGGGACGCAGTGTTGGAGCGCTTTGACGCCCTGACCTTGCACGAAAAAATTGACGTGCTCAAGGCGGTCAACGCCCGGCGCTTCGCCATGGAAAAGGAGTTGGGAATCACCCCAACACAATCGCAAGAGATCAGACGGCAACTCCAGATGGAACGGCTCGGGCGATAGAAGGACACAGAACATGAGCTATTTAAAATCAATACGTGCCCAATGCCGGGAGTGCATGGGAGGCCAACTGGCCTTGATCACGGCCTGCCCTTCCGCCAAATGTCCCCTGTTTCGTTTACGCTCGGGCAAGAGCAACCCCCATGCAACCGAAACTCCCCTTAGAGCAATACACAGCTTTTGCCTTGCCTGTGTAGGTACGGCCCCCGAGGTGTCCAGCTGCACGGGCAAGACACTGGACGGCGGCCAGTGCTCCCTGCACCTGTACCGCCTGGGCAAGAATCCCAGGCTGAAAGGCCACGGTGGCCACCCCCCAGAGCAATTTCGCTTCGGGGCCAAATTAAGGTTTTCGGCTCTAGAACAGCCGATCTCCCCCAACCCGGCCCCTGGGTAGGGGGCACTGGATTTAAACCCATTTGAAAAGAAAAAACCCTGAAAAAGGAGCAATGGAGAACATGAGCAATAAAAAGCTTGATGAACTCTTGGCCAAGCTGGAGGCAACCGAAGCTGACCTGAGCCAAAGGGCCGACCAGGCCAGCGAGGCCGCCCACGAGAACCGCAGAAAGCGGGAACGCGCTTTTGAGGCTTTCAAAGCGGCTTCCGTGGCCGGTGACACAAAGGCCCAGGCTGAGGCCCAAGCCTTGATCAAACAGCTTGATGCGGATTTTGAACTAAAGGCGGCTGAAGGGTCGGCCCTGTTGGAGGCCCTTGAAGGCGGTGGCCCATTGAGGCCGATCTGCTTGGCGATCAAGAAAGAAGCTGAAGCCGAAGCCAGGGAGCGCCAAAAGCAATGGGACCAACACGCCGCCAAGCTGAAGGAGTTGGCCGCTGACTACCTGGCCGAGGTGGCCACCATGGGCAAGCTGTACCAGACCGGAGCTGGCCACCAGTGGGAGCGGGCGAAAAACTTTTTAGGGCGCGGCGAGGACACCCTGACCGGAGCAACCTTGCCAGCCGTGGTGCATGGAGATGATCCGCGCGGGGCTATTTATGCCCTGCTTCCGAAATTAATTGAACGGACCTTTAGAGATGGAAAGCAGGTGACGATATGAGCGATTTTGACATTGAAACCGCAGTTGCCCAGGTAGTGGCCGAGCACGGATTGAGTGCCAACTTGGCCCGGATGGCCATTAACGAAGATCCGGCCGTGCAGGAGCAGAACGTGAGCGAACTCAAGGCCGCCCTGGGGGCCAAGCCAGCCGAGGACAAGGCCAAGGCCGCAAAGATCGACAGTTTGAAAAAGGCATACGCCGATGCCAGGGAGCGCCGTGATGTGCAGTCGATGGTGAACATAAAATATCGGCTCGGGGAGCTGGGCGTTTTCCGCTGGTGATGAATCAAGCCACCCGGCGCCATCTATCCGGGTGGTGGTGGCCCTGGCAGGTGCGGCCGTTAATCCTTTGGCCTGCCAGGGTCGCCTTTTTTTTGTGCTAGGATGGCTGAGGCTGCTTCGTGGAGGGGGAGACCATGAAAAAGATAGTTTTGGTTATGCTGCTTGCCCTGTGCCTGGTGCAACCGGCGTGGTCTGGCTGGGATGAGGGGGTAGCCGCATATAACCGAGGTGACTACAAGAGTGCCCTCAGGGAATGGAAACCGCTGGCTAACGTGGGGCTTCCATTAGCCCAAGCTTTGGTCGGCGGCATGTATGCTGAAGGTAAAGGAGTGCCTCAAGACTACGCAAAAGCACTTTACTGGTACCGGAAGGCCGCCGAGCAGAGGGAGGCTAGAGCCCAAAGCAACCTAGCCCGAATGTATTACCGAGGACTAGGAGTACCACAAGACTTCACCCAAGCGGCTCACTGGTACCGGAAGGCAGCCGAGCAGGGGTTCGCTCCAGCCCAAGCGGCTTTGGGTGGGATGTATCGCCAAGGTGTCCCAGGTATTCCGCAGAACTACGCCAAAGCCTTGAATTGGTTTCGCTTAGCCGCCGGACACGGGTATGGTCTGGCGCAATGGGGGCTGGGACTAATGTATGCCGATGGAGAGGGCGTAATACGAGACTATGTAAAAGCTCACATGTGGATGAATTTGGCCGTAGCGGATGGAATTAAAGACGCTGCCGATAGCCGCAACCTGGTAGCCGCCAAAATGACCACCCAGCAGATAGCCGAGGCCCAACGCCTGGCCAGTGAGTGGAAGCCCAAGCCCGCCACCAAGCCCGAGACTCCCCCTAGCAAGCCCTAATCCGGCCCAGGCGCGCTGATCACCCCCTGCTCCCGAACTAGCCCCCCACCCCCTTTGATGCTTCTAGAGCAGCTGAGACACGGGGCACCAGTTTAATTTATTTTTAAATCTTTTAAATTTAGTGCTAGCTTTTCACAAACATTTCAAGCTAATATTAAATGTGTGAGTTGCCTACATAGAGAGGAAAAATCATGGTCAAAGCCTATGCCTACACAAGGGTGAGCGGAGCCACCCAGGTGAAGAAGGATGGGCTGACCCGCCAGGCCAGCGCGATCAAGCGATATTCCAAGGCCAACGGCTATGAGGTGGTGCAGGTCTTCAGGGAGGAAGGCGTCAGCGGCACCCTGGAAGAGCGCCCAGCCCTGGCCACCCTGATGGTTGACCTTGAGCAAAACGGCCACGGCATCAAAACCGTGATCATAGAAAAGCTCGACAGGCTGGCCCGTGACCTGATGGTGCAGGAAGCTATCGTCAGAGACTTTCAGCGCCATGGCTACCAGCTGGTGAGCACCGCCGAAGGCCCGGACCTGGCCGACGATGATGGCACCCGCAAGCTGATCAGGCAAATCTTTGGGGCCGTGGCTGAATATGACAAGACCATGCTGGTAGCCAAGCTCAGGGCCGCCAGGGACAGGAAGCGAAAAGCGACTGGCCGATGCGAGGGTCCGCTGCCGTACGGCCAGGATGAGCACGAGCAGAAAGTGGTCCGTAGGATACGCCGCATGAGGCGCAAGGGCCGCGATGGCAAGCCCAGCATGACCTTAAAGCTCATTTGTGACACCCTCAACTCCGAGGGCATCCCCACCCGCAGGGGCAAGCTATGGACCCCAGCCCAGCTGCATTACATTTTGAAGCGGAAAGGGGCCTAGCCATGCGGGCAAAACTAAAATGCTACACCCGCAGGTGCCGCCACTTCATCGGTGTGACCCAGCCAGACGGGACAGAGGAACCAGGGCGGGTTGCCTGCAAAGCCTTCCCTGACGGCATCCCTGAAGAGATCGCCTATGGTGATGACCCTCATCTTTACTTTTACCCTGGCGACAGCGGTATCCACTACGAGCCAACAGTCATTCGCAAGTTGAGCCGCTTTGCAGAGGACGTCATCCCTAGGGTCATAGCGTGGGCAATCATAATTGGTTTTCTTTTATACGTTGCCGAAGATACCCTTAGGGGAACCCAAAAGTTGCTTTACCGTTTATTTCATTGAATGGGGTGAGCCGATAGCCTAGCCTGTCCCTTGCCCCCGGTGGCAACTCCACTCACGGCTGCTGGGGGCATTTATTCAAACCGAGGTATAAAGAAAGGCTGCCGGCCTGAAAATTTCCGTGTCGGCGGCTCAACTCCGTCCCTCGGCACCAATAAAATCAATGGGTTAGGCATAATTTGCCTAACCCCTTTTGTTTGCAAGATACAATTGTCCCTTAGCTGTCCCTTAATTATTTTCAACCAAAGGATGGTATTTTTTTAAGTTGGGGCGCTATTTAGTGGCTTGTTTGGCTAATGTAATGAATATACTGCGGGGCGGTCTGGTGTCCTAATATGGGAGTGATTTTACTAAAAGACCAGTTGACGGTTACAAAAATAGCAGGCAATATTAAGCCAATTCGTGACGTTAGTAGATATTGGCAAAACCTGAGTAAGGGCTGCACCCTTGGCTTTTGGGAGTATTTATGTCTGCAAAAGAAATTTCACTTGAACGGGTAGTATTCGAAGCCCGCTACCCCTATGGGCATTTATTTTATGATAGATGCGGACAAACCCTTTTAGATATAGAAAATAATTTTTATGATTGGGTTGCAGCTGTTGATGATAATAATACCGGTGTACTACAAAATCCAAATGCAGATGCTCGCATTATAATAAGTAACAATACGTTTAACTTTATGGTAAAAAGACCAAATCCAGACAACCTAGAACCGTTATTTTATGAATGCCAAGAAATATTTAAAATTGTTGAAAACAACTTTGGGCTAGATGTTTATACACGAATGGGATTAAGGCCGAATTGGCTAAAGCCTACGGAATCTGCTGAAGAAGCAGACGCGAGAGTTCTTGGTTCTTCATTAACTGTTAGTGTGCCAGAGGAAATAACAACGAATGGTTTTGTTATGCAAAAACAAAATGTGCTAATAGCACTACAAAAGGATGGATTTGAATATAGAGTCGAAATGGGTGGAATCATTAGGGCAGAAGGAATTGATCCAGCCAGTTTGATCCGACAGGACCCAAAGTCTATGTCTGAGAATCAGAGAAATGCCCGCTTGGCGGCAATGAAAAGGGCTGCTGAGTATAGGGCTAACCCAAAATATGGAATACAGTTAGATGTGGACTGCGTGTTGTATGGCCCTAAAGAATTAAAGGTAATGGAGTTTTCATTGCGTCAAATGGAAATAGTATTAAACAACTTTTTGCCAATCCTGCAAGGAATATAGCAGATGGAAAAACAAACCATTGAACGCAGCGAAGGTTTGACTGGCTCTGTTTCTGGAAAGCCAAATGGGGGTGGAACATCAGTAAAAATATTGAAACCTTCTGACTTGGAAGGCGATTTTGCTTTTTCCACTTATGACGCTTTTGCGGGTAAAGATTTGTTGTCGGTTAGACAAGAAAAACAAATTGTCAAACAGCCTTCGCGAAATATGCTATTACACCATGAAAGGCTTACTGAATCTAAGGTTGCATTGGTTGCACATGAGCTAGACGAAGCATATGATCTTATATCTAGTCTTTTCGATACAAATATAGACGAAGTTGAAAGATCGAACAATTTTGATGCATGGAAAGACAAGCTATTAGACATATCAGAAATGGGTATTTCTTTATCGCTTTGGCATCGGCAAATCCTTGGTGGGCTAATAGCGGGCGTAAATGAGAAAGAAATTTATGAGTTTACGGATGATGTCATAAAAACTTTTAGGGATGCAACCTACCGAGTAAGGCAGCGTAGAGTGTCATATATAGATGCCAACCGTACTATTAAAGAACTAATGCAAAAAGGTGTTAGCGTTGAAATGCCTTTGGCGATTGATAGCTTATCTGAAGAGCAAATGTTAGAGTTGGAAGAGTTGGAAACAGAATTAGCCGGTATTATAGGAAAGGAATGAGATGGCAATAGACTCTTCAACTTTTATAGATACTGACATTCAAATTCATAGATTGTCACCAGATGTTGATGCTAAAAATGCGGTTAAAGAAGAAATAGACAATGCTGAATACACAGCTATGTCAGCCTTTTCCCTTTTGGAATTAAAGGGAAATTATATACAAGCACTTATTTTACTAAGAAGAAAAATTGCTGACGGTAAAAATATCGGAGATGTAATGGCGCGTATCAATAATACGGGCGGCAGGAAAGTTACTTTGATGTTTTTACAGCTTGCTAACAAGATTGGTAGGATTGATTTTAATAGTAAACCATGGGAAGAAAATCGTCAGATACTATTGACACTATTAGATTCGCAAATAGCAAGCTCTTGGATGATATTTACTGGCGTTGTAGATTACGTTTGTGACGATTTTGATTGTACTCGGGCTTCAGAGGAACCAGAATTTGTCAGTAATAAATGGTTTGCGCCAATTCCTAAGTGTAGAAAAGATAATACCAATTGCAGTATAATAGAATTTATAGAAGTTCGTAAAGATGATTTGGCTCGCTTAATTGATTTGCTTGGCAAAATACCTAAAGAGGAAATCACTAGCGAACTGCAACGCATAAAGAACGTTTGTGAAGAGACGTTACGGGATGGTGCGTTTCCTCAAGAAAAAAATGTTTGTAGGCAAGTGGGAGATATGTTGATAGGCTTACAAAGTAAAATAGGCAAAGAAATATTATCTTCAAACTATAAGGAACATTCTTATTTGAGCGAAGGCTTGGGCTATAATTTCAGGCAATTTCCTTACGCGGATGTTCGCTCAAAATAAATATCAAGCTAATTTATATTTTGTTACGTCTTTTTTTCTTTTAGCACCCAACCTTGCTTTAGCATCAGCTGCTTCTTTCGGCGTCACCTCCCAAAGTTCCATTTCTCCGGCACTGAGTCTATCGGCCACGCGGGCTATGGAGGAGCGGACGCCAGAGGAGTCCACCCCCTCCATCTTGGCAATTTCAGATGGGCGCATCCCAAACAGTTTGTTGAGAAGGAACCATTTAACGTTTCTCGGAAACCTACCGGAACGTATCTCTACGGCCTTCTTCCAAGCCTCCAGGTTGCGGGTGTCCCCCCCGCCGTCCATGGCCTCCACCACCTGACGCACCCGGTTTTGAGCGTTGCTGTCGGGCGCCACCCCTGCCAAACGAAATTCAATTCCCAAACCTCCAGGCCATAGCCGACAAGTTGAACGCCAGAGGGGTGCCCACCCCCAGGGGCGGTAAATGGTACGCGACAAGCGTCCGGAACGTATTGGCGAGGGCCTAGCCAAGTATTTTAACTTTCACCGAACCGCTAACTCTATTACAAGAAGTGGTTGTCTCACTGCCATGCAGGACTTGCGCACGCTATCCTAGCACATGAAAAACCTGATTAAAGTTTATGTGGAATATGGCGGATCGTATTTGGGTAAACGACTTCATATTGAAGGCCTGCTGAGGTTTGACCTCGCGCTAAAACGATAATGCTAGGTTGACCCTCAGGAAGCAATTGGGGTACGATGGCAAATATTTGTGAGATAATGCTTCTGCATTGACGGCGGTATTAGGAGGTTATATGTCAATATATAATACTTGCAAACCCCAAAAACCCATTTCGGTTATTTTTAGGTTAGGATCAGTATTCTTAATAATATTGGGAATGCTTATTACATCAGGATGGACAACAAAAGTCCACTACACAAAGAAAAACTGGGCGGCTTGCTTTACTAAATATGACTTGGACAAGGTGCTTGAATATCAAAACAACCGTGATTACGATTCTATTCAGAAATTATTGGATAGCAAAAGATGCTTGCTTTTAAAGGAAGATTTACCAGTATTTGTTGAAAACGTTTCGATTGGTCTAATAAAAGTAAAGCCTAAAGGAACTCCCCTTGAGCTCTATATGCTGCGCGAAGCTATTAAATAGGTGAGTTAAGTCATGAACAGATGTCTCTTGATCTTTGCACTTATATGCTAGATTCTAATAGCAAGCATTTTTATCAGTTTAAATATGAGTTGGGACAACTCCGGTTTTTACCAGGGCAACCCCGTCCTGATTTTCTGTAATTTTTGTCGCAGGATAGTTCATCAACGTATGCATAAAACAATGGTGCACTGTCAAAACCAAGTCTTGCAATTCGTGGTCGTCTTCTAAGCGCTCAATCTTTAAGCCCATGGCTTCGCAGTCTTCGGAGTGGATATGTCTGTCGTGCCCTCTGTTTTCATCATAGTCAGTAAGCCTATCAACTATCCTGTCTGCCAGGGCTTCACGTTCTTCCTCGGGTAAGTCTCCGAACATAACAGTGGTCAATTGGTCTTTTACAAATTGCTTCGACCGTTCTACTGCATTTTCGCAGCGACTTAAAAATGTTGGGGGATATTGGCCAATAATTAATGACCACAAATTTATTGTGTCACGATCTTCCTTAATTTCAGCAAGGGCTCGCTGAAACTCAAGCTTGACACCTTGAGCGGGTATGCCCCCCATTTGTGGATCAATTGGGCCTAGATTAGATTGCTTGCCCATAACAATTGACTTACAGCTACAGGCAATCATGGTCCCAGCGGACATTGCTATTTGGGGGATAATAGCCCGGATATCAACGCCAAACATTTTTCTAAGATAATTAACAATGGATTCCGTGGCAGCGATTTCACCGCCCGGTGTATGCAAAATAAGGTCAAGGCCCTTGGCCCGGTCAAGCCGATGAATGGCCATCATAAAGCCATTTTTGTCCTCGTCGTTTATTTCTGTGCCGCGAATTCCGGGCTTAGACAGCCAACCAGAATAATATGCAATAATATTTCTACCCGTTTTATCATGTAATAGGCGTAGATATTTTCGGCGGACCAAATCTACCGCCAGCAAGCCCTCTCTTCTCTTGCCCTCTATTTCTTCGAGAATATCATTCCAGTTCGGCATGGACTCCCCGCATTAGAATTCTACGTCATGGACCGATTAGTTGCCCTAGTGGGCACATCCTTTAATACAGAAGGCATTTTGAAATACCCCGGCTCTTTTTTAACCGTTAGGTTGTAGCGTTTGATTAGCTCAATATAGCGCAGTTCTAATTCCCCTGGCTTGCTTTGGTCTTTATCTGAAGACATATCTAAACCCCTATTCATAACTGTCTTCCC
>Ga0180007_10006200_pt1 | contig 11760 bp, 9 predicted proteins | sample MM_PC_MetaG_FD_121122 | JGI IMG/M metagenome (GOLD analysis project Ga0180007, IMG submission 121122) | Groundwater microbial communities from the Aspo Hard Rock Laboratory (HRL) deep subsurface site, Sweden - MM_PC_MetaG | ecosystem: Environmental > Aquatic > Deep subsurface > Groundwater...
AGATAACCAGCAATAGCAGGAATGAATTGGATGACCGGCTGGTAGCGGCGGAGACGGCTACCGAAATGGCAAGAAACGCGCCAAAATACAGCAGTCCGCTCAGTATCACCAGGCCCAGCCGTCCCCAGTCCGCCCCGGACATCGGGACTCCCAGGATGGGCAGGAGCAGGCAGCCCGCGCCGATGGCCAGCGACAGGGCAACCGCCAGGGCGATGAACGATCCCACCAGTTTACCTATGATGAAGGTCGCCCGGGGGACCGCGTTAGCAAGGGCCAGTCGCAGAGTACCGCGTTCCTTCTCACCGCTGACGGCATCAAAACCGAGCAGGATGGCAAAAAGCGACAGGACCACCGAAAACACAAACTCCAGGTCCAAAAACCGGAACACGGCAAAAATGGGTTCCTCATTGTACCGACTATCGTGCGCCGCCATCTCGCCTCGGCCCTGCACTTCGGCGGTCCGGCCTATGTCATTGGATACACCCGATACCAGCGACGCCAGCGGCTGTGGTGGAAGAAAAATACGGTGTTGCTCTAATGCGAACCAGTCGGTCAGACCCTCCATCTGACGAAGATTCTCGGCTTTTGATGCCTCGTAATGCCGCTGACTCACTTTGTAGTTTTCAGCACCAATATAAAACGCCAGGAGGATCAGCAGAGCGCATACGCCAAACGTGAATACGAATTTGGTGGAACCCACCAGATCGCGCATCTCTTTTTCAATCAGGGTTCTCAACATGATGCAACTCCGGGTGTACCCTGCGGCTGACCATTGTGTCCGGCCATGTACTGCATATATACCTGTTGTAAATCTTCACCGGCCAGTTCCGCAGCCGCCTTCTGCATAACCAGGCAGCCGTCCTTCATGATGGCAATGGTATCGGCTATCTCTTTAGCCCGGAAAATGTCGTGGGTGGACATCAACACCGCTTTGCCGTCATCACGCAGCCCCGAAAGCAGCCGAATAAACTCATGCCCCGCCTGGGGGTCCAATCCGGAAGTTGGTTCATCCAGCAGGATCACCGGGGCGTCTTTCAGAATTGCGATTGCGATTCCGCATTTCTGCCGCATACCCTTGGAGAACCCTTTCAACCGCTTCTGATGTACTTCCTCGGGCAGGCCGACCCGAAGGAGAGCGTCCCGGTAGTCGTCGCGGCCGTAGTTGGTTCTCCCGCCGAGCCGGGCAAAAAAGTCAAGATTCTGCACGGCCGTGAAGTTTGGATAGAGCATGACGTTTTCAGATACGTAGGCCACTCGTTCCTTGGCCCGCAGCGGTTCCTTGTGGGTGGCGATGCCGTCGATCCGCGCCTCCCCTTCGGTCGGCTCCAGGAAATTGAGAAAGAGGTTGATGGTCGTGGTTTTGCCGGCCCCGTTTCCGCCCAGCATGGCAAAAATCTGCCCGGCATGGACCTCAAACGAGACGCGATTCAGAGCCAGGACGCCGTCTTCATATCTCTTGGAGAGATTGATCGCTTCCATCCGGGGCTGGCTGCTGCCTTTCAATGTTGTATGCACTCAATACCTCACTTCGTTCATATCCGGGGTTAACGTCGCGACAGCCTCACACCGTACACGACAATGCCGCCCACCAGCGTCAGGACAGCCAGCACAATAGCGGTCGTACCCATGACATTGGTTTCTGAGCGAACTTCGATAGTCACTGTTTTATCCTCGCTGGACACGGGGCGATTGTTGGACATGGCGGTCGTCCGCACGCGTACTTCGTAACGTCCGGGGGCCACGTCAGCCGGGGGCGTGAACTGCATCCGCACGCGGGCGTCCTCACCTATATCGAGGCTGGCTATTGACGACGGTTCTATGTTTTTGGTCCAGCTTAGCGGCAGGTCGGCCTTGATTTCAATGTTGTCAAGGCGGTGGCTGCCCTCATTCAGAACTTCAAACGAAACAACTGCCGAGTCATCGGACGCAATAGACGCATACAACTGGGGTGCCCGCACAAGCAGCTCACCCGCTCCGCGCGGCAGCAACTCAAGACGTACATACCCCACATCGAGCGCCCGAATCTCGTCCTCGGTGAACGCCTTATCCTGGATGTCGCCGAGTTCGCGCAGACGTTCCCGTGGCAGCACCAGCACATAGAACGGAATTGGTGCATCGATGATCACGTTGTCCGACGGTCGGTCCGGTAGATTGACTTTCAACGAGGCCCGCTTGGTGTTGGTGCTTTCAGTGAACTTGAGCTGGCTGAGGCGAACACGATCAGCCTCTCCCGCGAAGTACCGTCCAATCTCGCGAGGCAGATTGACTACCTCCAGGCTGAAGGTATTGCTTTCTCCGGAGTACAGCTCAAGAGTCAGGTCGTACGATGACGACGTGCCCAGTTCAACTTCCTGTGAAAACTGCTCGGACTGCACGGCCACCTGGTTGACGCTGGCGTCCTTCTGCAGAAAGATCTTCATGTTCCGCTGACTGCCATTGCCGTAAACCAGGAAGACGTTGACCGCATCCAAATCCTGCAACAGGGCAAAGTCAATCACGGCCGGCTCGCCATATCTCAGAGCATTGAGTTTCTGTTCGTAGGGCTGGCTGATGATCGCGTTATCCGAGTTGAGCAAAGAAACATACACGTTTGAGATGATGTCCGGCTGCAAAGCCCGGAACAGATCTTCATCGATGTTCAGCAACTTTCGAAACTCGGCGGTGCCCCCGGAAGTGTTGACCAGCTTCAGCCGGACATGTTTGCGACCGTCCCCGGCCTGGTACTTGACGGCCTCAGATATGGAGATGTACTGTTCTTCAAAAAGCACAGCCAGGAGGGACTGCTGATAATTCACCTCGGCATCGGTAAACACGGTGCGCGACCGTTCAAGGTCGTTCCTGGTGATATGACCTTTGTCGAACAGCACCTTCTGGCGATCGTACTCAGCCTGGGCCGACTCGTAGGCCTCGCGGGCTCGCTTGAGCCCAAGCAGCCTGTACTGATCATCTCGCTGGTTGAACGGATTGTACGTCTGGGCCGAGACCGCTGCGATATCGAACACCAGCAGGGCAAAAAGCAGGATCACAAAAGCGCGAAATCTTGTCATAGTCGTATCACTTGCTCTTTCTGAGCTTCGTGCCCGGAGTATCCGTATTGCGGGTGAACGAGACCTCAAGCTCCGTACCATCTTGCACCAACGTGAGAGTCACGTTATCGCCGCTTTCGATGGTGTCGTAGACATCCTGCAATTCTGTCGCGGTTTTGACGGTTTTGCCCTGGATTGCGGTTACCACTTCCTGCCCGGCCACTTTGGCTCCGGTCAACGACTGCCCGGCATTTGGCAGTACCATGAGTACGGTGAGACCGGCATCGCCCTCTCTGACAATCAGCCCGGCGTCGGACATCACCACCATGTCGTCGCCGCCTCCGTCGATAGTCAACGTGGCAGCACCGGGAGCCGCACCGTCATCGGCCGTGGCGGTCATGGTCATGATCTGCATGCCGCCGGCCGGCGCATCTGCCGGGTCAGGCTTATTGAATTTTGTCAGCAGCATCTGTCCTTTGCGACGGACCCCGAATTTCACTTCAGTTCCTACTTCAAGTGCGTCGTAGAGTTCCTCGAGATCCTCAATTGCCTTCAGCCGCTTGCCGTTGCACATGAGGAGTACGTCTCCCTCCTCCAGATCAACCCCGGTCAGGCCCTCCGGGCGACTATTTGCCGGCGGTATGAAGTCGACCTTGAGTTTGCCATCATCCAGGACGACAATCGCCCCAAGACCGGGAATAATAAAGGCGGATCCCGCATCGATGGTCTTGTAGGTCATCCCCTGTGCAAATGCCGAACTACCCAGCAACATGACCAGTAGCGACACGACAATTGAGGCCGTGCCGACAGCTATGGCGTGTTTACTTCTCATGAGAGTATCCTCCTCCGGTTCCGTTGGTTGATTGTCCTGTTGTGAGGATACGAGTGACCTGCCCAGATGCCCAGTTAATCAGTGTTAGCGAATGTTAAGAAGTGTTAAAAGCTATTTGACAGGGCCGGTCAGTCATTATATTGACGCCATGGCACTGAAGAAAAAATCGGTGACGCTGATCGTGGTGTTTATCGTGATCGCGCTGACGGGCCTGACCATACTCCAGTCGGCGCTGATCAGCAACGCCTATACGCTGAAGGAACAGGCTTTCCGCGACAACGTGCAGACAGCGCTGAATCTGGTGTCGCAGGGACTGATGAGCGATGAGACCGTGCGTCTGATCCTGGACACTGATACAACCATAGCCGGTTCCACCCAGGTTTCGTTGACCGCCTATTCCAGCGAGCTTGAGGTGCATGACAGCGCCCGGGTGGGCGGCATATATGTTGCAACGGTCGACTCGTTGTGTCCACCGCCCGTGTGGATAGACACCGGCGTGATGTTTTTCGAGTTGCGCGATACCCGGCACGTCGAGGTCCGGGCGGTCACACCGGACGGTGCTGAACGCGAGGTCATTGTTGACACCATTAAACCGGCGGGCCACCATGAGGTTGACCTCAGGCGTTACGACGGCGACGATATCAATTTCGAGGTGCAGTTCAGGGCCGACAGCGGGGCCTTCCTGTCGGACAAGGACGGCGGGCTGAAGATGTTTCCGCCCCGCAATGAGGGCGACAGCGCCCGCAGGATCATGATTCGGTCGGTTATGCAGCAGTTGAACCTGGCTGAGGCCATACCGATCGAAAAACGCCTGGACTCGCTCGTGCTCGATTCGCTCATTGCGGCCAGCCTGAAGGAGTCGGGCGTGGACATTGACTACCGCTACGGCGTAGTATCACGATCCGATGACTCCCTGCGTATCACGAACGCACCCGAACTGGCCGCGGTGCTCAAAACATCGGAGTTCAGCACTCGCTTGTTCCCCTATGATATTTTCGGCGAACGCAATGACCTGGTGGTGTATTTCCCCCGACAGCAAATGTACGTCTGGCAGAAGATCGGTCCGGTATTGTTGCTTACCGCCGCCTTTATGCTGGTCATAGTCGGCTGCTTTGTGTATTCCATTCGTATGGTATTGACCCAGAAGCGACTGTCGGGTCTGCTGGTCGAGTTCATCAACAACATGACTCATGAGTTCAAAACCCCGATCTCAACGGTCCAACTGGCCTGTGAGGCTATCGACCGGCCGGATGTCGGTCAGGATCGAGACCACGTGCTGAAGTATAATGCGATGATCCAGAGCGAAAATCGTCGCATGCGCCAGCAGGTGGATCGGATTCTTCAAATGGCGGTTCTGGAGGAGGGCGACTACGAACTCAACACAACCGATGTGGACATCCACAAAATCATCGGGAACGCTGTTGATGCTGTTGCCCTGCATGTCCAGAATCGGGGAGGAGCCATCGAAGCCCGGCTGCAGGCAACCTCTGCCATCATTGCCGGCGACTCGGTTCATTTGTCCAACATCATTCACAACCTGCTGGACAACGCCAACAAGTATTCGCCTGAGAACCCGCGCATCGTCGTGGGAACTCAGGACACACCGACCGGAATCCTGATCACCGTCAGAGACAACGGCATCGGCATCAGCCCGGCGGATCAAAAATCGGTGTTTGATAAGTACTTCCGGGTGTCATCGGGCGATGTGCACAATGTCAAGGGGTTCGGTCTGGGCTTGAGTTATGTCCGGCTCATGGTGGAGGCCCATGGCGGGACAATCTCCCTTCGCAGTACCCCGGGATCGGGCACGGAAATCAGGGTTGCCCTGCCGGTCGGCCGGAGAGGTGAGTGAGCTATGGCAACCGGTCGGATCCTGTTGCTTGAAGACGATACCAACCTGGGGTTGATCCTTCAGGAGCATCTGCAGTTGAACGGGTTTGATGTCACGTTGTGTGTCGACGGCGAGCAGGGGTCTGCCACGTTCGCTCCCGGAAAATTTGACCTGTGCCTGGTCGATGTCATGATGCCGAAGCGCGACGGTTTTTCGTTTGCCGGTGATGTCCGTTCCCGGGACAATGATATTCCGTTGATTTTTCTAACGGCCAAATCAATGAAAGAAGATCGTATCCAGGGATTCAAGATCGGTTGCGATGACTACATCACCAAACCGTTCAGTATGGAAGAACTCATGCTGCGCATACGGGCGGTCCTCAAACGTTGCCAGGGCGCCGGATCTGCTGCAGCTCCGGATGTTTTCACCATCGGGGAGTATCATTTCGATCACAACCGGCAGACACTCAAGCGGGGCACATCACAGATCAGTCTGACCCCCAAGGAGGCCGATCTGCTACGATTGCTCTGCCTGCATGTCAACCAGACCCTCACCCGCGAGGAAGCTTTGCGGGAGGTATGGGAAAGCGAAAGCTACTTCAGCGGTCGCAGCATGGATGTGTATATCTCCAAACTGCGCAAGTATTTGAAGGATGACCCCCAGGTGGAAATCATGGGCATCCACGGCAAGGGATTCCGGCTGATAGTCGGCTGACTTACGATGCCGGCAGCCGCTATGGCAGGGCGGGTTGTGCCGCCAGATCGATTCGGATATCAAGCACGCCGTCCCGTACCCTCACGAGTCCAAACTTGCTTCGATAATCCTGAAATGTAAATGCGGAATCATTGCGATCTGTCACGGTCAGATAATCGTCCAGGTTCGCCGTGAGATTGGCAAAAGCGGCACGTGCGTTTTTGGGCGAGGGATATGGAATGACGATGGTCGTCCAGGTCTCCCCCGCCTCGGTTTCATAGTCGCCCACCGCCCCGAATATTCGTCCGTCCAACTGCAGGATGTCGCCCTTGCCAAACGTATAAATCGGCTGCAAGCCGTAGGGTCCCCGTATGATCCGGGCCGAACCGGACATGAGGCCTTCCGGCGGCAATCCATCCATCACGACCAACGGCTGCCGGTCGGGCAGACCGGCGGTGACCTGCCGGGCCAGAGTTGTCATTGCCGGGATCAGCGTCGAGTCGCCCAGGAAGTTGTTGAGCTGAATGAAAAAGCGGTCCTTGAGAAGCAGTATCTGGGATGCTCCGCCGCTATTGCGCATTTCCAGACCCGGTAGCGGCTTCTCCGTCCCACACTTCATAAGGTAGATACCCAGGGCGGCCGTGGGTTCAGTCATCTGGTAGATTTCGAGATCTATCTCGTTGTCGCCCTGGGCATAGCGCTGGACCAGCAGTTGTTCGAATCCGAACTCGTGGAACAGCTCAGCGCCACCGTCGATATGGCCGTAAAGATCATGGCCGACGAAGCGAAGGAGATCTTCGGATTTCTGCCAGCCCTCTACGAAGTTGTCGGGCGGAATGTCAACCTCGGCCGCGGCAAACGAGAAACAAACGAACAGAAGTACAACACCTGCGCTGATCGTCCTGGGCCACATACTCATCGTCCTACCCCTGCACCTGGACGTGCTGTATCTCGTCTTTGCCTACCACACCCAGCCCCAGTTTCTGTCCGTACTTCAGATACTCGGTGAACATCGGGTGTTCGTTCACCTTGATGCCCATGCTTTTGCGTTTCTCAACCATCAGGTCATGACACACCATGTCCAGCGCAAACGGGTCTGTCGCAAAAAACAGGGTATTGTATGTGTAGGTGAACTCGGCTGAAGGCATAGGTCCACCATCGTACTGACCACGGAGTCCGTCAACCACGTTCAGCACCAGCTTATCGCGAATGCATGGGAACGCCAGGACCTCAGTGCACACGTCAAAAAACAGCGGACGGTGCAGACGGCCGGTGTTGCAGATAGCTCCGTAGCCGAGATTCTTTGTCGCTATGGAGATACCGTTCCCGGTGTTTTTGAACACCGGCACGTTGATGATTTTGGTAAGCTTCTGCGTGAGCAGTTTTCCAAAATACGAGTCCTTGCCGTTAAACACATGCTGATTCAGGTACGGCTTGTCCTTGGGAGCCTCGACATCGGCCCAATACGATACCTCAGGATCAAACAACCCCGCACTCACATGGTTGCCGTCGGCATCAAGCCACCGGGAGTCATCCTCGGATTCTCCGGCGGCCGCCGATTCATCCATGGTCTGCAATCCTTCCAGACCTATCCCGGGATAGCGGTCAGCAGTGAATCCGGCATCGGTCAGCATGCTGTCGAACCGATCCCAGATGATGATGTTGCCGCGCACGACGCCGTTGGCCTCCAGCCAAGCAATAATGGCATCCACTAGTTCCAGTCGGGTGCTGATCAGTCCCGCACCAACCGGATTAACCTTGATACCTATGACATCGTCCTTGCTCAGTAACATATCGAAAGACTCGGTTGCGGTTTTCCCCGTCAGACGGTTCAGTCCGGCCTCGAACATCCGGCTCACAACCTCGGCCTGCGGTTTGTCGTCAACCATGGCCTTCTCATCAGTGATCTGCACCACCTTGCCCGGGAACGGTCCCGGCAGCGACGTTTCAGTGCGCGGGATGGCGGCAATCTCGTCAATATTTGTCCGCGGCTTCTCAGGTGCGGATTTCTGGGCCGCATCCTGAGCCATGAGCGTGGGCGTCCCCAGAACCAGACCGGCCCCCACGATCGATGTGGTTTTGAGAAAATCCCTGCGACCGACATGCAGGCGGGTATTCATTGATTGATACTGCGGCTTGGCCATAGAAAGCCTCCTTGATCGGATTAAGACGTCCACAATTAAGGTAGGTGGGAGACGGTCGCACGGCAAGTGATTTGTCACGGTCGGAAGTTGCTGTCGGGTTGGATTCAAACTTGCTGAGTGGCTCCTGGCAGGTTTTATTACGTCATATACCTACGGAGCAGCAATGGAACGACGAGACTTCCTGAAACAAACCGGCAAAGCCGTCGCACTGGCCGCCGTCACGGGCGGAACCGGTCTGATATTCCATAACCGGGATGTCCTCAGCCGGCCTGCGGGTGTGTCCGGCACCATTCCGTCTTTTACAGTAACAGCCGACACCAGGTACCCGGCGGTGGCGCTTTGCCGCCATGAGGACCCGATATCCGCCCTGAATCGATCGCTTGACGCAATCGGTGGTATCAAGCGCTTCGTCAAGTCGGGCGAACGAGTCACTATCAAGCCCAATGTCGGCTGGGATCGGTCTCCCGCCCAGGCCGCCAACACCAACCCGGCCCTGGTCGGCGAGATGGTTCGCCTGTGCCTAGCGGCAGGTGCGGTACAGGTTGTGGTGACAGATGTAAGTTGCAATGATCCGCGCCGGTGCTTCCTGCGCTCGGGTGTTCGAGCCGCCGCCGAGGAAGCCGGGGCCAGCGTGTTGCTGCCTCTTGACGAGGACTATCGGACGGTCGACCTGAACGGCAAGCTGCTTTCCGAATGGCCCGTATTGCGCCATTTCATTGAGACGGATCGATTGATCAACATGCCGATCGTCAAACAGCACTCGCTGTCCCGATGCACTATCGGCATGAAGAACCTGTACGGTATCCTCGGGGGACGGCGCAATCAGCTCCACCAGCAAATCGACCAGTCGATTGTTGATCTGACGGCTTTCGCCAACCCAACCCTGACGGTGGTCGATGCTACACACGTGCTTACCCAGGGAGGCCCGCAGGGGGGATCGCTGGACTACGTGGTCAGGGAGGACACGGTCATTTGCGGCACAGACCCGGTAGCGGTCGATGCTCGGTCCTGCGAGTACCTGGGACTGCAGGGCCATGCAGTTAGTCATATTACCCTGGCCGGGGCGGCCGGTCTGGGACTGGTTGACTACAAGGCCGCCGGATGCAAAGAGATAGTCGGATGACCGCCCGCACCGTACGCAATGTTCGTCGTGTTTCCCAGGTGTTGTTTTTTGTGATATTCGTGTGGCTGGTTCTCAAGACATCGTTCGAGGTCGACTTCTCCCCCACGACCATGACCAACATACAGTTGCCCTACCCGGTGTCGATTGCCCTGGAATTCGATCCCCTGACGGCGCTGGCCACCCTGCTGGCTACCGGCACACTGTACAAAGGCCTGCTGTGGTCGCTGGTTATCCTCATTCCAACCATTTTCCTGGGGCGGTTTTTCTGCGGCTGGGTGTGTCCGCTGGGGACTCTCAATCACTGGATCTCCGAGATACCGTCGGAACGTATCGGTCGTCGCGGCAAGGGAAAGATCAATGCCAACCGGTACAAAAAATATCAGCGCATCAAGTACTATGTGCTGCTCGTGGTCCTGGGGTCCGCTTTCGCCGGTAGTCTGCAGGCCGGACTGCTCGACCCTTTGCCGCTGCTCGCACGATCTATCGGCACGGTAGTTATCCCGCTCATCCACGTAGCCGCCATGCAAAGCCTCACCTGGGCTCAGGGCTGGGGTTTCCCGCCCCTGGGCGCCGCCGCACAGGTTGTCTACGACGGACTCAGCGAGACTATCCTGCCCTACCGGCTGGCTCACTTTCACGGTATTCTCGCGCTGGGTGTGTTCTTTCTGTTAGTCTTAGTTCTGAATCGTGTTTTCACTCGCTTCTGGTGTCGGGGGATTTGTCCCCTGGGAGCGTTGCTGGGCATCTTCTCCCGTTTTGCGATTTTTGGACTCGAGAAAGACGAAAAAAGCTGCACCAATTGTCAGAAGTGTTTGCTGGCCTGCCAGGGCGCCGACAATCCTGATGTTGGATCGAAATGGCGGCAAACCGAATGTCATCTGTGCCTGAATTGCCAGGCGGCGTGCCCGGAGGGGTCACTCAGTTTCAAGTTCTTCCCGGCTCGCGAGGGCTCCAAAGCGAACCCGGCTCCGGTGCAGACTGTAGACATCTCACGCCGCAAGGTTGTCGCCTCGGTTGCCGGAGGACTGGCGGCGGTGCCGCTGTTCCGGGCCGGCGATGCTTTCTACGAAAATGCCAACCCCCGCCTGATCCGTCCGCCCGGCTCCACACCTGAGGACGGTTTCCTGGCCCGTTGCATCCGGTGCGGTCAATGCATGCGGGTGTGTCCCAACAATGCACTGCACCCAACACTTCTGGAAGCCGGATTCGAGGGCCTGTGGACCCCGATCCTGATTCCCAAGGTCGGATATTGCGAACCGACCTGCACCCTGTGCGGCCAGGTCTGCCCCACCGGTGCTATCGAGGAACTCACCCAACAGCGCAAGATCGGCGACAAGAACACGGCCGCGAACTGCATCGGTACTGCCTTTCTAGATCAAGGTCGCTGCCTTCCCTGGGCGATGGATCGCCCGTGTATCGTCTGTGAGGAGTGGTGTCCCACATCGCCGAAAGCGATTTACCTGAAAGAAGAGACGGTGACCAATCGAAAAGGGGAAGCGGTCGTGGTCAAACGGCCGCATGTTGATCCGGAACTCTGCACCGGTTGCGGCGCATGCGAGTTTGCCTGCCCGGTCAACGATCAACCGGCAGTCTATGTGACCAATGTTGGGGAGTCGCGATCGCCCGAAAACCAGCTACTGCTGGAACGCAAAAGGACCTGAGTGGTCAGACACGCGCAACCGGTTCTCGACGCAAAGAAATCACCGCCCCCGCCAAGGCAAGCACCAGCAGTCCGATTATCCACCACATGAGTGACCGCAACCCGATTCTCGGCAGCAACAACGTGGTCGTGACCAGCGCTCCCAGCGCCGACCCCGCCAGTTCCACGGCATACCCCAGCCCACGATTCGATTTCGACCGACCATAGTACCGACGAGTCGCAAACACAAACAGACTGCCCGTCCCGAGGGCGGTGGTAAAGAAAAAGAGCAGGTGAAACACTAACAGCAGATTTGGATGCACACGGTCAAACATGCCCAGATACAGCACCGCCGCACCGATCAGGACAATCAGGGCGGAGATTCCGGATCGGTCGTTCGTCCAGCGCACGGTTACCCATGTCCCTGCCGCCAATCCCAGCATGAATACGCCAATCAAAACGGCCAATTCCG
>Ga0180007_10006201_pt1 | contig 11759 bp, 10 predicted proteins | sample MM_PC_MetaG_FD_121122 | JGI IMG/M metagenome (GOLD analysis project Ga0180007, IMG submission 121122) | Groundwater microbial communities from the Aspo Hard Rock Laboratory (HRL) deep subsurface site, Sweden - MM_PC_MetaG | ecosystem: Environmental > Aquatic > Deep subsurface > Groundwater...
AACTACATGGATTATAAGATCTTTATCCTTTATTTCGGATACTATTCTATAATTGCCTTGTCTTATCCGGTATAATTCAGATTGAGAAAGTTTTTGAGAATTTGGCGGTCTGGGATTGTTAGCAAGGGAGTGAATGCGATCAATAATTTTTTTAAGATCTAGCTTGGGAATTCCTTCTAATTCTTTAGCCGCGGATTTTTTAATTAGAATTTTATATTTTACCATCTTTTTTGAGCTTTTTTAAAAAACTTTCAAAGGTTATAGTAGGTTCTTTTTTTCTCTTATTATATTCACTAAGATCAGTAGAATCCTCGGCTAGAGCAAAACTAACTGCTTCATTTACTAATTCTGAAATAGTATGCTCAGTCTCTGCCGCTTTTAATCGCAACGCATGATGCAGTGCGGAATTTAAGTATATAGTTGCTCTTTTAGTATTATCAGTTTTCATAATATCACCTCCATTAAAAGTATATCATTATAACGTTTTAACGTCAAGTTTTATACGGCTAACTCCATTATGACCGCAAAAATTTAAGTAGGGGAAGATAATTACCTCTATCTGCCTCTTTTAAAGAATCAATGTAGTTTTTTCTTGTAGGGCTAGTATCGGTTAAATTTACTGCTCCCCAAGTAAATGGTTTAGTTTTTAATACATACTTCTGTGCTAAATCAGTAAATAGTCTGCCGTGTCTACCATTGCCATTGGGAAATGGATGGATAGCTACCAATCTATGGTGTAATCTGGCGGCAACTTCATCCTTACTAAAAGTATTGTGTTTACGCCAGTAATCTATATCATCTAATAATTTTTTAATTTCTGTAGATATTTGCCAATGCTGAACACCAATATTTTTATCAGAAGCGCGAAAAGTGCCTGCCCAGCTCCAAACGGTATTAAACATTTTTTTGTGTAATTGTAAAATGAACGTAATACTTAGTATGGATGGGTTTTTAAGGGAGAGACACCATTCTATTGCTAGATTAATATTTTCTTGTTCCCATCGATTTAGTTCTTCTTTATTTGTAATATGTGTGAGCAATAAACCTTCTTTTTCTTCTTCGCTTAAAGGAGTAGCTCCCATAGGCAGAGAATTGTTTATCATGTTTCCTCCCAAAGATAGTGAGGGATTTTAGTGGTTAACTCTTTAACTTTAGTATTAAACATTTTCTTTTCTTGTGCCTGAGGTAGGACTTGTTTCTCAAGAAACATTGTATGAGAGGAATTATTAATAATTTTTTTTGCAACTTTCATCGCGCGACTTTTAATTATGTGCTTAAGGCTTTGACGAGGAACTACTCCATATACGAAGGTGCAATCTAATTGGTTGGCAATTTTTTTCATGCTGTTGATTGTAAGAGTACCGGATATTTCACTTTGTTCTATCACTGATACTCTATTGGTGCTTACTTCAAGGCGTTTTGCTAATTGTGTCATAGTCATTCCTAAAGCAGTGCGAATAGCTTTTATCCACCCTGATTTAGGTTGCTCTAAACATTTTGCGGAGTTAAATTTTTTTAAAGAAATGTCTAGTTGTTCTATAACTAGTTGCTTATTATTAACTTGCATTATATTCCTCCTTTAAATTTTCAACAAATAAGATTAAATACAACAATAATATTAAACATATATATTGAATACTATATAATAATATTAAACGTATATATTTATAATATACCTATTTTTTTGTGATGTCAAATAAATAATGATAGCTTATAACTTATAGCTTATAGCTTATAGCTTATAGATATTGACCATCGATCATCGACCATTGGCCATTGACTCGTAACTCATAACTATTGACTATTAGCTATTGACCATCGACCATCGACCATTGGCCATTGACTTGTAACTCATAACTATTGACCATTAGCTATTGACCATTGGCCATCGACCATTGACCATCGACCATTAGTTATTGCACTAATTTCTAAAACTAATCGCTAAACGCTACCCGCTAATCGCTGTTTTTTCGGCTTGTCATACCCTGTCCATCCAAAGGAAGAAGATTTCGGGTTTGGAAAAAAATTTCTCAGAAAAATTAAAAATTAAAAATATTAGAAAAATTGGGGATAATTCCTAAGTCCATAACTTATTTATTTACAGTTGGTTAAGAAATACAATTTTTCTTGATAAAAAAGACTTTTGGCATGCCAAGTGCTTTTATATATAGGAAAAAGAAATTGCACATTGAAATGAAATAGAGCATCGATAATAGCAAACCATTCCCGAATGAAGGTTCTCAAAGAAGAATCTCATCGGGACCCCGAAGAGGAGCTGAAAAAGTGGCTTCATTCGGTGGTCGAAAGGATGGGACAGCAAAGCCACAGGCCTTCATTAGCTGATAGTTTATAGCTGATGGCTGATAGTTTAAAAACTATTGACCATTGACTATTGACCATTGACTGATAAGGCAGCTGGGTTGCCGAAAGCAAAGACGCAAATATTTGCGCATGACTTTGCAGAGCCTGTTCTCAAACTTTCGAGAACAGGCTCTTTTTTTGGGAGAAAAAAATGAAAAACACAAATCAAAAAATCAAAAACAAAATCAAATTGCAGGTCAGCGCGTTATTATGGTTTGTTTTGCTTGCGTCAAATGGTCTTTGCGCAAATGACATGACTGCGGATAATTATTCATTTAGCGTGATCACAGACGGCACTGCACCCACAGTATCCAGCTTAGCACCGCAAGCCAATGCCACCAACGTTCCCAGATCAACAAATATTAAATGCACAATCACGGATAACCTTTCTGGTATTGATAGCAGCACAATCGATCTAAACGTCGAAGCTGTGGATATTATTGTGAATGGAGTTACTCAGACATTTGTAAACAATGATGGACAGACAGTGGCTTATGATGTGGAGATAGTTGAAAAGAATGCAAATGAATTTGTTATTTCCTATGATCCGAATGAATATTTTAATTATGAAGATACAATTAATGTTATTGTGAGAGCTAATGATTTAGACGGCAATGCATTAAACAATTATAGTTATTCATTTATCAGCCAGGGATTAGTTTATGGAACATTTAACTCATTTGCCAATATGAGCGCAAGTAATCTTTCAGCCAGTTCACTTGCCAGTGTATTAGCCTATCCAATACAAGATAATTCAATGATCGCCACATCAGCTGATGGTAAAAATGTATATGTTGCTTGGGAACAGAAATCAATCAGCGGACAATATAATATTTATATGGCCAGTTCTTTGGATTTTGGTAAAAACTTCAGCAGTTTAGTTCAGGTTAATCCAGTTGAAGCTGGTATTGATCATCGCTGTCCAACAATTGATCTGGATGCACAGGGAAATATATATGTTGCTTGGCAGCAGAATGCTAGTTTGGATTGGGATATTTATCTTGCTAAATTAAATAGTGGCGACAGTGATTTCAGTGACAGCTATTTGGTTTATAATGATTCAGGCGTCAGCAACCAGACAAAACCCAGTATCGCGGTTGGTAGCGCATTAACTTCTGATGGTAATGTTAATACAGTAGAACCATCAACCATATATGTTGCTTGGATTGATGATAATAATAGTGCTGATCAGGCATATTATACTAGAACAACTGCATTATACAGTGATGCTTGGTATCAATTTGTGAATACAGCAATCCGCGCGGATAATGATCGTTTTCCGCAGACATGTGCTGATGTGAAAATTGCTTTAGACTCAAGTGCGAATATCTACTTGGCATGGAGAGGGATTAATGATAATCAAACCTACAGCATCTATTTTGATAAAGCAGCAAAAACCACAATTGATGGCAATGAAAGCTTTGGTACTGATGTAGTGGTTAGTAATGCGACATCCAACAGCAAAGCACCGGCTTTAGCCGTATCGGATGATGGGAATAAAGTATTTGTATTATGGAAACAGCTGGATGGCGCTCAGGCAAAACTCCAATTATCACATTATGCCTACAGCATAGCTCAAAGCAAATACTTGATCAGCACAATGACACAAGTAAATACCAGCATCTTAGCGGATAGCGAATTAAATGAATATTCATTACAGATCAATTCGGATAATGATGCCTTTGTTGTTTGGAGCCAGATGGACGGAGCCAGCAGTGTGATCAATATGGCTGGCGCAGCGCATGATGCTTATTTATTTTCTGATTATGCTAATTTCTCAACCAACGGCAGCCAGGTAAAACCATTTTTAGTCACTGATACCGCAGGATATCATTTCTTTATCAGCTGGACAGATAATAGCAGTGGAACTGATGCGATCATGTTTTGCCGCAATACCGGAATTGCTACTGATCAGATCAAAACTCAGCGAATCGCTAATGATGTCGGCGGAACAGTTACTGTAACTGAAGGCAATATTATTGGCGCAAGCGTATCGATTACTGCTGATTCTATTGATGCCCCGATTGAAATCGCGATCGCGGAAGTTGTTGCTGCTCCGGCTAATACTGCTGATATGCAGAAGATCAGTAATGTGGTTGATTTTGGTCCTGGGGGAACAACCTTTACAACTAATGCCACAATCGCGATTCCTTATACAGATGCGGAATTAGCAGCTGCTGGAGTCAGCAATGAATCAATTCTTCAGATTTACTATTACAATCTGGATACAGCATTGTGGGAAGTTGTTGCTGGCTCAGTGGTAAATACATCCAGCAATATAATAACAGTAGGCACAAATCACTTTTCGATGTACACAGTTGGCAGTTCGACAATTATTGATGGCAGCAGCAGTGTGCCGACAGCAGTAGCAGCATCAAGTACCAGTGGTGGCGGTGGCGGCGGCGGATGTTTTATCGCCACAGCAGCATTTGGTACTTATATGGAACCCGAAGTGCAGGTATTGCGTGACTTCAGAGATGAATATCTATTAACTAATTATTTGGGCTCTGAGTTTGTGAAATTCTACTATAGAAACAGTCCTCCGATTGCTGATTTCATTGCTCAGAATGAAACTTTAAAGAAAATAATCAGAATCGGATTAAAACCATTGATCAAGTTTGGACAAGCAATTTGTAAATAACGGGGTTTAGGGTGTAGGGTTTGGGGAATAGAAAAAACAGAAGCGTAAAACGCTTAACTGATAGCTGATGGCTCATAGGAAAAGCAGAAGCGTAAAACGAAGGACGGCTGACGACAGACGACGGAAAAATTGATAAAGAATAGAAAAGTAAATCGCAATACGCACGACTCACGACGCAATACTAAAAAACTATCGACCATTAGCTATCGACTATTGACCATTAGCCATTAGCTATTGACTATCGACTATTTTAGACCTAGCCAGGTCAGATTGGGCAGAAGCAAGAATCAGATACGGATGTCTGTTCTTGCTTTTTGCTGTCTATAATTAGGTCTAGAAAACTGGCTCTTGTTTTATTTACAGATAAATGGTATAAAAGTAAAAAGCACTTAGCTAATGGCTCATAGCTCATGGCTGATAGCTTGTAGCCTGTAGCCCTTCGACTTTGCTCAGGATAAGCGGGCGGTTAAGTAAATTATTGGTGTTAAAAATTGTTCCCGCCACACAAAAGCGGGACAGGCAACTATATTAGGACAAGACAAAAGGTTAATAATATGAAAAATTATATAAAAACGGGAATTATTGCTATATTATTAAGCTTGATTTATTGGCCGACTTTTGTCTGGATGTGGGGGAGATGGAATGTTGCTGAGACATATTATAGTCATGGTATTCTGATTCCAGTGGCATCATTGTTTTTTCTTTGGCAGAAAAAAGAAGATCTGCTTAAACAAAAAATCACTACCAGTAATTTGGGGATAGTTGTGATTATTGTGGGGCTTTTGCTGCATTTTGGGGGAGTGATGATAAAACTTTATTTTCTTTCTGCTATTTCACTGATGATGCTGATCGCTGGCCTGGTTCTATATTTTCTGGGCAAAGATATGCTTAAAAAAATAATGTTTCCGATGGTGTATTTGATATTTATGATTCCTTTGCCTTTAGTGTTAATTTCTAATATTGTTTTGCGGATGAAACTATTTGCCGCTCAGATGTCGACTGTTATGCTGAATAAAATCGGCTTTACGGCTGTAAGAGACGGTAATATTATTAAAATGGCGCATTCTTATCTAGAAGTCGGGGCTCCGTGCAGTGGGCTAAGATCTTTGATTTCTTTGATGGCATTTGGCGCTGCTTTTGCTTATTTGAGCGGGGATAATCTTATTAAGAAATGGGTGATCTTTTTTTCTGCTTTTCCTATAGCTATTGGCGCGAATGTATGTAGAATTACTTTATTAGGCTGGGTAAGCGAGGTTTATGGGATGAAAGCAGCCCAAGGCTGGATACATGATTTTTCCGGATATCTATTGTTTGCAATCGCGGCAGTGGGGTTGCTTGTTGTTAATAGTTTGCTGACGCCAAGTACGAGTGAAGAACCTCATAGCTGATAGCTTATAGTTAATAGTTATGAAGTATGAGTTATGATTGAAAAATAAAAGCAAGAAAAGACACAAGGTCACCAGGTAGGGGCCGCGCTTGCCCCGGCCCGTAATAATATACAATTATCAAAAACCAATGAAATCATTAATAAACGGGCGCAGGCAAGCAGCGCCCCTACGATTTCTAAAATTATTTTAATTATATAAAAATTAACGCGCAAACCCGGAAACGAAAAACATGGATAAAAAGTTTTTAATCATAATCGGATTGTTGTTTTTTGGGGTGATTGGCACGATGGTGTTTAAATTACCGGAAATAGACAGTAGTTCTGACGCGAGAATCGCGAATATCCCTATGCAAATCGGAGAATACTCGGGTACTGATATTGAATTAAAAGATGAAATATATGAAATGCTTGAGACTAAGAATATTGTAATGCGGTTATATGATAAACAATCACAACCTCCAATTTTGTTTTATCTGATCTTTGCCAAAGCAACGCATAAAACTTCTGATCCGCCGGAAAATTGTCTGCAGGGAGATGGATATTCAGTTTTAAATAAAGCTAAAATCTCCATACCTATAAATATAGAAAATAAAGAATTTAACTTAACAGCAAATAAACTGATTGCCGGAAAACCAGGAGAGAATAAACTTTATTTATACTGGTTTTTAGCTGGCAATGAGTTTCAGGATAGTTATTTTAAGCAAAGACTTAAGCTGATCAGTGCTTTCCTAAAAAGAAAACCTCTGAGCGGCGGACAGATTAGAATATCAATTGATATTGAGAATAATGATGAAAATCAGGCTTTAGTCAGACTTGAAAGTTTTATTCAGCAAATAATTCCGCATTTAAAACCACTGCTTAAGTAGTTGCGTGTTAGCCCGTTGGCCAGTTAGCCTGTTAGCCCGTTAGCCAGTTAGCCAGTTAGCCAGTTAGCGTGTTTACGCGTTATCGTGTTTTGAGTTTAGAAATTAGTGCAATTAGAAATTAGAACTTTATTTTCTGTCTTTTTCTGTGTTTCTGCTGTTTTTAAAAAATATTCAGTTCTTAAACCTTATTAAAATCAATTCTATATGTTTTGAAGAATAATCGAGATATTGCTTTATTTGTTTATAAAGTAATGTCACACAATATTCACACAAGCGTATTGCAATTTAAAAATTTTGTGATACACTTGTTGAAGCTTTGTATTTGATTTTAGTAAAAATATTGACGTTGTTGTATTTTTCGACGACAGTGTTGAAAAAAATAGACAGAAAAATCAAAATTATCTACAAATTTAGATAAAGATAAAAGCATTCTTTAACCACTAGTTTAAAAAGAAATTTAATTAACGCAAAAATAACAAGTTATAGAATCAATAAAAAATTATTTATAAAATTACAATATGGCACAATTAGTGCTAATAAAAAGTCAAAGAAGAAAAGGAGTATAAATTGAAGATTTTTAATAAAATTGCCCAGATTCACTTACATATTCTCGGATTATCAGCGATTATAATTTCATTGATAATCGTACCGAAAGTTATGGCTATGTCGGTAAATGATTTGACTGTTTTACAACCTTACGGATTTATGGCTTTTATCGTAAGCATTGGCAGTGCGATACTACATTATGCGCAGTCAAAATTTCTTAAGATAAAGAGGGCATTTGATATTGTTGTGTCATTGATTGCGATAACATTAACTGCTCCGATTGTAATTGGCTGCAGTGTTATGATAAAAGTATTGTCGCCAACTGGAAAAATTATTTATCATCAGGATAGGGTTGGTAAAGACGGGAAAGTGTTCAGAATTTATAAATTAAGATCAATGAAGCCTGACGCGGAAAAAGCTACAGGAGCTGTTTGGGCTAATGAAGAAAAGGATTCGAGAGTTATTCCGTTTATTGGAGCTTTCTTAAGAAAATCACATATTGATGAAATCCCTCAGTTCTATAATGTACTGATTGGCGATATGAGTGTTGTGGGTCCAAGACCTGAGCGTCCAGAAATTGTAAAAGAATTAGAGAAAACAGTTCCGGAATATCTAAAAAGATTGCAGGTAAGGCCTGGTATTACCGGTCTTTCTCAGATAAGACATCGTTATGATAAAACATTAAGAGATGTTAAGAAGAAAGTTAAATTAGATTTACTCTATATCCGTAAGACATGTTTGATTGGTGAAATCAGCATACTGTTGCGGACATTCGTTGTAATTTTCAAGGGCAAAGCGATTTATTAAGAGCAGCACAAAAATATGGATTGATTGGATTGAAAAAGAAAAAAGCGTAAATAAATGCTGCAAGCTATAGGCTGCATGCTGCAGGAAAAGCAAAAGCGTAAAACGCTGGGCTAATAGACAATAGCTGTATTTAATTAAGGATATAGGTAGTTGGTTATCTGAGTTGTAGGGGAACTATAACTTTTAATAATAAAATGAATTTAGTTTTAAGATATAAAAATACGCAAGAAAGGAGGAAAAAAAATTGAAAAAAATGATATTTATAATGTTTTTAGCTGGACTAATGCTAATTTCTAATAATGCTTATGCTTTATATTATTTTGATTCGTATGGAATTGTGGATCAGAATTATGAAAATAGCTATGATAGTAACACTGGCAGTGGTATTGCTAGATACAGTTTTGGATTTGACGATCCAATGGTAAATGTTTCTGAGGTTTCTCTTGAGTTTGAGAGTAATATCTTTGATATAAGTAACTTGGTTATTACACCTGTGCTTCCTGTTGGGTGGACTAGTTCTATTCAGTCAGGTGGTAGCGTTACTTTTGTAATTGATGGAGGAGCTGCAATATCTTCTAGTCAGGATCCAATTGTTTTTGATGTGGCGTATACATTGAATGATGTGAATGCTTATTATCAGACAAGTGGTGATTTTGGCAGATGGAGTGAAGGTCAGGCTTGGGGGCAATCATATACGTTGGTGGGGTATAGATCACCAACAACGCGAGTTGTTGGCGCTCCGGAGGTTGCTATAAGTGGTGGATCTACTAATCCAGTGCCAGAACCAATGACTATGTTATTGTTTGGACCGGCATTATTAGGATTAGTAGGATTAAAAAAGAGAAAAGCTTAAGCTTTTCTTCTTTTAGTTGATGGCTAATAGCTCATGGTCAAAAGCAAATGCATTAAAATACTTAGCAATAGAAAAGTATTAATTGGTGTAGAGATTAGAAAAGTTTATAATAACTTTAACTTAAGGAAGGAGATGAATATGAAAAAAATTAGTATTTTGTTGGTTTTATTTATGTTAATGTTTGGATTAATGTCAACAGCGCAAGCAGTTCCATTAAGCAGTTTTGAATCTTTTGGTTCAGCTGCGGGGGATGCATTATTGTATCGTAATGATGATGGTTATTCGACTGAACAGGCCTTGGCGGCAGATATTACCTATTATGGAGCCTCTTATTCTAGTTTATGGGTTAACAATAACGGTAATATTACTTTTGATGGTCCAATGGGTACGTATACTCCATTTGATTTAGATGGAACCGGCAGGACAATAGTTGCCCCTTATTTTGCAGATGTTGATACTCGTCCTAGTGATGGAGGATATGTTTATTATGGGGAGCGCGGTGTAGGTGCATTAACCGGTGCCTCAAGTGTGGTCAATGCTGCTTTTGGCGGTGCGTTTTCCGCTACTTATGGATATATAGCAACTTGGGATCATGTTGGTTTTTATAGTTATCAAACTAACTCTCTAAATACTTTTCAGCTTTCTTTGTTAACTGATGGAATCGATAGTTTTGCTATTTTTAATTATTTGGATGACGGTATGACTTGGGAAACAGGAGAGGCTAGCGGCGGTAATTCGAGTGGATTTGGTGGAACTGAGGCAGTTGCGGGATTTGATGCAGGTGATGGCGTAAATTTTTATATGATTGCAGGTTCAATGAATCCAGGAATTGCTAATATTCTTGAAGATGGTTCAAACGTGGGTGTTGCTGGGCAGTGGGTTTTTCAAATTAATCAAGGGATCCAATCTGCAGATGACCCTGATCCTAATGGAAACCCAGTTCCCGAGCCAATGACTATGTTATTGTTTGGACCGGCATTATTAGGATTAGTAGGATTGAAAAAGAAAAAGGTGTAACCTTTTTCTTTTAGCTCTTAGCTCTTAGGAGTTAGGAAAAGCAAAAGCATGAAAATGCTCAACGTACGACAGCTAATGAGTGAAAGTAGTATTTCTTGTTTTAGTTAGTTTGTAAAATGGCGATAAACTTATGAATACAAAACTTATAACCATAGCTAAGAATAAAAATACAGAGGAAGAGTCAAATGACTCTTCCTCTTTTTATTTATACTTTAGAAATGTTTTAATTAACTTCCAACCTGAAAGGGGGAGATTGTATGAATAAGCTGTATGTAGTTTTATTAGTAAGTCTTTTATCAATAGTTTTTTGCACCCCGGCATTTGCCTTGTTTACAAACGGCGGATTTGAAGATGGCACTTTAAATGGATGGACTGTTCGTACTGGTCAAACATTCTATGGGGGAGTTGGTGGTATTGATGAGGTAAGCTGGAATGGGATGAGCGGTCCTGGTGCGGTTATTATTGGTAGCGGTTATGCTGACCCCTATTCACCATTTGACGGACCGTTTTATGGTAATTATATGGCAATGATCAATGATGGCAGTGGTGGATATCATGCTACTCAGCTTAGTCAAGCTGATACTGTTACAGCTGCTGACTTAGCGACTGATGGGCTGTATCACTTGTATTTTGGTTGGGGTGCTGTTATTAATAATCCTTCAGGACATCCCTATGAAGATCAACCATTCTTTGATATTAACGTATTAGTTAATGGCGTTTCGCAATATCATGTGGAGATGGCTGGTAACAATGCTGGTGCTGGTGGTTGGACTGCGGGTGGATCTAACTTTTATTACAACAGTAGTAGTCAAGATATTAATATTTTGGCGTTAGGAGATACTGTTGAGGTAGTGCTTTCGGCTGTTGATTGCGGTTGGGGTGCTCATGGTGGATATGCATATATTGATGGTTTTGGATCAGAGTATGTCCAGGACCCAGGTGATCCAGATCCAAACCAAAACCCTGTTCCAGAGCCGATGACCGCTTTATTGTTTGGACCAGCATTGATTGGATTAGTGGGATTGAAGAAAAAAGCGTAAAGTGCTTCGCACTTTGGCTCATAGCTGATGGCTCATGGCTGATAGAGAATAGCGACTTAGGAAAAGCAAGAGCAAATTTCTAAAAACTAATGACTAGAAACTATAGACCAGCGACTATTTGTTAGGTATACAAATAAACACACATAGCAAAAGTATACAAATAAACGCACATTAGGTATTTAATTTGATCCTTGATTTTTTAATTTTAATAAGCTGGTTATTATCATTTTGTTGGTAAAGA
>Ga0180007_10006202_pt1 | contig 11753 bp, 11 predicted proteins | sample MM_PC_MetaG_FD_121122 | JGI IMG/M metagenome (GOLD analysis project Ga0180007, IMG submission 121122) | Groundwater microbial communities from the Aspo Hard Rock Laboratory (HRL) deep subsurface site, Sweden - MM_PC_MetaG | ecosystem: Environmental > Aquatic > Deep subsurface > Groundwater...
CTTTGAAAGAACTAAGAAAGCGGAGGGTTTTGTAAAGAAAGGTGAAGAATGGGTAAAAGAAGAAAAGAAAGAGAAAAAAACCTCCAAAAAGTCTGAACCAGATGAAGAATTTGGTTTGTTGGAGAAATCTTATCTTCGTTCAGCAGATATTGTTGGGGAGGATGAGATAGAGCTTGTTAAAAAACTAATGGAAGAAACAGGGAAAGATATTGATGTGCTTATTGAAACCAAGTATTTCAAATCTGAACTGGAGGAGTTGCGAACCACAAAGGCGACAGAAAAAGCAACTACTGACATTAAGGGTGGAAGAGGCGAAACTAAGGCAACTGATACTCCTGAGCATTGGATTGCCAAAGGTGTCCCCCCAACCCCTGAACAAGTGCCTGATAAAGCGACAAGAGTCAAAATTGCAAGAGCATTTATGGCAAACGCTAATACTCAAGGCAAAAAATTCTACAACGACTAAATTAGGTCATCTTCATGTGGTGTTATAGGACTAATTAAAGTTTATTTTAAAGTTCTTTAGAGAACAGGACAAATAAACTACTTATTTTGACTGTAGCAAATACAACGACTTATTCCACACTATTTGAAGATGTTCTTCAAGACAGACTTAACTAATCGGGTCTGTATAAATCTCTCTTAATTGACTTGGAAGCCCTAGGCAAAGGGCGACAGGGGGCAAGCAGGGAAACCGTGCAGCCTGAACGACTAAACAGAGAGACCTCGGAAGAGGAAGCGATAGTCTGAACTTTGCTATAATTGCACATTGAAAATTTAATTAAGGTGTAGTATAATCTAGGAATGAATAGAGAAGAAAGATTAGCTAAAAAAAGAGCCTATAATAAAATATATTATTCTAATAACCAACAAGAACTTGTTGAAAAGAAACGCAAGTATCGAGAAGAAAATCGCGAACTAGTCAACGAATTTCAAAGACAATATGTTGAACGAAACAAAGATAAGGTTAAACAACGAAAGAAAGAATACTATATTAGAAATAGGGACAAAATAATTGCTAAACGACAAGCAATTAGCGAACAAACCAAACAAACAATGGAATTATATCGTATTAAAAATGTAGACAAAATACGAGAATATAATAGAAAACGATATAAGAGTTCGCCACAAGTCAGAATATCTAAAACTATTCGTTCTAGGATACAAGATGCTTTAAAGAGAGAACATAAATCATCACGAACAGAAAAATTGCTTGGAATTTCTTTTAAAGAATTTAAAACATATATTGAAATTATGTTTAAACCAAACATGTCGTGGGATAATTATGGGGAATGGGAAATTGACCACATCAAGCCAATATCCAGTTTTGATTTAACAAACCCCAAGGAACAATTTAAAGCTTTTAACTACAAAAATACTCAACCGCTATGGCTATCAGAAAATAGAAGGAAGAGTGCAAAAATACTTAATTAAATTTTAAGGCAAAGAGGAGAATCCGAAGAGTTTCTCCCCCTCATAAAGAGGAGTAACAAAAGGCGACCATCCAACTACTTGGAAAGAAATGTGTGATGTTATTTATACTGACACACAGGTTATTTCTAGTTCATATATGTCCACAACTCCTATAGTGAAAACCGTAACAAGAGGAACTGGACACTCAATGACGACTTATGGTGAAACTGCTGAAACTCTTACAATCTCAACAGGTAGAGACCTTGGAATCTATGTTGATTGGGGCGATTTGGCTCAATCTCCTTGGACAAAACCTGCTGAATTGTTTGATAGAATCGGAGCTTTACTCAATGAGTACATTGAGAGTGCTGTTTTGGCGCGATATGGAAGTTGGACAGATTTCGGAACATCAAGTATTGGTGGCGGAGGCGCCGCAACCGATGCGATTACCGTTTCTGCTAATAACATTGATGACATCATTCGTGGTGTTAAACGTGAAATTAGGGAAGCAAATGGTCAATCGTTGATGAACCGCAATGGTGTTGGATTCGTATGGAGAGCTGCTGACTTTGAGATTCTTGAGGCGTTCTGTCAAGGGAATGGATTTACCACTGCTGATAAAGCGTTGGTATCTGGAACTGTTGAGGGCTTGCACTATCTTGGTTGCGACCATTACTGGTCTAACGACCACACCGCGCTTCACGTATTCGCGGGTGTTAAGAAGATTGAAAGATTAGGTATCTTACGAGGTACTTATGGCAAAGCACATACGATTGACTTTCCGGCCGCTGATTCTAATACTTTCTTCTCGGGTAGAGCTTTCTATTCCAGAATTGATATTGGACATCTTACCCCGACGGCACATGCTTCACTTGTGTTTGACATTAATGTTAGTTAGTGTTGTAGTAAATGTGGTATAATACCATTACCTTACTCTTGTGAGGTAAGGTGCAGGGAAAATGGCACAATCATTTTCTTTGCACTTTGCCCCACAGGCAAAATTTAATAGTTAATTGTGCTAATTATTATGAGAAAAACAGCAGTAATTAAGAATTGTATAGTCTGTAATAAAGAATTTAAGGCATACCAATATCTTATAAAGAAAGGTCAAGCAAAATATTGTTCTTTAAAGTGTAAAGGGAAAGACCAAAAAGGAAGAGAAAGATTATTGCCTGCTAGAAATTGTTTGATTTGTAATAAAAGTTTTTATACTGAACCAAATCAAATTAAAACAGGTGGGGGTAAATACTGCTCATCAGATTGTTACCACAAAAGCACGAAAGGAAAGTCAACACACAATAAAGGTATTCCGATGTCAGAATTACAAAAAAGAAAGGTAAGTGAATCTCGTAGAGGTAAAATGACAGGCAAAGATAATCATTCTTGGAAAGGTGGTGTTACACCAAAGAATCACAAGATAAGAACTTCAACAGAATTTGCAGATTGGAGAAAAGCAGTATTTGAAAGAGATAATTATGTTTGCCAGAAAACAAAAGAACGAGGAGGCAAATTACACCCACACCACATACAAAACTTCGCAGATTATCCAGAATTACGCTTTACAGTAAACAACGGAATTACATTAAGTAAGAAAGCACATCAAGAATTTCACAAAATATATGGAAACAAAAATAACACAATGGAACAATTAAAGGAATTTAAACAAAAAAAATTATGAATTTTTATGATGCGACCAACAAAAGGGCAATTTGCCAAGCAATAGATAGACTATGTGATTCTAATGACACTTCTTATCCTCGCTTAGACAAAACAGCAGAGGTAAATGATGGTTTAGAGGAAATTGTAGGCAAAATAATAGCTCAACATGGTAATGCTTGGCTAGAATGGGATGACACCAACCAAACTGACTTACCAACTGGCACAGGAACACTTGTAGAAGGACAAGAGTCTTACTCTTTTGCTGCTGAATATTTAAGAGTTAAAAGAATTAAGATTAAAAATTATGATGGAAAATATCAGTTATTAAAACAAATTGACCCACAAGCAATAGATGAAATGGGTATGACTATAGAAGAATATTTTGGAACTGATAGCAGTGGCGACCCAGAAACAGGAATGCCAAGTCACTATGATATTTTAGGCGATACAATTCGTTTATATCCTTCACCAACCGCAACTGATGTAACATTATCTGCTGGAATTAAAATAGACTTCTTTAGAACTTGCACATTTTTTACTCCTGTAGCAACAACCGCAGCCGATACAACAAATCCGGGTATTCCATCTCCTTATCATAAATTACTTGTATATGCTGGTGCTTTACCTTATTGCATGAAATATAAACAGGATAGAGTGGCTTGGCTTGAAAAGAGATGGGATGAGGGCATAAAAGCTCTACTAGATGAAATGGGCAAGAATAACCCAGACCATAGACCAATAATGACAATGAAAAGAATAAATTACATCTAAAATGGCAAAAAATAATATAACAATTACAGCAGAAAGCAAAAATACAGCAATAACTATCACAAATGATGATAAAGGTGCTGATGGAACATTCGCAGACGAAGGGACTTTTGCTAGACCCGGAACTTTTGGAACTCCAAGAGTAGAAATTACAAAGGAGAGTAAAAATAATTTAACAATAACAAATGAATAAATTTAAAACACTTTTAATAATATCAATACTATGTATAAGTTTTAATGCTTATGCAGTTGAAATAATACCAGTAAAACCATCTTTCTTTGAAAAGATAGTTAGGACTGTTTCTATATGTAAATGGAATGTGAAGTGTTATTTTACCCACAAACTTGGAACTACTGTAACCGACATTAGCACAGCAACCAAGTTTTCAGACTTTCCAGCCATTGAGAACGCAAATAACCTTGCTTTGAATAATGGCAAGATAGAAGTTTCAACTACAACTTTACCTCTTATCACAACTCTTACAGGATTAACTTCAGTAGGTGCTTTATCTTCAGGCTCACTTACAACTGGCTTTACAGCAGTCCCAGTGGCTCTTAATGGCACAGGAACGACATCACCGACACTTAACCAACTAATACTAGGAAACGGGGCTTCAGGGCTTAAAGTTATTGGTTTTGGAACTTCAGGACAATTCTTTACTTCAGCTGGAGCGGATACAGTTCCAAGTTGGACAACTTCGGCAGTAGACCAGACAGACGACTATAACTGGACAGGTACTCATCTTTTCACAGATTTACAAGCAAGTTCAACTGTAACCTTAAATGGAGTTGCTTTAAGTTTCCCAAGTTCTTTACCATCTGCTTCTTCAACTATGGTAATAGGTAGTTCTGGTCTCATTGCTTATGGTGCGCCACAAGCCACAAGCACAATTTTTACTGCTTCAGGCACTTGGACTAGACCAGCAGGTGTAAGTCAAGTCCATGTTAGAGTTGTTGGCGGAGGTGGCGGCGGTGGAGATATTGGCACAGGTAGCGGAGCAGGTGCCGCTGGTGGTGGAGGTGCTGGAGGATATGCAGAAGCAGATGTAACTGTTTCTGGAAATGTAACAGTTACAGTTGGCTCGGCAGGTGCGGCATCTGGTAATGGTGGTAATTCAAGTTTTGCAGGTGATGTAACAGTTACAGCAAATGGAGGAACTGGTGGAACAGACAATGCTGGTGCTGATGCTACATCAGCAGGAGGTGCTGGAGGAAGTACTACTAATGCCGATGTAGGTATTACAGGACAATCTGGGACTACTGGTTGGGCGAGTGGTGCAATTAGAATATCAGGAGATGGGGGAAGTAATCCGCTTGGTCAAGGTGCAGTTCCTGTAACAATAGCTGACGCTAACGGAAATGTGGGTACAGGTTATGGTGCTGGAGGAAGTGGTGCATCTGATAGCACAACAGCCGCTAGAACAGGTGGTGTCGGAACAGCAGGTATAGTAATAGTATCGTGGTATCAATAATGACAAAAATACCAACAATAATTAAAAATTTTGATGGCGGAATAGCAAACGACATCAGAGACCCACGAAAAGACAAATGCCGAATGGTAACTAATTTTGATATTTCTTCTAGTTCAAGAATGACACCTTATAGGGATAGTGAAGATGGGGATAGTGATGGTGCAGCTTTCAAACCTCAAAATTATATAATAGCTCCAGATTTTGCTGGAACATATAAATTATGGGCTTTAGGTGTAAAATCAGGCACATCTTCACCAGAAGTTCGTTATATGGCTTTAACAGATTTTGATGGTAATACTTGGACAGAACCAACTAATAATTCAGGAACAGGAACAGCAAACTTTAATTTCTTTGTATATTACAAACAAACAGGTTTATTTTATGGATTAAGAACTGGATATATTTGGACATTTGAAGATGCAGACCCAACTCCAAGTTGGGGTGATTCAGCACAAGCAATAACTTTTACAACGGCAGCACAAGGTTTAGTACATTCAAAAGATGATATTTTATATCTTCCTTATGACAACAAGATTGCTTCAAAAAATGGTGCTGGTGCTTGGAATTTAACAGCATTAACACTTCCATCATATTACAAAATAACCTCTATATGTGAAAAAGGTGGTTATCTTGCAATAGCTTGTCAACATCTTTCAACAGTTGGTAATTCAAGAGTATTTCTATGGAATATGGATAGTGATACTTGGGACGAAGAATATGACTGGGGAGATGGCGATTTAAAAATACTAGAAGAAATAAGCGGTTACCTAGTTGGAATCTCATTATCTTCACCATCATCAACACCTACATCAGGATTTACAAGATTTAATACAAGAATACATTTTAGATACTTATCAGGAAATAAAGCGTTGATTTATGATACCTTAATAGGCGGAACAGGTGCTTCAACAAAATTACCAATAGCCAAACAAAAAATTAACAACCGAATCTATTTTATGCTAAAGATAGATATTGATGGAGAGACTAGAGAGGGAGTATGGAGTTTTGGGCGTTCACTTATAGAGCCATCATTTACAATAGCCCACGAAAGAACACCAAATAACAGCACAGTTTTAACAGATAGTGTTTTATACCATTTTATAAATATAGGGGATTATATGTTTATTGCATATGAGTCTAGTTCAACCCACGCAATATCTAAAACAAACGATGCCGAAAGTTACACCGCTACATCATCTTATGAAAAACTTTTTAATACAGTAGATAGCCAAACAACAAAAAAACTTTTAGGGGTAGCAGTAACTTTTGCAGATTTACCAACAAACGCGCAAGTAGTTTTGAAATACAAGATAGATGAGAATATTCCTAGTAGCACTTGGGTAACAGTTTTCACACACGCAGTAGCAGGGTCAATAAGGCACACAGCAGTAAATGACTTGCCACAATATAAAGAAATAGTCCTGCGTTTGGAAAGTCAAAAAGGGGCTGAAATTACGGGGTTAAAATTCCTAGAAGAAACAATAGATGATGATTTATTAAAAATATGACAGAGCAAGAAATCAGAGAAATTATAAGAGATGAACTTTCAAACTTTATACAAAGTGATAGGTATAACTTTTTCCGTAAAATTCAAATACAAGATAGTGTAAATATCCAGTTAGGTAGAGGAACAGGTAGTCAAATCGGCGAAGCGGCAAATCAGAAAGTTTCTCTACATGGGGCACCGCCGACAATCCAATCATTAAAAATAAGCGACCCAACTGACGCAGGAGCAACTTATGTTCAGGCAACAGCACAAGAATCAGTTGACGCCATTAACGCAATTATTAACGCCTTGGAAGCCAAAGGTATAACATCAGCAACTTAATTTTAATAAAATATTATGCCAAACGAATATTATAAAAAACCAGACGAAACAATAGAAGAGTATTATCAACGAACTCCAACACCTGATAAACCAGGGGATGTTATTACTACTGATAGTTTGACTAACCATATTCAGTCTATTGATTTTCAGACAGAACCACAGATACCAATCCCATCAATAAAAGAATTAACAACAGATTTTTCTTCATTTTTCCAACCATCAGAAGCCGAAAAAGAAAAAGACATATTCTCATCAGAATTAGAAAAAATAACTGCCTCAATAGCAGGAGAACCAACTTTTAGAGCTGAACAAGAGAAAGAACAAGACATTCTTGGTAAAAAACAAGCAGTAACAGACTTATCTGAACAACTTAAATCAATTCAAGCCGAAGAAAAGCAACTAATGGAGCAACAACGATTGATACCATTACAAGTGCAAGAGACAGCACAGGGTAGATTTGGCATGGCCGGAGTTCAACAAATCACAAGTTCACAATTAAGACAACTTTCTATTAGGCAGGGAATGGTTGCTTCTCGTGGATATAGTGTTTCAGCTGCTTTACAGGCACAAGTTGGTAATTTAGCAAATGCACAGGAAATGGTTGAAAATGCGATAAAAGCCGAATTTGACCCCAAAAAAGCTGAACTGGAAGTGTTAAAAGTTAATATTGATAATATTTATGATACTTTAGACAGAGAAGATAAAAGACGAGCAGATGCAACAAAACTTGCTCTTAATGAAAGAGAAAGACTTTTAGATGAACAAGAAAACACAAAAAAAGGTATTCTTGATATTTACACAACTGCTGCCTCAAGAGATATAGATGCATTGACATTGAGAAATATTTTAAACTCAAGAAGTATTGAAGAAGCAACGGCTAAAGCTGGTGAGGCAGGAGTGTTTGCGGAAGCACCTGAAGCACTAAAAACTCAAGTAGTAGAAGTAGCAGGTAGAAAGAAACTAATAAATACTCAAACTGGTGAAACTATACAGGATTTAGGAGTTGTTGATATACCATCAGATGACGACACAACACAAGAAGCAGTTGATGCTTGGGCTAGAAGAATAAACTCTGGAACAGATAAAATTTCAAGTGTTCCTAGCAATATACGAAATCAAGTTATAACAAAAATGAAAGATTTTGCAGAGGAAGATTTAACAGAAGATATACAAATTGGACTTGATAAAAATATTAAAAAAGAAGACTTAATTTCTCAACTAAAAACTGCATATCCTGAATTTTCTAAAACAGAGATAAAGAAATTTGTTGAGACTGCCACTCCAACAGAACAAGTAACAGAAGAGGGGGGTGGATTGATTAGTAAAATAGGAACATTTTTTGGTTCACTTTTTAGATAATGGCAAGATTATTCAAAACAACTGGACAAACACAAGCAATAGGAGGAGGTAGATTATTTGGACAACCTCAAACAACAGAAAATTTATCTACTGTAGCTGGTCTTCAGACCAAAGCACAAGAAGTTGGTTTGGGTGAAGAAGCAGAAAGAGTGCTTGCTCAAAAAGGTGAAGAACCCGAGAAGATTTTTAGTGGTGGATTTATTCAAGATACTTTTGATACTTTGAATTTACTCCAACATGGAGTAACTGGATTGATGCAAGGGAAAGGATTTGCAAAGGGTGTTAAGACACGGGCTAGTTTTGCAGAAAAAGGAGAAGAAGGTTTGGGTGATTTAGGTATCCCTGGAACTATCGCTGGAATAGCAATGGATATTGCAGTTGACCCACTTACATATTTAGGAGGATTTGGAATTTTAAAACGAGCAGTTACCACAGTTGGAAAAATAGCAAAACCTGTTGCTAAAACAGTTGCAAAAATTCCTATTGCCAAAAAAGCTGGAGACCAATTAGGCAAAATGTTTATTTATCGTTTTGGACAAGACCCAATCTATAAGAAAATAGCTATACGAAGTACTAAAAATGCAAGTATTGGGGTTCAAAATGTTTTAGATATTGCTAGACCATTGACTAAACTAGATATAGCAACTCAAAAAACTATTGCAGAAGCAAGAAAATTAGGACAATTAGATACTCTGCCAAAAGAAATACTGGATAAAGCAAAACCAGCATTTGATGAATTAGACAGACTTGGAAAAGAAGCAGTTGGACAAGGACTTCTAAAAGCCGAAACATATGCTGAAAATGTAGGAAAGTATATAGCACGCCTTTATCGCACAAAAGAAGCACCAGAGGGCATTGTAGGCAAGATTAAGGGGGTATTTGAAGCCAAACCAAAGAGAATAGATATATCAAGGTTCAAAAAACGAACTGATATACCAGAAGATGTAAGAGAAGCTATGGGAGAGATTTTAGAAGCAGGTTATCCAACAGCAAAAGGATTGGTTCAACTAACAAGAGCAGTAGAAAATTCTAAATTTTTTGGAGAAGTAGCAACAAAATGGGGAAGTGATATTGTAGAAGAAGGAATGACAAAACTACCAGATGTTAAGACTTTAGGAAAATTATCAGGTAAAGCAGTACCAAATCCTATTTATGATGATATTCAAGAAATTATCAGGCAAAAAACTCCAACAGAAAAAGTATTAGGTAAAATTGTAGGTGGTTTCAAGTATGGAAAAGTTATTTTAAACCCAGCAACTCACGCAAGAAATGTAATGAGTAATTTTATTCTCAATAATTTTGAGGGACTTTCTCCTGCTAGATTGGATATTTATGCGAAAGCCGCGAAATCATTATTAAAAAAAGATGAATTATACAAAGAAGCAAAACAAGTAGGATTAGGTTTAGATACTTTTGCTTCTGGAGAATTAAGAACTATTTTATCGGGAGCAGTAGAAGGTGGAGCTAAAGGAAAATTTAAAACAGTATTAAATAAAATTGCCGATATATACCAAAAAGAAGAAGAATTTGCAAAAATGGCTCAATATATATTTCAAAAAAGCAAAGGACTTTCTCCAGATGAGGCATACAAAGTAGCAGAAAGAGCGACTTTCAATTATTCACAAGTAACTCCATTTATCAGGAGGGTTAGAGAAAGTATTTTTGGTTTGCCTTTCATAACATTTACATCAAAAGTAACCCCACAGATAGCAAAAACTCTTGCAACCAAACCAACAAAAATTTCTAATATAGGAAAAATTAAAAATGCAATAGAAAAACAAGCAGATTTAGAAGAATTAACAGCTGAAAGAAAAACAGAGCCAGCGTGGGTGAGAGATGGATTTTTTGTAAAACTTCCAATGAAAGACAAGGAAGGGCGGAGTGCATATTTAGATTTAACATATATCTTGCCTTTTGGAGACCTTTTAAGTGGTCAATTAGTGAAGCGAGATATAGAACGAGAAACTGGAGTAAAAGAAAGTGTGCCAGAAGCTCTATTAAAGAAATCTCCTTTTATAAATATAGTAAAAGAATTAGCAAAGAACCAAGATTTTTTTGGTAATAGAATTTTTAGAGAAAGTGATGAGATAGAAGACCAAACAATGGATATTTTTAGGCATATAATTAAGACATATTCTCCGCCACTTATTTCAGACCAAATCCCAGGAGGTTATCGCAAGGGAGATGAAAGAAGACCTGCTCAATGGCAGAAATTATTTTCTGCTGATACAGGAATAGAGGCAGGAGGTAAGCAAGGTAGAACACTAGCACAAGAATTATTAAAACAAGTCGGATTAAAAATTCAACCAGTTGATTTAGAACAACAAGCATATTTTGCAGATTTAGAGAAAAAAAGAGCTTTAAAAACTTTATTAGGAGAAGCTGGAGCAATTTCAGAATTTTCAATTCCGTTCGTTCCAAAAGAACAGCAACCAGAAAGAGGTAGATTATTCAAATAATTTAAAAGGTGTTCCACCCATTCCAACATCTAAACCAATGAAATCAGCAACAAACATTAAAATAGCAATGATACCAAATAAACATAAACACGCTTTTAACCCATAAACATCTTTTGTAAAATTCATATAATTATTTGACCTAAGCAAGTCGTTAAACTACTAATGTTCTTAAAAAATAAAAGATTTTTCGCAGCAAATTCAGTTTTCCTCTTTACAAATAAACAATTCTAACTTCTATTAAGGTTTTAATTGACTCAACTCTTTGTTTTATATATTATTTAACCATAACTTAATCTAATAATTAAGTAGGAAATAAATAAATAAAAACAAAGTTGCGTCTTCCCTAACCCTTATAGAAGGGGTTATTTTTTATTTATAAAGACTCTATTCGTTAAAGTATTTGGTTAAAGAACTGATAAGTGAGGTTTCTTAGCTAAAAACAAAGTGGACAAAAAGCTTTAACCGAGTAACCACACGGTATCAATTCTCTAACTGACAGAAACAGTTATCAAGCAGAATGTTTCTGAACGCTGCTATAAAATCTTATTTGTTAAAAAGTTAAAACAAAATGGCAAAATCCGTAGAGTTCTGGCGAAAACTACGGATAATGCCAGAACTTTGTTTTTAACCTTAATATTAAATATATCAAATTAAAATTATTTGTCAAGAGATAAAATTATAATTGAAAAAAGGTCAAAAATGTGGTAAAATAAAAAAGAAAAAGTAATGGACAACCAAAAAACAAAAGAAATATTATCTCTTATAAGCGGAATAATAAACAAAGAGAAACTTGTA
>Ga0180007_10006203_pt1 | contig 11752 bp, 10 predicted proteins | sample MM_PC_MetaG_FD_121122 | JGI IMG/M metagenome (GOLD analysis project Ga0180007, IMG submission 121122) | Groundwater microbial communities from the Aspo Hard Rock Laboratory (HRL) deep subsurface site, Sweden - MM_PC_MetaG | ecosystem: Environmental > Aquatic > Deep subsurface > Groundwater...
GCTAAAAAATAGATATGATTGTTTTATTAAAGCATTAGATTTAAGAAAGGTTTGCTTAAAATGTTTAGAATATGAGGAGTATGAAGATTTAATGCAAGATGATGACAGATTCAAATACATTCACGACATGATTTTAATGAAGAATGAAATTGGTTCAATGTATATGGCTAATAGGGTTTCAAACAACATAATTAAAGAAGATTACTTGTCATTGATTAGATATATTCATGGTTATCAAGCATATAATGATAAAACACGAAAAGCATTGAGAAATTTAACCTTGGACAAAAGAATATATTCCGAAATTCTATACAGCATGGTTCAAAAAGACGCGTACAATAAAATTGAAGCGAGTCTAAATAATTTGAAAGGATATCTATAATGGAAAAATATGAACAGTTAATATTACAATTTAATGAATTAGTAGACAAAATCAATGCTTATGAAGTTTTAATTGAAAAACAGCAGAAGCTTTCAATGGAAAAACTTACTATAATGAATAATCTTTTCGAAGAGCAAAAGAAAAATTTTGAAGAATTAAGAAATAGCACTTCATTTTATGAATCGATATTTATTGAAAAATATGAGAATATAGTTGACATACTTAGTAACAAATTGATTAACATGATTGTGCAAATGACTGACAAGAAGTTACTTGAGGTACAAGATGTTGCATTCCCTGTAACCGAAGCATTCATCGAAACTAATAGTACATTACAAAACATCAAAGATGCAATTGAAGTGTTAGATAAAAAACTAGAAAAAATTGGTATTCTTGATGAGAAAATGCCGATGATTTTAGATCAATTATCCAAAACTATTACAACGAGCAAACATGCATTAAATGAAACTATGCAAGAAAATGATAAAGAGTACGATTTGGGTGCATTATCATATGAAAAATCAATCAATAAGTTCACCACTAAAGATAAAAATGATTCTTCTAAGAATTCTATTTTATATCAAGACAATTTAGATAAAATGAAGGATGAGTGCAAAGCAAAAGTAGTGAAGTATTCTCAGAAAACAGTTTTATCGAACAATGGGTATAATAAGCTAAATAATGCAATAATCAGCATTTTTAAGAGAATCGATCAAGCAATGGATTTAGATAATCTTGAGAGAATACATAATGAAGGAATAGATCAGTTAACAAAGATTATCTTGGAAGAAGGTATCTAGTATTGAATAACAAATCAAATATAGAATTAATAGAACAACTAATAAAAAATAGAGAGTCGTTAATTTCCAAAAGACTATTTAAACAGGTCAAGTCAATAAACGAAAGAATAAAAGCACTACAAAAAAAGGATAGAGAGTTGAAGCAATACTCTCTTAATGAATTAATCACAACACACAAATCACCTCTTTCGGTTAATTTTTCAAAAATAAAGCCATTCTTAGATGAGAGTTTAAAAAGTTTGATTAATGCAGACAAATTTATTGAAGGAAATAGAAATAATTTTGTTATTCTAAATAAAGAACTATACAATCTCGAAATAGGCAATTATACAAACACAAGCAACGATTTTTTCTTTCAAATGCCCAACAAAGGGATTAAAAATGATTTTATTTTTCATTTCTTTGCAGAAAAACCTGATGGAGGAAACCTTGTGTTTCTTGAAGAAGCATTGTATCAGTATTTATCCGATAATAATGTATACCTGCCTTTTCAAATAAATGGTGAGTTTTTATTTTATAGAAACTCAACATTACAAGATGATTATTCTATGATAAAAAAAGGAAATTACAATGAGGTTTTAAATTCTTACATAAATAGAATCAACACTAAAAGTTTCTGTGTAAAAATATTAGAAGACATGTTTAAAGTCCTTGTATGTGGACTAGCATTTGAAGAAGCTCGATATATGTCTGAATTCATAATAATGGTAAGAAAAATATTTTTAGTTACCTATGAGAGAGTTAAGCAAAATGAAAAATTTGGTTTAGTAGTTAACGATAATTATAAATTGAAAGATGATTTTGAAAATGCTTTATCAGATGTAGAAAGATTGAAGCAATTCATTGTTCAGATAACTGGATTAGAGAATTATAAATTCCCTATTAAAATAGCAGGTGAAAATTCCAAAAAAGATGATATACCTATAAAAAGAAATTCTGAAGATTTAGTTGATTTAGGACTAAATCACATGAAAGAAGAAGAATATGAGAAAGCCTATACTTGCTTTTTAGAAGCATCAAAAATGGATGATAGTTATGGATACTATAATCTTGGCATTATGTTTGAAGAAGGAAAATATGTTGAGAAGGACCATTCAAAAGCATTTGATTATTATATTAAAGCCTCAGAAAGAGGAAATCAGGTTTCGATGTATAAACTTGGACTAAGGTTTTTTACAGGTGATTTTGTTGAAAAGGATCCTTTTAAAGCATTTGATCTATTTTCAAGTGCAGCCAGTGGATACTTACCTGCATTGTATATGATGGGGGAATGTATGTTTTTAGGTCTAGGAACAAGTAAAAATACGAAAAAAGGAATAGAGTTAATTGAGGAAAGCATAAAGCTTGGATTTCCAAACGGATGTTTTTTTCTAGGTAATAGTTGTTTGTTCGGTGAAAATATACCATTAAACTACGACAAAGCTTTATTGTACTTTAATTTAGGGCTAGAGAAAAAAGATTCCAACTGTGCGTATCAATTAGGGTATATGTACATGAATGGTATTGGCGTTGATAAAAATATTCCTAAAGCGATTAATTATTATGAAACTTCTGCTAATCAAGGACTAATATTAGCAATGAAAGTATTAGCTGAATATTACTTGGATAATGAATACAATCAATATGACATAGACAGAGCCCAAAATTATATTAGAATGTGTATTACATATGGTGATGAAGATGCAGTAGATTGGTTGAAATCTCTAACGTAATGGAGTATTAAATACTAAGAATATTTGATTTATTGTGACTAATTAATAACAGGACGCTTCTTGAACTGCATTTACTTGGTCTAATTATGGTGTTAGTATATTTTTGAGGGAATGTATCACTAGAGAGGTTTTTTAATTAGAATATTAAGTAAAAGGGGAATAATTATGTCGTTTTCAATATATTATATGTTAACACCTAGGTGTTTATTGAATTGTGGCTACTGTTTTAGAGATACAAGTCGAGAGTCATTAGCTCGCGAACTAAGTTTGGAAGACAAAAAAAGAACAGTTACAACTCTAGTTGAAAACCTAGATATCAGAAAAATAACCCTTTCTGGTGGTGAACCAACAATCATTGGAGGTGTAGTCTTAAAAGACTTTTTGGAACTTATAGAACATATTAGAATATACAAGAAAAAATATCCCGACTTACGCATTGAGTTATTAAGTAATGCAATATTACTTGATAAAGATATATTATTAAAACTTGTTGGGATAGTAGACAGAATTACTATTACTCTAGATACTATAAACGAAGACGTTTTAAATGAAATTGGCCGAAACACAGCAACATACAAAGACTATTTGGGTAGATTTAGACAAAGAATGATAGATATGCATGAACTTGGTTTTGAAACCAAATTACATACTGTTATAACACCTGTAAATTATGATTATTTAGAGGAATTAGCAACGTTTATAAAACAATCCAATTATCTGTTTAAGATTAATCGTTGGAAATTTTATCAGTATATGACCTATGATGATCCAATCAAAGATGCCATATATGAGATTGATGATGAAAGATATCATGCAATAACTTTGAAAATCAGTGAAATCCTTTCAAAGACTGATATCGATGTTACCTTTAAAGATAATAAACTAATGATTGATTCAATGTTGAATCTAAATCACGATGGCCGTTTGGAACATGTGACAATTGATGATGGAGCAAAAAAGAAATATTTGTCAAAACAAATTTGGAATTATTCAAATTTAGATGAGCTCTTGAAAGATATTAATCTATCACTAGAAAAATTTGAATTTTATCATGGTTTTTCTCATGAGTAAAAAAGTACTATTGACAATGGATATTGATTGGACAAGTGAAGCGGTTATCAAGTTAGCTTTAGATTGGGTTAAATCTCTCAATATTCCATGCATTTTATTCCAAACACATTATAGTGAAACCATATATAATGAGCATTCTAAACTTTTCACAAAGGAGTTGCATCCCAATTTTTGTGATGATAGCGATCATGGTAATAGCATTGAATCTATAATTCATCATATCAATCAGTTGGAGCATAGAGGTCTGTCTATTAGAGCACATAAATATAACATGCCATGTGAAGCTTTAAAAATCTATGAAAGTCTTGGATTTAGATTCAGCATGAACAATTATACTGATATGAAGTACCAGCATTCATATCAACGTGTTGGGGAATTATATGAACTGCACACTTTTTTTGAAGATGGATTTTATTTAAAAAATAGATATCCATTTGATTTAAATCACACATTAGATAGAATGACTACAGATGGCATTTATGTCTTTAATGTCCATCCGATTCATTTAGCTTTTAATCCTAAAGAATACAAACAAACTCGACAGTTTAAGGATGAAATGACAAAAGAAGAGTACAGAAATATTAATGATACCTTTATTAGAGAGCATAGTTTTTGTGGTTATGGTATTAAATCATTTGTGACTGAACTAATCGATCAAATAAAGAAGAACGATATTCAGTTTATAAGTATTGAAGAGGTTACACTATGATTAAATGTGTTGTTTTTGATATTGGAAACACGCTCATTTCAAAAAGCGGAAACAATGTTGTGGATTCAGTTTTAAAATCCGATATAAAAAGACTTAGAGAACAAGGATTAATCGTTGGTGTTGCTTCAATGAGAACACTTTCATTATCTAAAAAGTTGCTACAAGGTATCGACTTTGATTTTTACATATGTTTAAGTGGTGCTCAAATATATATAAATGATTCATTAAATTATGATCAACCCATAGAAAATATCACATCCAATCATTCATGCATCGTTTACTATAGTGAAAAAGAAACATACTCATTAAGTGAGGAATGTGCAGTTAAAGCAAGAAATAAAGGTTTTGTTGTAGAAGATGTGAAAGACAACCATGATGGTTCTTTATACAATGTAGCTTTAATCGATATAAATCATGAAGATATAGAACCTTATAAGTCTAGATATCATACTGAGTATTGGAGTAAAATTAGCGTACTCGTGTTACAAGATAAGCAATCATCTAAAGCGAATGCAATAGGATTTATTGCTAAATATTATGACTTAAACATGTCAGAAATTTTAGGTTTTGGTGATGGTCCAAACGATATCGAATTTTTATCAATATGTGGCACATCGGTGGCAATGGGGTATGATTATAAGGAACTTGTGGATTCAACTACATTTCCAACAGAAAAAGAATCAAAATTAGGTGTTTCAAAAGCTTTAAGAAAATTGAAACTAATTCAAGACACAATCATACTGTTTATAGAATCACTTCATGACATTGGTGGTATGGAGATTCATGGTCAGTATTTTATTGAATACTTTAAATCTATCTCAAACTTATATGTTATAACCCACAACAATGATAAAAACATGTTAGCTTTCATGAATGGAGAATGGGTTAATGAATATATTGATGATATAAGTGATTTTGTTAAAAAAATTGATTCTTATCATACTATGATTTTTTTCAACTCAGGACACTGGATTGGAGAAATGACAAAAATAAAAACGAACATTAAAAACTCAGTCGTTTTTTATCGAACAGGTGGCAATGATATCATATCTGCACCTACTTTTGATGAGAATCATAATCCATCATATAGAACTAATTATTGGAGAATTACGATTAATCAATGTGTTGACTACTTAATTACAAATAGTCGTTTGACTGAAACTAGATTAATAGACTTTGGAATTAATGAGTCGTTATTTAATAGAGTTGTTGGGGGCATAGACCTTAATAAAATAGCGTATTTCAGAAACCACATAAAAAGCATTCGAGAAGAATTGATGTTTGAGAAGCAAAAAACAAATTTAGTTACTGTTAGTCGTTTTGAACCTTATAAAAGAGTTGAGTTGTTACTAAAAACTTTAATGCTCTTAAATAAAGACTTGTTTCACCTATATTTGATTGGAGATGGACAACAATTTTCTGAGCTTTACAGTAAATATCATCATTTAAAAAATGTGACTTTTTTAGGAAGGTTAAATCATGAGGAATCATTGAAATTTATCTGCTCCAGTGATTTTTATGTTCAGTTTAGTGGTGATACTGATACGGATCTAAATGGTGTTAGATATATTCATACTGAAGGCATGGGTAGAACAATTCTTGAGGCTATAACTGCTAGAACACCGATTATAGCAACTAAATGTGGTGCTTTTCCTGAAATTGTATCATCTGAAAATGGGATATTAATCGATAGTAATGATCCTAAAAAATTAGCAGAAAAAATCGTTGATGCTACGTTCATGAGTTTTAGTGGTGACTCAAATGATTGCTACGATTTTAGCACGATATTCGATCAGTATTTAAGGATATGGAAGGGACGGGGACATGGATAAGATATTGATAATCGCCGCAAAATTATACAACGACCCTACCGGTGGTGGAGGAACAGTTGTTAAAAACTTAATAGATATGTTTATTGAATCATTTGAAATCGATTTGGTTCTGTATAGAACCCCAACAGAAAATATCTATCAACATAAACAATTAAAAACCTATTTTCATCCTGTTTCATACAGACATGACAATAAGTTTGAAAGACGCATATTAAACTATAGAATCAATTTAGAACTATTAACCAATAAATACGATTTCAATGTTTATCGAAAAATCATTATTGTCCATATCAGTAAAATGTTTGGCTTTGAAACATTGGAAGAAAAGTATCTAAGCAAAATGATTCTATTTCCCATGTACTTAACGCCTTCTTATAAAAGATCTAATGAAATTGTTCCATTAGAATATATAGATTTAGAACAAAAAGCATTAAATGCTGTAAGCAAAATAATTACACCAAGCGAAAGTGAAAAGAATGATTTAGTCAGTTTTTATCATATTAATGCTGAAAAAATTGAAGTGATTCATCGTGGTGTTAATGAAGTTTTTTTTAGTTCTCCAAAAGATAAATTTACTAACCCATTGAAACTGATTGTTGTATCAACCATAAAAGAACAAAAAAATGTCATAGAATCAGTGCAAATGATAAGTAAACTTAGAGATTTAGGTTTACAAACAAAGTTAACCATTATAGGTAGAGTAGAATCAAGAACTCTTTATGAACAAATGATTGACTACATTAGATTAAATGATTTAATAGATAATGTCATGTTGATTCAAGATCTTAATCAAACAGAATTAGCCAATCAACTGAAAAAATCAGACATATTAATACTGCCTTCTTTGTGGGAAACATTTGGTAGGGTTGCCTATGAAGCTATGGCAGCTGGATTGCCAGTGGTTATGAGAAAAGGCATAGAATGTTTCACAAATTTATATGGTAAAGTTTATATTTTACAATATAAAACCATAGATGAAGCAGTTACATTAATTCAAGAAATTGTTAAAGAACCTGCTAAGTATCTTATGTTATCATCGAAAGCGATCGAATACGCGATACAGTTCTCATCTATGATTGAAAGTAAAAGGATAAGGGAGGTAATAATGTGCAAGGATTAGTTATTTTAGGGACTAGACCAGAAGCAATCAAGCTCATTCCAATTATTAAACATTTGAAAGAGTCAAATATACCAATTAAAATATTATCAACAGAGCAACATTCTGAAGCAGTACACCAGCTATTTATTGATAATAATCTGAACATAGATATAAAAATTGAAATTATTGTTCACACGAATTTATCAGTTCAATTATCACATTATCTATCTGAATTTAACAGGCTTATAAACAACGTAGTTTTTAGTTTTGTGATTGCACAAGGCGATACATTATCGGCATATGCAGGCATGCTATATGCCTACTTGAATAAAATCGATTTTCTCTACATTGAATCCGGATTAAGAACTTTTGATCTGTATAATCCATTTCCTGAAGAAGGATTAAGAGTTATGATGAGTCATGTTGCCAGGATGAATTTTGTACCAACTAACAAAGAAAAAGAATATTTAATAAATGAAAATATTGATTCATCAAAAATCATGGTTGTTGGTAACACAGGTATAGATTATATTTCAAGTTTTATTCAGGAAAATGAACATAGATATCAGAAAAATAAAATTCTTCTAACTGTTCATAGAAGAGAAAACTGGGAGTTTCTTGATGTGTTTTTTTCTAAGCTAGCAAACTATTTAGAAAAAAATCCGCACATAACACTCATTTACCCTATGCATTTTAATACCAGTATTCAAGCAAAAGCACATCATTATCTATCTATTAGTCATAATGTTCAGATGTTACATGCTTTAAGTAGCAAGGAGTTCTATAAACATCTACAAACATGTGAACTAGTTATTACAGATAGTGGCGGTGTGCAAGAAGAAGCCACTTTCTTAAACAAAAAAACAATCATCATAAGAGATAAAACCGAAAGATACTATCAAAATCAGCAGATAAGAAATATGTCAATAGAAGATGATCAATTATTTGAAGCGATTGATGACATGTTGAAAAATAATCATCAATCTTATGGTTTTAACCATACATATGGTGATGGTAAAGCATCGTCTAGAATTGTTAATTGGATCAAAAGGAGTATTTAAAGTGAATATTACAGTTGTTGGATTAGGGTATATTGGATTGCCTGTAGGCATTAAGTTAGCAGAATCAGGGTTTGATGTAAATGGATATGAAATTGATGAAAAGAGATTAGATGATATTAAAAATAAAACATTTAATAGTCAAGAAAATGAACTGTACACTAGATATGATGAAGTAAAAGATAAGTTTTTTCTTACAAATGAACTTCTCGAATCAGACATATACATCGTCACAGTTCAAACGCCTATAAATAAACATCAAAAAGCAGAATTGACATATGTAAAAAAAGCTTTTGAAAGTTTAGCTAAGAGAATAAAAAAAGATGACTTGATTATATTAGAATCAACGGTTCCACCCAATTCAAATAAAGAGTTCATTGAGTATTTATCTAAACTTTCCAATCTAAAAGAGGATGAGTTTGATTATGCTTATTGCCCAGAAACAATTCAACCAGGAAATGTTTTTAAGGAATTAGAATCAAATTCAAGAGTCATAGGAACAACAACCGAAAAAGCTTTTAATAGAGCACATCAAATATATGCATCAATTACAAAAGGAAAAATTACTAGAACATCATTTTTAATCGCAGAACATGTTAAAATAATGCAGAATGCATATAGAGATTATGAAATAGCATTTGCAAACGCATTATCGATTTATTGCGATGAGCAAAGTATGAATGTATTTGAGCTGATCGAGCTCATCAATGATCACCCTAGAGCTAAAGTATTGTCGCCAGGAATAGGTGTTGGAGGGCATTGTTTGCCAATTGATCCATTATTTATTTTGGAGCAAAACGAGTTTGAACCAATAAGACTAGCTAGAAAGATTAATGACCAAAAAACAAACTATGCACTAAAGAAAATTTTAGACTTAGGTGTTAAAGATGTAATCATCTTTGGAGCAACTTATAAACCCAATTCAGATGATATAAGACATTCACCTAGTATAACTCTAGCGAAAGATTTAAAACAATGTGGTGTGAATGTCAGTTTTTGTGAACCAAATATTAAAGAAGACTACATTGAAGGATTTGCTAATATTAGATTTCAAGAAGCAATTGTTAGTAAATGGTTAATTGTAATTGCTCAAAAACACAACTACTTTTATGATAATAAAACACGTTTTGAAAGTAAAAATCTATTAGATTTTGTTGGTTTGTTAGAATTGTGTTGCAAAAAATCTAAACAAGCACTAAGATAAACCCTTCAGTCAGTTTTCGATTTGAAGTATGGTAAGCCAGTATTTGTAATAAACAAAGAGGTGTGTTAAATCATGCAAGAGAGTTGTAAAATTTTACAAGGGTGCTTATTTTTGTTCAGAGGTGTATAATTATATTAAAAAACATAAATAAGCAAACAAATCTTGCCTAAGACAGACTAAAAAACTATAACCATAAACGGAGGCAGTATGCAATTTGAAGACGCAAAAATAATAATAAGAAATAATATTGCAATGTGGCGAGAAATTGAGACGATTAATAACCAGTACAATAAATACAACTTTGATACTATAAAAGCAGAGCCTATAAAATATGAAAAACGCACAAGTAAAGCGAAATACGGTAAATCGATGTTTGGTGGCAAATTAGTTTTATTTAGCTCATTTGACTATAAAACATTTTTATCTGGGAAAATATTTGAAGAAATGACAGTTTATACACCATTAATTAATAAATATAATGATATTTTCGTGATATTTAGTGAATATGAAAAGAAGGTTTTGAAAGTTTTTGAAGCAAAGAGACTTTACAAGGATATATCAACCGCGCCTTGCGATAATAGAAATTGGTTTGCCAAAAATTTAGGTATGACAACGGAAAATAGATTTAGAGAACTCAAAAGATATGAAGAAGAGTTGCTTAATGCAAGAACTTTCAGCCCACAATTCCCTTATGTCATATTACGTTTAATGGCAACAGTATTGTATGATAACTACAGTAGAGATGTTAAATATGAATTTAAAGATATTTTAGAATGTTATCAGATGGCTTTGGAAAAAGAAGGAAAAATGACATTTATTCAACAACAACGCGCTGTTCTTTCTGATGACAAACGTTACAACATAATGAAAAGAGATGGTTTCAGGTGTTGTATTTGTGGAGCAACAGCTACCGATGGATTTCGGTTGGAAGTCGACCATATTATGCCAGTGTCAAAAGGTGGGAAATCAACGGATGATAATCTTCAAACGTTGTGCGAGAGATGTAACAAGGGAAAAAGAGATAAAGTATAAAAATTTACTTACTAGGATTGAGTCCATTTCTTTTTCAGTATTATAACAGTATATTTTGTTTCATCATATAAGTTAAGAGATTAAAAGCCAATCTAGTATTTTGAGATTTCTTTAGATTGCTAGATGAGTTCATTAAGAAAAAATCAATAAAAATGAAAAACAGTTTCATAACTCTTTCTTAAGCTAAAGAAAGGCATGGAATTTAATCATGAAAGGGTGGTGCTTGTGCCAGATATTTTAGCGATTGTCATTCCATCTTCTAGTAAAACTGGAAAGAACGGGATTGACTATAAGAATTATTTGTTAGCCTATAAATCATTTACTTTAGGTAAAAGAATTTTTGCTAAAGTGAGTTCAGCGAAGGTTGATTCTCAGTTTAGTGAAAGATTAGCTGCTGATGTGTTTGGTTTTGATGTTGACCATTCAACTAATCTTGATGGATTAGATCCAATAACAAAAGAAACATATGAAGTTAAGGGTACAGGTTTTTCTAATAATACTGCTCATTTTAATCCGAATAATCAAGCTGATCATGTTATTTGGGTAAAGGTAAGAAATGGGTCAATTGAAATTAGAGAAATTGATACTGATATTTATAATCACCTAGATCAAAGAGGTTTTGTGAATATTAACAAACATATGAATCAAATATCCTGTGTAACATACACTTATTAAGGGTGCTAAAAATATACCAGGGGTGCTAATTTGTATTACAATAGGTTGCGTCACACATTAGCAGAGCATAGGTTTGATACGACAATATCAAGCCTTTTTTTGTTGAAAAATATGTGATTTCCACTGTTTTTTCTTGAATTTGATATAATTTAAGTTCTTTTTATAGATTTCGTCCAGA